>Ga0302215_10001493_pt1 | contig 16736 bp, 15 predicted proteins | sample II_Fen_N3_1_FD_194580 | JGI IMG/M metagenome (GOLD analysis project Ga0302215, IMG submission 194580) | Peat permafrost microbial communities from Stordalen Mire near Abisko, Sweden - II_Fen_N3_1 | ecosystem: Environmental > Terrestrial > Soil > Wetlands > Permafrost | place: Sweden: Abisko...
ATGTCTACAGTTGAACTCATAGGAATTCTGACTTCTATTTCAACTATGGCTGCACTCATCTATTCTGTTACTAAATAAAATGACAATGAATACAGATACGATTAAGAAAAATAGCCCTGTTGTTGATATCTCATTAAAAGAAATCGTGCAAAAGGCAAAAGAATGGTGGCACTATCTTCTAAGTAAGTGGATTATCATTCTTATTTTTGGATTAAGTGGAGCTGCCATTGGATTAGTCGTTTCATTCAGGACTCCAACTAAATATACAGCACATCTTTCCTTTGCTTTGATTGAAAAAAGCAGTGGGGGTGGTGGACTTGCCGATCTGGCATCATCGTTTGGTATCAGCGGCTTAATGGGAGGCGGCAGCAATGGCGCTTTTAGTGGCGATAACTTACTGGAAATCATTAAATCACGGTATGCTATAGAACAAACCTTGTTGACTCCGGTTGATTATAAGGGAAAGAAAAAAAACCTGGTAGAAGTGTATATACAATTTAATGACTTACGGAAAGATTGGCTTAAAGGCGAAAAGAATAAAGAATTAAAAACTCTGAGTTTCCCGATTGGTCAAAAAAGACAAACATTTACACGAACCCAGGATAGTGTTTTATTTACTATTTATAATGACATAATAAATTCAAATTCATTAATTATTGCGCGAAAAGATAAGAAAGTTAGTATTGTGAATTTAAATTTCTCTAGTGTTGATGAAATATTTTCAAAACTCTTTGTTGAGAAATTGATGGACCAAACGTATCGGTTTTATAGTGATACCCGAACCTCACAGAGCAGGGCTAATATAAATATGATGCAGGGGAAAGCAGATTCTATAAAATCACTCTACGAATCTGCTCTCTATAAAGGCGCAGGGTTCTCGCAAGTGAATATAAACCAGGCCCTCCAATTTGCTGCCGTTCCAAAAATAAAGCAGGAAAACAATGCTCAGCTTTATGCAACTGTATATGCTGAGGTACTTAAAAATCTGGAGACTTTAAAGCTTGATATGGCAAGGGAAACACCGATTGTCCAGATGATTGATGAGCCCCGTTTTCCTTTGTTAAAAGAAAAGTTTGGAAAGGTGAAAGGAATTTTAATGGGTGGAATTTTAGCTGAATTTTTGATTGTTGCCTTTTTATTGGGAAGTCTGTTCATTAAAGATTACCTGAAAGAACAAAAAAATGATCGACTATAAAGAATTATAGTTAATTATTGTAAATGCATTTTGGAAATAATATGTAATAATTCTTTTTTAGTTTCAAACGGAATCAGGCTAATTTTATCGGCTATTTGCTCAATTTCTAAAACGTTTATCTAGCCGGATTAGAAGAAAAAGTTCAAAATATTTTCGATTAGGTAGAACCAAAATCGGAAGCCGTACAATTCAAAATCATTACAGATGCTGTTTACACGGCAATGGACGGATTGATTGACCCCAATTTATAGGGTTATTGGGTATATGGAATTTGGAAGACTGGATATAACTATTTCGGTAGCCGACTTCGGATTGATTCAATTGCGCAAAAGTATTAAAAATCGCGATGGTGAGAGCGTTATTAAATGCTTACACACAGTCAATTTGAATTTAGCGAAATTCAAAACTGAGCTTGAAATTAAGGGACTTTCGACAGAATTAGTTGCTAAATTAAGTACGGCGGCTACAATTATTACAGACGTAAAACAAAAGCAATATGAAATTGTAAGTAACCGTAAGTTAATTGTACAGAACAACCTGGGAGTGTATAATGATTTGTTCGATCAGTTAACTGAGATATTCAAGATAGGGAAGATTCTTTACTAAGCTATAGATGCCGTGAAGTTACAGGAATATAGTTTTAGTGAATTGAAGAAAACTGCACGAAAAACCACTTCGGATGCAAGCGTAAATGCTGATAAAGCAAAAACAAGCACTACAGCAAGCTAAGCAACATAAAAGCATATTAAATTAGCAGCAACTGAAGGTCTGAAAATAAATTTTGAACACTGCAGTTGCTGTTTTAATGTTATAAGTTGAGGTTTTGAAAGAGGAAGTAGCTATTTTGAAAGGAAAAGTAAAGATTTTGAAGGCATTAGTAAGTGTTTTAAAGGACGAAGTAAGTGTTTTGAAGGTTGAAGTTGTTAAAGACGAATTTGGTATTCTGAAGGGATAAGCTGAGATTTTTAAGGAATAAATAGAGATTTTTAAATTGGATATGGCTTGCTAAACTCTATTATTCCAGATAATAGGTATACACGTTTGCCATTACGGAAAGATAAGCTAGGAAAAGATCCATTTTTCGGTGGATTTATAATTGTTGCTTATTTTATTGGATTTTTTAAGTGCTTGTTAAAAATGTTTCAGAAATAAAATAGATGAAGAGGAGTTCATTATAAAAATTGTTTTTTTATTTATCTGAACGATAATTCGTACACTAATTAAAGTCAATTATAAGACTTATAAGTTCAATATTTTTGATATGTATATAGAAAGATAGAGATATTCAAACAATTAAATGGATAATAATATAATTTAATATAATATGTTTAGAGGGAAAGTATTGTTAATTACCGGTGGAACTGGTTCTTTTGGAAATGCAGTATTAAAACATTTTTTAAAATCGGACATTAAAGAAATTCGTGTCTTTAGTCGTGATGAAAAAAAACAAGAAGATATGAGAATTGAGTATAAGAATGATAAACTTAATTTTATTATTGGTGATGTACGCGATTTCGATAGTATTAATTCTGCTATGATAGGTGTAGATTATGTATTCCAAGCAGCCGCATTAAAACAAGTACCATCATGTGAGTTTTATCCTATTCAAGCTGTAAAGACAAATATTTTAGGCTCAGAAAACGTTCTTGAAGCGGTTGCAAGAAATAATGTAAAAAAAGTAGTGGTTCTGAGTACAGATAAAGCTGTTTATCCAATAAATACGATGGGGATGACAAAAGCTATTATGGAAAAACTAGCAATTTCAAAAGCTCGTGATCCACGTATTCTGGCTAATAATGCAATAATATGTGCTACAAGATATGGTAATGTGATGTGTTCACGCGGTTCTATTATTCCATTGTTTATTAAACAAATAAAAGAAGGCTTACCATTGACAATTACAGAACCGAATATGACACGTTTTATGATGTCCTTAGATCAATCTGTAGAGTTAGTCCTTTTTGCTTTTAAGAATGCTGAGCCCGGCGATATCTTTGTTCAAAAAGCACCTGCAGCAACTATTTTGACACTCGCAACTGCATTAAAAGAACTTTTTAATGCTGAAAATGAAATTAAAATCATTGGTTCAAGGCACGGTGAGAAAATGTATGAATCTTTATGTGGAAAAGAAGAAATGTCAAAAGCAGAAGATTTAGGTGATTTTTATCGTGTTCCGGCTGATATGAGAGATTTGAATTATACAAAGTATGTACAACAAGACGGTCCGACTCTTATTGATGAAGAATACAATTCAGTTAACACAAAACGTCTTAATGTTGAAGAGATGAAAGAACTACTTCTAACATTAGATTATGTAAAAGATGAATTAAAAAGTCATAGATGATACCTTTAGTAAAAACAAATATTCCCTGCAAGGAAAAACTGATGCCAGAATTAGAGAAAATCCTCTATAGTGGCTATGTTGCGCAAGGTGAGCAAGTCGAACTTTTTGAAAGAGCATTTGAATCTTATATTGGAGGTGGATATTCACTATCATTAAACTCAGGTACTGCTGCATTACATGTTGCGCTAATACTTGCCGGCGTAACAGAGGGAGACGAAGTAATTTCAACAGCCTTAACCGCTGAACCCACTAATGTGGCAATTAAAATGACAGGAGCAAAGATTAGGTACGCTGATGTTGATGTTGAAACAGGAAATATCTCTCCAAGTTCAATTGTTGACTGCATAAATAGTTCAACTAAAGCCATTATGGTGGTCGACTATGCCGGAGTTCCAGTGAATGTAAAAGAGATCCAAGCTATTTCAACAGAATACAATATTCCGGTTATTCATGATGCAGCTCATGCACTGGGTGCGAAATATAATGGAAAGAAAACGGGTAACCATTTTCCATATACTATTTTTTCATTACAAGCGATTAAGCATTTGACGACTATTGATGGTGGCATACTCCAAATCAAGAATAAAGAGGAATATGAAAGAGCTAAATTAATCCGTTGGTTTGGTATTGACAAGAAATTGAGCCGCTTGGACAATAATATCCAATTTCAAGGATATAAATACCACATGAATAATGTAAATGCTACTATTGGACTTATTCAATTAATGGATATTGAAACAATTGTAGATAAATATATTGACAATGGTAAGTACTTTGATAAAGAATTGGTTAATATTTCTGGGTTAGAATTATTACAATATTATCAGGATAGTGAGCCTTCGTATTGGTTATATACTTTGAAAGTTGAAAAAAGAGATGCATTTATAGTTAAGCTAGCCGAAAATGGTATTATGGCTTCTGAATTACATAAGCGAAATGATCTTCATGATTATTTAAACGATTTTAACCAGACGCTGCCTAATTTGGATGATTTCTATTCAAAGCTAGTGCATATACCGTGTGGTTGGTGGGTTACGCCAGAAGATCGTGAGAAAATTGTGTCTGTTATAAAATCAGGTTGGTAATATGGAAATGATACCTTTGTTTAAACCATATATGCCTTCTCAGTTACCCGAATTAGACCTAATACTCCATTCTGGAGCTTTGTCATATGGTAAATGGGGTAGATTATTTGAATCAAAGATAGGTCAATATATTGGTGAACGTCAAGTTCTTGCAGTAAATTCATTTAATTCTGCTATGTTGTTGGCATTGGGTGTTATCGGAATAGAGCCGGGAGATGAAATTATTGCTTCACCAATGAGTTGTTTGGCTTCAAATCAGCCTTTTGTAACTCAACATGCTAAAGTTGTGTGGGCAGATATAGATCCTGTTACTGGTTCGCTCTTGCCCGATAGTGTAAGTTCAAAAATTACGACCAAAACTAGAGCTATTTTTCATAATCATTTTTGTGGTTATCCCGGATATATTGATGAGATAAATACAATTGGAAAGGATAATGGAATCTTAGTTGTAGATGACGCAATTGAAGCTTTTGGTACCGAATATAAGGGAAACAAAATAGGTAATACAGGTGCCGATATTACTGTTTTTTCATTTCAAACAGTTCGTTTACCTAATACGGTGGACGGTGGAGCTATTGCTTTTAAAGATGAAGAACTTTATAATAAAGCAATTCAAGTTCGCGATTATGGAATTGATAGGACAAAATTCCGAACTTCGAATGCTGAAATTAATATAGCTTGCGATATCAATATTCCGGGTTTCGGATGTACATTGAGCGAAATAAATAGCTATATTGGCTGTTTGCAGATGGATATAATTGATGAACTTTTGTCTATACAACGTGAAAATGCTAAAAAATGGATTGAAATTTTGAAAGGAAATTATTTTGATTTGACAGTTTTAAATTATGACAAACAAAATAATCCCAATTTCTGGGTTTTTGCTATTTTAACTTCTAGCAAACAAAAATTAATGGAACAATTCCGTACAGATGGTTATTATGCTTCCGGAGTTCATTTACCTAATAATTATTACTCTGTTTTTGGTGAAAAAGTACAATTAAAAGGGGTAGAAGATTTTTATTCTAAGTTTATAGCATTGCCTTGTGGGTGGTGGTTTGATTTAAAATCGAATATTAATGTTTGAGATAATTTACATTCATCATGCTGAATTGACAGAGTCACTATTGCAAGAAATAATTAATATTAAGTCAGTAGCTTGGCCCTATAGTATTGAATCACAACATGCGTGGATAAAAGCAAATTTAAAGAATAATGATATTCATGTGTTACTGTTGAAAGACAATAAGGTTGTCGCCTATCTAAATTTGATAGAAATTGAACTTATAATTGATTCAAAAATCTTTATAGGTTTTGGTATTGGAAATGTCTGTGCAGCCGAGAAAGGAAAAGGTTGGGGTAAGGAGTTGATAAACCATGTGAATATGTATTTGAAAAAGAATAATAAAGTAGGGTTGTTATTTTGCAAAAATAATTTAGTTAAATTTTATTATGTAAATGGTTGGACTTTGATACGTAAAGACGAATTTTTTCCTACAACTCCAATTTCTGTTAATGTTATGATTTTTGATTTAGTTCAAAACTATAAACAAGTTGCGTATTTAGGAAATCCATTTTGATTATATTATATTATATTATTTGATTATGAATGTCTTTTCAAAAATGAGAATTATTGTTTCTGGTTTACTATTTGAATTTTTTGTTTCATTGCCAGATGAACTTTCAAAATTTAGAGTAATGTATTACAATAAGATAGGTTGTGTAATTCATAAAAATGTAGCTATCTCTCCAAACGTTAGAATTAGAGGTCGATTTGAAATAGGCGAAGGCAGTTCTATCGCTCAGAATTGTTCAATCTCAGGTGAGTGTGTTGGGGTTTTCGTTGGAAAAAATGTAATGATAGCTCCAAATGTTGTAATTGTTACATTTAATCATGGATTTGAAAGTCTTGAAATTGATATGGCCAAACAGATAAACACTGTAGCAACAGTAATTATTGAAGATAATGTTTGGATTGGAGCAAATTGTTCAATTGCTAAAGGAGTGAAAATCGGAACTGGTGCTATAATTGGTGCCAACTCATTTGTAAATAAAGATGTTATGCCCTATTCTATTATGGGTGGTGTCCCTGCAAAATTGATTCGTAATAGAAAAATTAATGATTAAAAATATTATTGCCAATTTCATCGGCCGTTTTTGGAGCCTTTTATCGGCGTTCTTATTTATTCCGCTCTATATTAGATATCTAGGTTTTGAGAGTTATTCAGTTATAAGTTTTACACTTGTTATTGCCGGAATAATGGCTGTGTTGGATGCCGGTTTGACTGCAACATTGTCTCGCGAATTTGCGAGAAAAGATAATAGTTCAGAAGATAAACTTAATGTTTTTAAAACATTGGAAAGTTCCTATTTTATTATTATTGGGATAAGTATCTTTATTGTATTTTCTCTTTCAGGTGCAATAGCCAATCATTGGCTAAATGTAAAATCCTATCAACCTGAACAAATTTCTTTGTTTTTGAAAATTATAAGTTTTGATATTGGTTTTCAATTGTTATTACGCTTTTATATTGGTGGATTGTTAGGTCTTGAGAAACAGGTAGAAGCTAATTTTTATCAAGTAGGATGGGGAATGTTTCGAAATGGATTCGTGGTGGTTGCTCTTTTGTTTTATCCGTCATTAAATGTGTTTTTTTGTTGGCAGACTATTTCGACCATTATTTTTACTTTTTTAATAAAATTGGCACTCGAATATAAATTGGTTGGAAAGTATTCTTTTAATTTTGTTTTTCGGGTTGATCAGAAAATTCTTAAACGAATTTGGAAATTTGCTGGTGGAATGTTGTTGATATCTTTAATTGCAGCCATTAATACGCAGCTGGATAAACTTGCTATAAGTAAATTTCTTTCATTGGATAGTTTGGGTTATTATACACTCGCAATTGCAGTTGCTCAAGTACTTATTGTGTTGGCAAATCCAATATCAACAGCTTTATTGCCACGTTTTACTTCATTATACTCTGAAAAAAGAATTGTTGATGCTTCAATATTATTTCAAAGGATAACTGTCTTTGTTTCAATTCTTGTTTTTGCCCTAATGGCAAATATGTCATTTTTCTCAAAGGAATTAATTTTTATTTGGACTGGTGATATTTCTATAGCTAAGCGTGTTGCCACTTTTCTACCAATTATATCTTTCTCAATGTCCATGTTGAGTTTGGCTTTACTTCCTTATACCATTGCAATTGCGAATGGATATACTAAACTAAACAATGTTTTAGGCATTGTTAGTTTATTTGTTACTCTGCCTGGTTATTGGTTCGCAACAAGAATCTTTGGGGCAATCGGTGCTGCTTCTGTATTTTGTGGAGTGCAGGTTATGACTACAATTATTTATTTGTATTTCATTAATAGAAAATTCCTCCATTTAAGTATTTTTCGATTTATATTCTTTAAATCGTTATTATTTCCCTTATTTATATCATTATTAGTTACGTATGTTTTTTCAATAATTCCGGTTTTTTTTGAAAACAGTAGAATAGAAATGCTTTTGTGGATCGGATTATCTACCTTTATAACTTTGCTTGCTTCACTTTTGATACTTGTTCCGGTAAAGACAATTAGAAGTTTACTGAACTCAAGATCGTTTTAATTTTAGCATTATATTCCTATTATTTTAGAGTGATGTATTTCGAATAAACTTTTAAAAAAAATTGTATCTGATATGAAAATGACACCTCTACTTAGTATTGTTATTGCCACCAAAAATAGGGTGCCATATTGTATTAAATGTATTGAAGCTGTTTTAAAACTTGAAAATGTTAATATCGAATTGGTTATACAAGATAATACTGATAATTTTGAGTTAAGAGATTATGTGTCGTTAAACTTTGACGATAAAAGATTAGTGTATCAATATACACCACCACCATTTTCATCGATAGATAATTTTAATGCTGCACTAGAACTAGCTACAGGCGAATATGTTTGTATGATTGGTGATGATGATGGTATAAACCCCGAAATTCTAAAGGCTACACTTTGGGCAAAGGATAATAATGTCGACGCTTTGGTAGGAAGTTTATCTGCGAATTATCGTTGGGCTTTAACTGGTGCTCCTAATACACTTTTTACAAAAATGACTGGAAATTCATTGACTTTAACTCATTTTAAAGGTAATGTTTGTCAACCCAACATTGAAAATTCCTTAAATAAGTTAATGAAGAATGGGTGTACTAATTATTCTGATTTTAGTCTTCCAAAGTTATATCACGGAGTTATAAGGCGTGAATGTTTAGAACTTATTAAACGGAAAACGGGGTCCTACTTAAAGGGATTGAGTCCGGATATATATTCTTCTATAGCACTTTCTTGTGTAATAAATAAATTGATAACAATTGATTATCCATTAACAATACCTGGAGTTTGTGAGGCAAGTACATCTGTAACAGAAGGTCAGATAAAAAAACATTCAAAAAAAATTGAAGATGCACCTCATTTTAGAAGTAGAGGAAATTATATATGGAGTAAAGAAGTACCTAGAATTTATTGTGTTCAAACAATTTGGGCTGATTCTGGTTTTGCAGCTTTACGTGAAATGGAGCGATTTGATTTAATTAAAAAATTCAACAAACATAAATTATTTGCCCATATTATCTTTGCAGATTTTTCTACTACAAAAATGGTTATAAATCATATAATTGAAACAAATGATGGGTCTAAACTGCAATTATATATTGAGATTTGTCATTTAATTTTTGCGATCATTACAGGCCCTTTTAATTTATTCTTAAAAAAACGTTTCTTTAACCGCCTCTTGATAATTATTGGATTAAGAAGGTTAATTGTGATTGAAGATCTTACCGATATAAATATGGCTATGAATGCTCTTGAAAAATATCTAGTTAAGAATGTCTTTGATATCAACAATATATTGTTGATATGAGATTGATTTTTATGAACTATAATTACATATGTGAATCTATTAGTTTTTAAATTATTTTTTTAAATATCTCATGGGACTTGTCAATGAAAATTTCAATTACTTCTCAGTAGTAATACCGCTTTATAATAAGGAAAAGTTTGTTACTAGGGCTATCGAGTCAATTTTAACTCAATCATATCAAAACTTTGAGATTATTGTGATTAATGATGGCTCTACAGATGATAGTGAAAGAATTGTTCGATTACTTAACGATTATAGAATTTTAATCATTAATCAAATCAATTCTGGAGTGTCTTCAGCTCGAAACAAAGGTGTAGAACTTGCAAAGTATAATTATGTTGCATTCTTAGATGCTGATGATACTTGGATGCCTACTTTTTTGGAAAAAATTAATTTTCTTATTAACGAATTTCCTACTGCAGGTATTTATGCCGCTAATAATTACTTCAAATTTCCAAATGGAACTGTTTTTTCAGAGAACTTAAATACTCTTTTTGACGGATCTGAATGTGGAGTAATTCAAAATTATTTTGAATTGTTTTCAAAAATTAAAAAATCACCTTTCTCTAATTCTAACTTTTGTATACCAGTAAGTGTCTTTAAATCTATTGGTGGTTACAAGAATGGTGTAAGGCTTACTGAAGATAGTGATTTATGGTGTAGAGTCGCATTAAAATATGATATTGCATACTCTATAAAACCCCTGTCTACCTATTTTGTGACATTAGTTGGCACTACACATGAAATCTTTAGTTCAGATGATTTTCAAGTAACTTTGACTTTAGAAAGTGCATTAAGAAATAATGAGGTTAAGAATAAGTATGTTAAGTCTGTAAAGAAACTCATTAGTTTGCAGAAACTAAATCTTATAAAAAGGGCAATACTCACTAATAATATATTGTTTGCACTAAGGAAACTTTTTAAATTTAATTATTTACTCTATTATCCACTAGATACAATAAAATATTTTGTGTTGTGTTTTATTCCTCATAAATTTATTAAAATTTGGAAAGAGAAAACATACAATTGATTTTTTATAAGTTTATCACAGATTGCGCATTAAAATTTAAGTAGCTACTTTTATATGGAGTATTATTTTTTTCCAATAATAGCATTTTTTGTATATTTAATTGGTAGAGATGAGAACCTAGATAGACAAATTTTGTCCTCTATGATGTTATTTTTTCTACTTGTTGGCATTACTCTTTTTACCTGCTTGCGCTCTCCTGAAGTTGGAACTGATTACCCTGCATATGAAAGTTTGTTTTATTATCCCAATGACATAGAAATCGGATTTGCGTTTATTGCTAATTTGTTTACCTCTATGGGGCTGAGCTATAGATTGTTTCTTTCATTCTTTTTTGTATTAACATTAATTTTCCGAATACTGGTTTTTACGAAACTATCAAAAAATTTATCCATTTCGTTAATGGTGACGTTTGGTTTTTGGTTTTTAGTTTACGATTTGAATGGTATACGTCAAGGTCTGTCTATCGCAATTTTAGGTTTAGCTGCATATTATGCTTATGAAAAAAAAATAGGTAAATATCTGTTTTATTTTATAGTTGCAGCGCTTTTACATTCGTCATCACTTGTTTTTCTTCCATTTTATTTTCTGATAAATATCAAAATCCCAAAGAAAATAATGATATTGCTGGTAATTACAGCGGTACTTTTTAGTGCATTTGGTTTTTCAGATTATTTATTCAGTTTTCTACTTCAAGGAAGTGCTTCAGGTGCCATTGTAGATAAAGTGTCAACATATTCTCAAAGTGATGAGTTTAATTCAAATATCATTTTGTCATTTAATATGTTTCACCGTTTGTTGATTTTTACCGTGACATTGCTTTTAATTGATAAAATACCAGCTGTAGAGCGTTTGAAGACATTTATTTTGACTGCTGCATTTTTGAATGTTCTGATTTTTACGTTATTAAGTAGGTTTGAAATTATAGCTACACGTGGATCATTGCCTTTTCGTTATATAGAGTGTATATTTTTTTCATACTTACCTTTTACCTTTGATTCAAAGTTAAAGAACATTGCGGTCGCATTTATATTGTTACTGTATATTGTTTTACAAATTTATCAAACTTTGTCTATTCCAGACGGTAATTTGATTCCATATAAATCAATTCTTTTTTGATGTGTAATCAAAATAATTGAAGCTTTGAATTAAACAGAATATGAATAAAAAAAAAGAAAATGAACATGAAAATAGCTGTAGACTGTAGAATGTTGGGAATGTCCGGTATAGGTGTTTTCTTAGAGAATATTTTATCCTATTTAATACCCCAAAACACCAATATTGATTTTATTTTAATCGGGAGTGCAGAAAAGTTGGGACAATATAAAGACTTATCCAATTGTCAAATGCTAATTAATGAAATTCCTATTTTTTCAGTTAAGGAATTATTATTTTTTCCAGTAAAGGAGATAAATAAATGTGATGTATACTTTAGTCCAAATTTTAATATTCCAATGGGAATTAGTATTCCAATATTCTCAACAGTTCATGATGTCGTTTTTTTAGATATTAAGGGATTAACAACAAAAATTGGTTTGCAGATTAGGAAATATTCAATTAAAAGAGCATTAAAAATTTCAAAAAAAGTCTTTACTGTATCTAATTTTTCCAAAGAACGTATTCAATATCATTATGGTAATTTAGATAAATTAGTAGTAGTTTATAATATCGTTAAACCAAATATTAATAAATTTATTATTAAAGAAAAATCACCTTATTTGTTTGATTATGTTTTATTTGTAGGAAATATAAAAAGACATAAAGGAATCTCGTTGCTTTTAGAAGCATATCGTATATTACTTTCAGAAGGATTTGAAAAAAAATTAGTAATTGTAGGTAGTTGTGAAAATTTTAAAACAGAAGATATTGAAATTAAAGAACTAATGTATAATAATAAAAATGATCTTGTTTTTACTGGGAGATTATCCGATGATGAGTTATATGATATAATGTCACATGCTACATTATTAATTCAACCCTCACTTTATGAAGGATTTGGTATACCTCCTTTGGAGGCATTGTATTTTGGGATACCTGTACTTATTTCAAATATACCCGTGTTTAAAGAGATTTTTAGTAAACTTCCTGTTAATTATTTTAATATTGATAATATTGATGATTTGGTAGTAAAAATAAAGTTATATTCTGAAACAAATAATTTGAATATTTCAAATTTGAGAATTTTGATAAATGATCTGTTTAACCAATCAGTTTCAGTAAATACTATTTTAAATACTTTTAATTCATAACTATTGTATGAAAATACTTCAAGTTGGTAAAACATTTCCATTAGTAGGTGGTGTAGATAAGGTAATATTTGAGTTAAGCAATGGAATTAGCAAGAATGGAGTGCAATGTGATGTCTTGTGTGCGAGTGTTACAAAAGAGGATTGCTTTATAAAAATAAATAAATTTTATACTATTTATGCTACTGGTTCTTTAGGAAAATTTGCTGCAACATGGCTTAGCCCAAGAATGATCATAAAGCTTAGAAAAATTATTAAGGAATATGATATTGTACATATTCATCATCCTGATCCAATGGCATCTTTAGCTCTATTCTGTTGTAATTTAAAACATAAAAAAATAGTTTTACATTGGCATAGTGATATTGTAAAACAACAATACCTTTTAAAATTTTATAGACCACTTCAAGATTGGTTGATTAAACGTGCTGATCGGATAATTGCAACTTCATCAACTTATGCTTATGGATCATCATATATAAACAAATATATTGATAAGACTATAATTATTCCAATTGGTGTTGAAGTTAATTATAGTTTATCACAGGATTTAAAACAACAATTAAAAGATAAGTATCTTGGTAAGAAAATTATATATTCACTAGGAAGACTTTGTTATTATAAAGGATTTGAATATCTAATCGATTCTGCAAAGTATTTAGATGATAGTTATGTAATACTTATTGGTGGAACAGGTCCACTAGAAAATAAACTTTCAAAACAAATCAGCAAATCTAATTTAGGGAATAAGGTAAAACTATTAGGCAAAATTGCGGAAAATGAAATGGGAACCTATTTTTCTGAATGTACTCTATTTTGCCTTCCATCAATTGAAAAAAGTGAAGCTTTTGGTATTGTTCAAATTGAGGCTATGTCTTTTTCAAAACCAATTATCGCAACAACAATAAAAGATTCAGGTGTATCTTGGGTTAACAAACATGGATATTCAGGATTGAATGTAGAACCCAAAAATGCAAAACAATTGGCTAATGCAATAAAAAGTATGTGTGATGACGATGTTGTTTTAAAACAATGTTCATTAAATGCTCGTCAACGCTTTGAAGATGAGTTTACGTCAAATCTAATGATAAATAGAGTACTTGATCTTTATAGAAGCCTGTGATTAAAATTATATAACCAATAACGAATATGGAGAGAATGCTTCTATTTACAGGTGCAAGGGGCTTCACTGGAATAAATAAAATTTAAACACTATTAAATTTCATTTAAAATAAAACAATGGGTTTAATTAAGAATGATGATAGTATGTAAATTTGGCAAAAGTAGTTCAAATATTGAATGAACTTTTTAATATTATACTATATGTGGCCAGTAAAACATAAACGTCTCCTAAAACAGATGCTGAAAGTAAATTATTTCTTGATGTAAATCTACTAGGAAAGTGGAAAAATAATACTGTTTAAAAAAGTGAGGAGTGTTAAGCCTATTTAAAAGATAGATTGAATGAAAATTGAATATAAATATACTTTAACTGTCTTAATATCAAACATATTAAGATGTATTAATATTTTGAAATGAAAAAATTACTATTTACAGGTGCATCAGGGTTTCTAGGCAAAAATCTGCTTCCAATATTAAACGAAACCTATAATGTTAGAACACTCGGATTGACTGAAAAAGATGACTATAATATAAATATTGCAAATGAAACTCCAATATTTACTGAATCGTTTGATTTAGTACTCCATGCAGCTGGTAAAGCTCATTCTGTTCCTAAATCAGAAAAAGAAAAGAAAGTTTTTTTTGATGTGAATTTGCAAGGAACAAAAAACTTATGTATTGCACTTGAAAAATCAGGTGTACCAAAATCATTTATTTATATAAGTAGTGTTGCTGTTTATGGACTAGACTATGGTGAAGGTATAACAGAAGAATATCCTTTGAATGGCAATACTCCTTATGGTTTAAGTAAGATTCAAGCAGAATTTTTTTTGATTGAATGGTGTAAGAAGAATCATGTTATATTAGGTATTATTCGACCTTCACTAATTGCAGGCCCCAATCCACCGGGTAATCTGGGAGAAATGATCAGAGGTATAAAAACGGGTAAGTATTTTCACATTGAGGGGCGTGATGCATGTAAAAGTGTTTTGATGGTAAAAGATATAGCCGTTTTATTACCCTTACTTGCTGAAAAAGGAGGAATATATAATGTGTGTGATACTCAACAACCCAGTTTTAGTGATTTAGAAAAACTTATTGCTTTACAATTAGGCAAGTCATTACCTATTTCTATTTCATATGATTTTGCCAAAAAAATCTCGTATATTGGAGATTTCTTGGGAAAAAAATTTCCTATTAATTCTTTCAAATTAAAGAAAATAACCAAATCATTGACTTTCTCAAATGAAAAAGCAAGAAGAGAATTAGGTTGGAAACCTACCAATGTTCTGGATAATTTCAAAATTAAATAGATTTAGGAAACAGACTTTGATAATTATCTCATTATTCTTTAATTTACAAAAACAATACAAAGTATCAAATAAATGACTTACCTATTCCTTCTGATAGCACTTTTTGCAGTTGAATTACTATATTTTAAGCTTGCCAGGCATTTTAATATTATTGATAAGCCCAATGAGCGTAGCTCTCACTCACGTGTTACTTTGCGTGGAGGAGGTGTGATATTTTATATTGGAGTGTTATTCAACTTTATTTTGGAAGGTTTTCAGAATCCCTGGTTTTTTATTGGTTTAACGTTGATTACGTTTATAAGTTTTGCAGATGACATACGACCTCAGTCAAAGAAACTTCGCTTAACAATACATTTTGTTGCAATGGGGTTGATGTTTTATCAATGGGGATTGTACTCTCAGCAATGGTATTTTACCTTAATAGCATTAGTTATATGTACAGGTATTTTGAATGCGTATAATTTCATGGATGGTATTAATGGTATTACCGGAATTTATAGTCTGGTTGTGATGGGTGCTTTGTGGTATATAAATACCTATCAGGTTTATTTTGTTGAAAACAATGTTGTTTATGCAGTGATATTGGCTTTATTCGTATTTAATTTCTTTAATTTCAGAACCAGAGCAAAGTGTTTTGCGGGTGATGTAGGAGCTGTATCCATAGCATTTATCATCCTGTTTTTATTGGGATTATTAATTATTAAAACCGGTGATTTCAGCTATATCGTTTTATTAGTTGTTTATGGCATTGATTCTGTATTAACGATTGTTCATCGTTTGATATTGAGAGATAATATTTTTCTTCCGCATCGCAAACATGTATTTCAGCTTATGGCAAACGAATTAAAAATCCCTCATGTAATGGTTTCATCCATTTATGCGTTTCTTCAGGCAATCATTGTAGTCGGTTTCATTCTCTGCAAAAATTATTCATATTGGTATTTAGGAACTATTATAGTGATAATGTCAATTAGCTATTTGCTATTTAAAATGAAGTATTTTTATCTGCATGAAAGGTAACTTAATCCTGCTAATAAATTATAAGTAATTCATAATTCATAATTCATAATTCATAATTCATAATTCATAATTCATAATTCATAATTTACAGACTGCTGACAAGTGAGCACTTATAGGTTAGTAAATAAATCATTAAATATCTACGATTACTTGAGAGACGGCTTTAAAAATTTATACGTAAGTTTATATTAGAAAAAATAATATTGAATGAATAAAAAAGTATTTGTCAGTGGCTGTTATGATATGCTGCATAGCGGGCATGTTGCATTTTTTGAAGAAGCTTCTGAGTACGGCGATTTGTATGTGGGTATTGGTTCGGATAAAACTATCAATACACTGAAGGCCCGTAAAACAGTAAATACAGATGCAGAACGATTGTATATGGTTAAAGCATTAAAGGTCGTAAAAGATGCCTGGATAAACCAGGGTGGAGGTTTAATGGATTTCCTGGATGAATTTAAAGCATTGAAACCGGATA
>Ga0302215_10001494_pt1 | contig 16734 bp, 15 predicted proteins | sample II_Fen_N3_1_FD_194580 | JGI IMG/M metagenome (GOLD analysis project Ga0302215, IMG submission 194580) | Peat permafrost microbial communities from Stordalen Mire near Abisko, Sweden - II_Fen_N3_1 | ecosystem: Environmental > Terrestrial > Soil > Wetlands > Permafrost | place: Sweden: Abisko...
TGGTTTCAGGGATGGTAAAATCAGGGAAAGCACATTGTCCAGGCCATACTTTTCCATGATATTCTTTCCCATCGTGATTTTGTACCCAATGGTTACCGCTGGTTCCGGATTCATAAACGAAGTAATCCTTTTCCACTTTCACGCCGGGATCAATCATCCAAATTGAATGGAAACCCTTTTGATGCAGGTAGTCATTGACACCTTTCGGATCAGGGATTTTCAGAGGGTCGAAAGTAAAAACTTTAAATTGTTCCATATAATCAATATCCATCCAGATCACATCACATGGGATATTCTTTAACCTGAAAGTGTCGGCTATATTTTTTATACGGGTATCGGGCACATAGGAAAAACGGCATTGCTGATAACCAAGAGACCATAGTGGAGGCATATCCATCCGACCAATTAAATTGGTAAGCTCTTTAATCACTTCCTGAGGTGAATTCCGTTTTATCACGATAACACGAAAGGCTGGCCCATCAGAAATAAAACGGATACTGTCAGACAGGTCGATCTGTTGTTTCCATGTATTATCAGCTATTACCCCAAAAGCAGTTCCATCGCTGTTTACTCCAAGTACCCACGGATGGCTTTGGTAAAGACGTTTCCCTTCGGCAAGGCTATATTTGAAGTTATCCGTATTCCATAAAGTTATCTTTTTCCCATTACGGACCAATGATCCAGTTGTTTCTCCGGTACCATATAGGCTCGTCCCTTTAGCAATAGGTAATGTAACATAAGTCATCCCATCCTTTTTATAGAATAAAGGCTTTAAATCCCAATCAACAGGGACATTGCCAACAGACCTTGGTTCTTTCAACAGGGCAAAGGATGGTTGGTGTGCCTGGGCATCGTAGTTTGCAGGATAAAAAATAGATATATTGTTGCCGATAAGTTTATCGGATTGCTGAGCAGCAAAAGAAGATAGGGAACAAAGAATTGCTAACAGATAACTAAACAAGAGTCTTTTTCTCACTTTAAAGCTTTATTAAAGGTTAATATATAATTCATAATGAAAAATCAAAATGTTTAATTCATTTTTCCCTTTCACAAATAGAATCGATTTACAAGATTCACGAATCAAATATACAGAATTTTGCAGAAACACCCAAATGCTTCAAGAGTTATTTTATTGGACATCTATCGATTATATAATTTATAAGCCTCAACGATCTTTCTTTCCGCTAAAATTAGCGGGTACATGCAAGAGCCAGTAAATAGTTAACCATTATTGAATAAAAAGGAAGGTGTTCATATCCTTTTAGAATGAACACCTTCCTTTATTTCGTATTGGCTTGACAAAAAAAGATTCAGCCTCTTTGTTGTCAACCTAAAATTCACAAGATATTGTATATGAATTATTTGTTTGTTATTTCCTTTTTCTCAAATTTTCCAAAGCAATACTTACAGTTTTATCGTCTTTGTATAACATTGGATAAAAACCTGAGTCACCCATTGTATTGCGGGATATATATGCTTTCATTTGCACGAGCATGAATCTTCTGGATTTACTAATCTGTTTTTGATTAACAGCTACACCTTTTGTTATGGCAAATTTCACAAAGTCTGATAACAAGTTTTGAGAATCCAGATATTTATCTATTTTTTGCCAAGTCTTAAGGGCTTTCAACTTATCACGATTTTTATCAGCATATTGAAATGCAAATTGATATAAATATCCATAATTAATGATTTTGTTGAGATATGGAGTATATTCCGAAGTATCCCTTGGCACGAATATATCAGGCATAATTCCACCTCCTCCATAAACTGTTCTTCCACCTACTGTTTTGTATTTAAGTTTTTGAGCTGAATGAATGCTATCCTTACTATCAATCTCACCATGCAAATAGCGGTTCATAATGTCCATTTCATAATTCTTTGCATCACCTTTTACATAGGGTTTTTGAATACTTCGACCGGAAGGAGTGTAATAACGTGCAACCGTCAAGCGTACTGCTGAACCATCAGGCAAATTGAGTTGTTGTTGAACCAATCCTTTGCCAAACGAGCGTCGACCAATAATTAAACCACGGTCATTATCCTGAATAGCGCCTGAGAATATCTCACTAGCCGATGCGGAAAATTCATCGATCAGCACAACTATTGGGGCATTAATACAGCTCCCTTTTCCATCAGATTTTGCTTCAGAGCGAGGATAAGCTTTACCTTTTGAATATACAATCATTCTACCACCCGGTAAGAATTCATTAACCATATTAATGGCCTGTTCCATAAATCCTCCGCTATTTTCACGCAAGTCGATGATATATTTTTGAGCACCTTGACTTCGTAATGTGGCAATAGCATTAAGGAATTCAGTATAAGTGGTAGCAGCAAATTTACTAACCTTAATAAATCCAACATGAGGTTCTATCATATAAGCAATATCCACTGAATTAACTGGAATTTCTCCACGCGTAATCGTATAATGAAGTATTTCTCGAGTTCCATGTCGACGAACTCCAAGTTTTACTTTTGTCCCTGCTTTACCACGAAGTTTCTTCATGACTTTTTCGTTAGTAATTTTCTTACCAACAAAAACGGAATCATTTACCTGTACAATACGGTCACCGGCCATCAGACCGACTTTATTGGAAGGTCCGCCACTGATTACCGCCACGATCATTATTGTATCGTTTTGTATATTAAACTGAACTCCAATTCCACTGAAGCTACCTTCCAGTTCACTATTCACATCTGCTAAATCAGATGCCGGAATATAAACAGTATGAGGATCTAGTTTCGAAGTCAAATCGGTCATTAATTCTTCCGTTAACTCTTTAGTATTAACTGTATCGACATACTGAGCATTTATAATAGAAAGCAAGTCATCCACTTTGCTATGTGATGACATCCTTGAAAATCCTGACCCGTTCGCACGTCTGGACAATAAATTTCCAAGGACTACCCCACTAATAATAGCAAGAAAAACAATCAATACCAATAACAAATTCTTCTTATTCATAAAAACAATAATTTGCGTATAATACTTAGGCACCTGAGAAAAACAATATAAAATTAATTCAAAATTTATTTTTTACTATTCACCTTCTATTCCGAGATAAACGATTTCTATTTTTGCACGTTGCAATAACTCAACTCCATCCATAATTCGATATTGTTCACCATAAACAACACGTTTAATACCAGCCTGAATAATTAATTTTGCACATTCAATACATGGAGAAGCTGTAACATACAAGGTAGCATTATCACTACTATTATGCGAACGAGCTATTTTAGTGATTGCGTTGGCTTCAGCGTGTAAAACATACGGTTTTGATACATTGTTTTCATCCTCACAGTTATTTTCAAAGCCTGAAGGTGTGCCATTATAACCATCAGAAATAATCATTTGATTTTTCACCAGCAATGCACCCACTTTACGGCGTTCGCAATATGAATTTTCAGCCCATATTCTGGCCATACGCATATACCGCCTATCCAGTAATTGTTGTTTTTCAGTCATTCTTTTACAGGTGATTAGTTGATTGAGTTGAATACGTTGATTGACCTGATCTGTTATTTATTTTTCATTTTTTATTCCTTCCCTCTTGGCTCTTACTTCTTCACTAAAAGTTCATTTGCAAATTCAATCAGATTCACTCCAGAGAAAGTACCTGATGTCATCAACAATAAAGCCGAGTTGTCATAATTCAATTTTCGTAGTGCTTGTTGTAAAGCATCAGAGTCAGTAAAAACTGTAATATTTTCCCCTCCAAAAGCCAGTCTTACTTGTTCAGGATCTATATCTTTCAGGTGTTTATGCAGAATTACCTCAGGATTATAGTATACAAATGCAACATCAGCTTCTTCCATGCAACCTGCATATTGAGGTAAAAACTCTTTAGTCAAACTACTGAATGTATGCAGTTCCATACAGGCAATCAGTTTACGGTCTGGATATTGATGTTTAACAGCTTTCACTGTTGCTTTCAGTTTTGAAGGTGAATGTGCAAAATCCTTATAGGCCACAGAATTACCCACTTCACATATCTTTTGAAGACGATTTGAAGCACCGGGGAACTCTGAGATAACGGAATAGAATTGTTCGTCAGTTACTCCAATTTGCCTGCAGGCTAATCTGGCAGCATTCATATTCTGAAGGTTATGCTCCCCAAAAATCTTCAACGAGACATCACCATACTTAGTAATCAGATAAGTAATTCCATCTCTGACTTCGTATTCTGGGGTATTATAAGGGAATGGAACAATATCACGACGCAAATGCCGGGCTATTTCATTTAGGTTCTCATCTCCATCAAAGTAGATAAGCCTGCCCTGGACTTCCATTAATTCTGTGAATATTCTGAATTGCTCTACATAATTTTCAAAAGTAGGGAAAACATTGATATGATCCCAGGCAATTCCTGTAAGTACGGCAATATGCGGTTTGTATAAATGAAATTTAGGGCGACGATCGAGAGATGAAGTCAAATACTCATCTCCTTCAAAAACGGCTATACGTGATTCATAAGAGAGTTTCACCATATTGTCAAATCCTTCAATCTGGGCACCTACCATGTAATCGGCATCAATATTCAATTGTTTCAGAACAAACAATATCATAGCCGTGGTTGTTGTCTTACCGTGGCTTCCTCCTATCACAATTCGGGTTTTACTTCGGGTTTGCTGGTAAAGATATTCAGGGAATGAATATATTTTCAATCCCAATTCTTTAGCACGTATAAGTTCAGGATTATCAGCAGTAGCGTGCATACCTAAGATAACAGCTTGCAAACCCTTATGAATTCGGTCAGGGAACCAACCCATTTTATCTGGCAACAGGCCATTTTCTTTCAGACGGCTGCGAGATGGTTCGAAGATTTCATCATCCGAACCGGTCACTTGAAAATTATCTTTTTTGCTGATGGCAATGGCTAAGTTGTGCATGGCAGCTCCACCTATGGCAATAAAATGAACTCGTTGCATATAATTGAATGATGAATATTTTTACCTATTTTTGTCGAAATTAATTAAAACACAAATGTACTAAAAACTTCGTCAAGTATATAAAGATTGATTGCTTGTATAATGTATATTAAATGAAAGTTTGTAAAGTTTAATTTCTATTACAATCAAACATTTCAACTCAGACAACTAATTAACTTATTCAACTTAATTCCAAAAATGAAAATCCATAAAATCGAAGCTGGGTCATTCCATGTGGATGGCGGGGCTATATTTGGAGTTGTTCCTAAACGTGTATGGCAAAAAAGATATGCATGCGACAATGAGAACTTCTGTCAGCTCAACATGCGTTGTATGTTGATTGACACCGGTGAAAAACGCATATTAATAGATACAGGGACCGGGAATAAGCAATTAGAGTATCTAAAATACTACGAATTCAAAGGCGTGATCAATTTTGAATTCGAACTCAATCAACTTGGATATCATTGTTCTGATATCACGGATGTAATACTGACTCATTTGCACTTCGACCATTGCGGTGGATGCACACAGTTTAATGAGGATCACACGAAAGTTGAACTGACTTTCCCGAATGCAATGCATTGGGTGGGGGAAGCGCAATGGAAGAATTTTCTGAACCCCAATGTGCGTGAAGGTGATTCCTATTTTCCTGAAAACATGTTACCGGTGAAGGAGGCAGGCAAACTTAAATTAGTAAGTGAGAATCTATGGATCTGCCCGGAAGTGGAAGTACGGATTTACAACGGACATACACTTGGTCAATTGGTGAGTTACATCCACACAGGTGTCAGGACATATATATATGTGGGAGATGTTATTCCCATTGCAGCCACAGTTCCTGTATCCTGGATCTCTGCATTTGACACCTATCCCATTACTGCCATGAATGAAAAGAAAGCATTACTTGATGAAGCCTCTGAAAAACACCAAATCCTGTTTTTTGAACATGATGCTTATACCGAATGCAGTACCGTGAAAGAAATGTATGGTAAATACCGGATCGACGAAAGTTTTCCTTTATAAACTGATATTATACTGCAAAATAAGCTTCCAGTTCTTTCAGAGTATCAGCATCTGTATTTAAATCTTTCACTATTTTACCCTTCTCAAGAACTACTATTCGTTTGCATACTTCAGTAATGTGATTTAAATCATGGCTTGAAATAAGCATGGTCATATTAAACCGAGTTTGCAACTCCACCAGGAACCGTTTCAACCTAATTTGGGAAGAAGGATCGAGGGCCGTAAATGGTTCATCAAGGATCAATATCTTTGGATCTCCAATCAGGGCTGCTGCAATACCAATCTTCTTTTGATTTCCTTTCGAGAAATCACGTATCAGTTTTTTGGAAACAAGTATCTCATCATTAAAAAAGTCTTTCATAGATTCCAGAAAAAGCACAAGATCACCTTCCGATTTGTCATGTAACTTTGCTACAAAATTAAAGTATTCTTCCGGAGTCAGGAAATCTATAAGGAAACCTTCGTCCAGAAAGGAACCTGTAATTGTTTTCCAGGCATCGTTGCGCATAACCTTTTGCGAATCGATCTCCACTTCACCGGTAGTAGCCTCAATCAGATCAAGGATCAGGCGAAAGAACGTAGTTTTTCCAGCTCCATTGTTTCCAACTAATCCAAAGCTTTCTCCCTGGGGAATTCGGATTGCAGGTATATTCAAAACGGTTACCCCGTTATATGTTTTTTGTAAATCGGTTGCATGAATCATATATTGGTTGTTTGGTTAATTCATTGATTTGTTTTTGGAAAGGTTTTAAATAGCATTTACGATTTTAATTCAAAACAATATATCTTCTTCAAATCATATCTTTAAATTACTCCCCTTCTCTAAATCCTTCCGCCATCTTGTATTTCCGTCTGTTAAACTGATTGACACACAGGGTAATCAATAAATTGCGGAATAATATCCCGGCTACGCCTAATAGAGCCAGGCTCCAAAGGGCAACAGTCAAGGAGAAAAAAGCAGATAGAATATAAACAATAAGAATAGGTAAAAACATGACTGGAAGTATGATAAGCATACTTTTATAGGATGTACCCTGATAATTCATGGCTGATGACTTGGATAAATCAATTCGGGTATTCTTAAAGGTTGCCATGTAAATCAGAAAATAAACAGTCACTCCAATATTAAACAAGAACGCAGCTAAATGCAAATACACAATTTTCATCCCAAAGAAAAAGTAAGGAGTTGTCAACACGAAACAAATAATATTTAGCCCGAGTAACAAAAAATAATTAGCATTGATATACGATCTTACAGGAATGTTTTTCGTCATGATAGTGTCGAAATACGAACCATCCCAACTAATGACCCATTGTCCAAGCATCAACATCAGAAAACCGGTAATAAACATCGCTGCAAAAAATAACATTCCACTATTATTGGCGTATACCTTATCATTGGTATAAAAAAACAATCCGTAGAACAAGAAAAGCACCGACATATACAGAATACTTTTTGTGCGCTTATGCCTTAAAATCAATTTTATTTCAAGGGTAATGAGTTCTCCGATGATACCAAAGCGGTTTAAAAAGGAGATGTCTGCAGCAACAGTTTTATCTCCTTTTATCTTGCTGTTAAACTTTTCAGGATAAAAATTAGTTGCAAAGAACCACTTATTTAATAGATAAGCTCCTGCCACAGCACATAAGGGAACGATTAATCCAACAGGGTATAATATTATAAAATCAAAAACGGCTCTGGATATGATAAACAGTGAAAAGACCTTGAAGTATTCCAATGCGACAATGCATGGGATGATCAGGATGATCAATAGAAATGAATATAATCCGGTACCAAACTTCCTTTTGAGGAATGCTGCCATCAACGAGTTAAACCATATCAGGAAGATAAAGCTCAAAATAAATTTCAAGGCTATAAAGACGCTATAATATCCTACTACCGATTTTATGGCAAAAGGCACAACCACAAATAACAGAAAATAGTTGAGAGGACTGGCTAGAGGCTTCAACATAAGGAAGTTTATCAATGCCGAGCGCTTTATCGGCAGGACCTGATAGGGTGGTAAATTAAAGGTGTTCAATGGCTGCATTAAAAAACGGAGGCCTAATCCGGCAATCATTAGATACAACATGGCTCCATTGAACAATTGCATTGGATTTAATGAACTATCCGCCTTTTCAAGTATGCCATTCAGAGAAAAACCCAAAAAGAGAAATACAACAGCCATATAGAGCGCAAAAAAGCCCAGCATAATATTTACTGCCAGGTTCTTATAAAACCCTTTTGCCCGGTAACTCTTTTTCCACTGCTGGTTCAGCAAATCTGGTATCAACATAAATTTATCTTTTATTTACTTTATATGGCAAAGATATATATATTATTTCAATATTTCACTTAATTTAAATTATAATTCTAATTCTATTGCATTATTTCTATCGGTTTCTTCCTACCTACTTTTTTCTACCTACTATTTTCTACCTACTACTTACTAAAAACTATTTTTCTTCCTTAAACCATCCTGCGTACATGGCATAATTATGAGCAATCTTTTGATTCATTTCAATCGTTTGACTCGGTTCCACATTTTTTATGAATTTAGCGGGTACTCCAGCCCATAGGGTGTAAGGAGGAATAACAGTATTACTCAGTACCAATGCACCGGCTGCTACAATCGCTCCCTCTCCCACTACGGCATAATCCAGCAATATTGCTCCCATACCAATCAAGGCATAGTTTTCAATCTTAGCTCCATGTACCGTTACATTATGTCCGATAGAAACATAATCACCGATTTCCACGGTTGATTTCTGATACAATGTATGCAAAACAGAACCATCCTGTATATTTACATGATTTCCGATACGTATGGAGTTCACATCCCCACGTAATACTGCATTAAACCACACACTGCATCCCTCACCCAGTATTACATCGCCAACAACTGTTGCATTTTCTGCCAGATAACAATCTGCTCCTATTTGCGGAGTAAATCCCCGTACCGATTTTATTAATGCCATAATCTGATTTTATAAATTTAGATACAAAGATAAAGCACTTGTAAGAATACTGAAAATGTAAAGCACTTTATTTTTTATAAAACCAAACTGAATAGCCCTATAACAAAAATATTAATTGATTATTTGGTATTACAAACAAGAATGTGTAGTTTTGAAGCCTTAATATATTAATTCACAGCTATGCTAAAATCAACAATTCTAATTATCACATTATCTTTTAGTCTTATTTCCTTCTGCCAGGAAAAAGAGATTAAAGAGATCAGGCAGCTTACTCCGGCTATTTTGCAAGATATAAAAGCTGATATTGAGAATAGAGCTATTAAGTTTAAGTCAACTCTTCCAGCAAATGACATGACTTCTGAACAAATAGAATTTTCGGTTGACACTTTTAAAATTGAACAAACTGCTGCTGAAAAAGTGGATATAGATTTTTCCACTGATGGAATTAATAAAGCTACAAATGATTTAACGGCCTCATATGATAGCCTATTAAATGTGTATTATCAAAAATTATTGAACTCTTTGAACAATGAGGATAAGAATATATTGATTGTTGCGCAAAGAGCATGGATGAGTTTTCGGGATGCTGAAACTAAATTAATTTGGACTATGGCAAAAGAGGAGTATTCGGGTGGCGGAACCATTCAATCAAATATTGCAACAGATTCCTTTAGCTACATGGTTAAACAACGTGCTCTGGAAATGTACACATATTATGATAGCATTATTAAAAAGGATTAGCTTACAACATGAATATAGAAATAAAGAGACCGCCTCGTGATACGATGCGGTCTCTTTATTGAAATTACCGGGTAACTAAAGTCACCCAGCAGATATGTTTGTGATTAATCTTTGAATTTAGCACATAAGTACTCACGGTTCAAACGGGCGATATGCGAGATAGAAACATTTTTTGGGCATTCTGCTTCGCAGGCACCGGTGTTGGTACAGTTACCAAAACCCAGTTCATCCATTTTAGCTACCATCATTTTAGCACGATGGGAAGCTTCAACCTTTCCTTGTGGAAGTAATGCCAACTGGCTTACTTTTGCAGCAACGAACAGCATCGCTGATCCGTTTTTACAAGCAGCAGCACAAGCACCGCAACCGATACATGATGCAGCATCCATAGCTTCATCTGCAGCAACTTTTGATATTGCAATGGCATTTCCATCAGGTACACCTCCGGTATTCACCGAAATGAAACCACCTGCCTGGATAATTTTATCATATGCACTACGATCCACCATCAAATCCCTTATAACCGGGAAAGCTGCCGAACGCCATGGTTCTACCGTGATTGTTTCACCATCCTTGAAGTTACGCATGTGTAACTGGCAGGTTGTGATTTCACCATCAGGCCCATGAGGTTGTCCGTTGATATACATACTGCACATTCCGCAGATTCCTTCACGACAATCGTGATCGAAAGCAATCGGTTCTTTGTGTTCGTTTACTAATTGTTCATTCAGCTCATCAATCATTTCAAGAAATGAGCTATCAGTGGATACATTATCCATTTTATAGATCTCAAATTTCCCTTTAATTTTTGCGCTTGCCTGACGCCAGATTTTTAACGTTACATTTATACTTTTTTCCATGATGTAATAAGTTACGATTTATAATTACGTTGTTGACGGTGAACAAACTCGTACACGAGTTCTTCTTTCAATAACTCCGGATCATTCCCTTCTCCGGCAAATTTCCAGCAAGATGCAAATGCGAAATCTTCGTCATTACGTAATGCTTCTCCTTCTGGTGTCTGGTACTCTTCACGGAAGTGGCCACCACACGATTCTTCACGCATAAGTGCGTCACGTGCCATTAATTCACCAATTTCAATAAAGTCAGCCACACGAAGTGCTTTTTCCAATTCGTTATTTAAATCAACTTCTTTTCCAGGAATATATACATTGCTCCAGAATTCTTTCCGTACAACTTTGATTTTTTCCAAGGCTGTTTCCAGGCCTTCTTTGTTACGACCCATGCCAACAAAATCCCACATAATCAATCCCAGTTCGCGGTGGATAGAATCAACCGTACGTTTTCCCTGGATACTCATCAGTTTTTTAATTTTATCGTTTACAGCTTTTTCTGCTTCTTCAAATTCAGGAAGTTCAGTACTTAAACGGGGTACCTGGATCTGATCAGCCAGATAATTCTGAATAGTATATGGCAATACGAAATATCCGTCAGCCAATCCCTGCATCAGGGCAGAAGCACCTAGTCGGTTAGCACCGTGATCAGAGAAGTTAGCTTCCCCGATACAGAATAATCCTTTTATCGATGTTTGCAGTTCATAATCCACCCAGATTCCACCCATGGTATAATGCATAGCCGGATAAATCATCATGGGGGTATGGTATGGATTTTCATCCACAATTTTCTCGTACATTTGGAAAAGGTTACCATAACGGGAACGCACTACGTTTTCACCTAAACGGTTGATAGCATCGGAGAAATCAAGATACACAGCAAGGCCAGTATTTCCAACTCCAAAACCTGCATCGCAACGTTCTTTGGCTGCACGTGAAGCTACATCGCGTGGTACAAGGTTACCAAAAGCAGGATAACGACGTTCCAGATAATAATCGCGGTCACCTTCAGCCAGATCAGTTGCTTTTTTCTTTCCGGCACGGATAGCTTCAGCATCTTCTTTTTTCTTAGGCACCCAGATACGGCCATCATTACGAAGCGATTCGGACATCAATGTCAGTTTCGATTGTTTGTCACCGTGTACAGGAATACAGGTAGGGTGAATCTGTGCATAGGCAGGGTTTGCAAAATAGGCACCTTTCTTGTACATCTGAACTAATGCCGAACCATTTGAATTCATAGCATTGGTTGAAAGGAAAAAGGTATTTCCATAACCACCTGAACCTACGACTACAGCATGTGCAAAGAATCGTTCGATTTTACCTGATATCAAGTTTCTGGCAATGATACCGCGGGCGCGACCATCGATCACAACCACATCCAGCATTTCGTAACGGGAATATAATTTAACGGCACCTTTACCGATTTGACGGCTAAGGGCTGAATAAGCTCCTAATAATAACTGTTGTCCGGTTTGTCCTTTCGCGTAGAACGTACGTGATACCTGAGCTCCCCCAAATGAACGGTTGTCAAGCAAACCACCATATTCACGGGCAAAAGGTACACCTTGTGCCACACACTGGTCGATAATGCCATTCGACACTTCAGCCAACCTGTACACATTGGATTCACGGGCACGGTAGTCACCCCCTTTGATCGTATCATAGAACAGACGATAAACCGAGTCACCGTCATTTTGATAGTTTTTTGCTGCATTGATACCACCTTGTGCTGCTATGGAGTGTGCACGGCGAGGGGAATCCTGAATACAGAAGTTTAATACATTAAAGCCCATCTCGGCCATGGAAGCAGCAGCTGAAGCTCCAGCCAGTCCAGTACCCACTACAATAACATCCAGGCGACGTTTGTTGGATGGATTGACCAGTTTTTGATGTGCCTTGTAATTGCTCCATTTTTCTGCTAATGGTCCTTCAGGGATTCTAGCATCTATTTTTGTTGACTCTACCGAAGTAGATTCTTGTTTCTTTGCCATATTCTTAGTTACTTTTTTTCGTTTTACAATTTACCATTAAATACTAGAACCACATCCGAATAGATAATACAATGGAATAGACATAAACATTAAAATCACAATGGTTGAAACAATATTGCCTATGACTTTTACTCTGGGGAACCAAACTTTATTGTTAATCCCGAGGGTTTGTAATGAACTCCAGATACCATGCGTTAAATGAAGCCATAAAGCAGCAAGCCATATCAGGTAAAGGCCACAATAAATCTTGCTGGCGAATAATGCCTGTACATAAGCGGCACCATCAGCCGGTTTAAAATCTCCGGTTTGAATTCCTGTTAATTCGGCAAATTGCATCTTATACCAGAAGTTGTAAAAATGTAATGCCAGAAAACCAAAAATGATTAACCCCAACACAAACATGTTTTGAGAGGACCATTCCACACTCTTTTGATTCTTTGTGACAGCATATTTTTCGCTCCCACGGGCACGCATGTTTTGATAAGTCAAAAACAACGCATACAAAATGTGAATCACAAATCCACCTGCCAACACGGCTGTACCTACAAGTGCATACCAATTCGCTCCCAAAAATTCACATATGGCATTGTATCCTGATGGAGATATTATCACCACGATATTCATGAGACTGTGAAACAGTAAAAATAGCACGAGAAAAACTCCCGAGATACTCATAATAAGCTTTCTCCCAATTGAGGAATCAATTAACCACATAGATTTTTGTTTTAGTTTGTAATATGTTTATTAAAGTAAGTTTTTTGTATTGTGTACAGGCACTCATAAACTGTAATGGACTCAAAACGTTAATGTTAACAATAAATAATGTCTTTTCGTAATTTTACGCAAAAGTAATGCATTGATTTCAATACTGCAAGCTATTACGGAAAAATTTCTTTAATAACTCGCACCTCTGATTGGAAGGCATTCTGATAGAGAGAAATAATTTTTATTTTTTTTGTGTACAACACAAAGATAAAGGTTGCACACGTATTCCCACTACAATTGAATAAAAATAATGTGAAAGAATTTCTATTTAAACTTTAATGGGCACAAACTGTAAGAATTCTAAAAGATAAAAGCAATATAATTCCGCTGTCCGGATTGATATATTGCTTTTATGCTCGTATATGCCTTTTCTGAGCAGGATCTATTTAAGATACTTTCAGCACTTCATCTACCGGCTATGTCTGTTTGTTTTTCAGGCAACTAACCCTTCTTATTCATATAGCGTTCGAATGGGAATGCCGCGATTATATTTTAAAATTACGTTCAGACTTCCACTACTTCCCCGATAAGAGCAGCTGAAGATGCGTTCAGAACCCGTACCTGAATGGTTTCGCCTATTCTTCTTCCCAATCGGGAGAAAATAACCACCTTATTTTGCGAGGTTCGCCCGAATAGTTGTTCCTTCGATTTTTTGGAGAAGCCTTCTACCAACACTTCAAAAGTTTTACCAATGTCGAGTTGGTTTTTTTGATTCGTAAGTTCACGCTGGATATCAATAATCTCGGCCAATCGGCGTAGTTTCTCTTCTTCCGAAATATTGTCAGGCAAATTCTTAGCAGCAAAGGTACCCGGACGTTCAGAATACTTAAACATAAAAGCCAAATCAAAATTTACTTCCCGCAACAGGGATAGTGTTTCCTGATGATCTTCTTCCGTTTCGTCGTGGAAGCCGCAAAACACGTCCGTGCTAATAGAAGCATCCGGTAAAATGCGGCGAATAGCTGCAATACGGTCTAAATACCATTCACGGGTATATTTTCGCTTCATGAGAGTCAATATCTTATCACTTCCCGATTGAACAGGCAAATGAATGGACTTGCACAGGTTATCATACTGTGCAATTGTTTCGAGTGTGCGATCGCTCATATCTTTCGGGTGCGAAGTCGAAAAGCGGAACCGGATCTCAGGAGCAGCCTCCGCTACAATCCTAAGCAAATCGGGGAATTCAATCGTCACACCATCTTTGTCAAAGCTATATGAATTTACATTCTGGCCCAGTAACGTTACTTCCTTGTAGTTCTTTGCCTGCAAATCCCGAAGTTCTGCCAATATACTCTCTACTTCACGACTGCGTTCACGCCCGCGGGTATAGGGTACTATACAATAGGAACAAAAATTGTTGCAACCGCGCATAATGGAAATAAAGCCTGAGATAGATTTGCTGATTCTGGTGGGCAGAATCTCACTGTAGGTTTCAGTGGTCGAAAGGTCAACATTAATCGCTTTATTGCCTTGCTCTACAGTCCCAATCAGATTGGGGATATCCAGATAGGCATCAGGCCCCACCACGATATTGACACCATGTTCATTTATCAGTTCGTCTTTGACGCGTTCGGCCATGCAGCCAATGACGCCAACAATCAGTTTTTTGTTTTTTCGCTTAAGCGTTTCAAAATACTTGAGCCGGTTTATTACTTTTTGCTCAGCATTATCACGAATAGAGCAAGTGTTTACAAAAATAGCATCAGCTTCTGTAATTTTGTCTGTCAAAGCAAAACCATCCATTTGCATAATAGAGGCTACTACTTCACTATCGGCTACATTCATTTGGCAACCGTAGGTTTCAATAAAAAGTTTCTTGTCGTTCAAAGCGGATTTAAAGTCCGTTGAAGCAACTGAAGGTTCGTTCATATCCATTTTTTGAAAATTATTTTATACTACAAAGGTACACTATAAAATAATATTACGAAAGAAATTTATTTTTACATTATTTAACTAATTCATAATCTGATGACAATAAATTAATAATGAAGTTTTTATCATTCTACAAAACTACATATTGGTGTTTCAATTCAGAAAAAGCTATTTTTTATGCTGTAAACATTTGTACGATTAAAAAAATATTCCCACATTTGCAGAGTAAACAAACAGATAAATTTTTCATAGTTAAGGTTTAGGTTAAAATGTGCAATGGGTGGCTGTGAAGTTACCCATTGCTTTATTTTATACACACCCTAAAATAATTAGGCAAACAAGAAGAATCTTGAAAAGAATGCGTATTTTTGTATAAAGAATGGCAAATTTCAACAGATTCTCATTGTAAAAACGGAATAAAATATCATTAAAAGCATTTAAAAACAAATGTATACGTAGAAAATTAAAAAAAAGCTTGTATATTTGTCTCGAATAAAAACAAAACACAACGAATCAGAGTTCCGGCGGTAATGGTCGGAATTCTTTTTGTTATATACATCAAATTTAAACAATCAACGATATGGCAACAAATTATATGACCGCCGAAGGTTATAAAAAATTAGTAGAGGAATTGAACGAATTGGAAAGAGTACAACGTCCTGCCATTTCAAAACAAATTGGCGAAGCACGTGATAAAGGTGACTTATCCGAAAATGCTGAATATGATGCAGCAAAAGAAGCTCAGGGTATGCTCGAAATGAGGATTTCCAACCTGAAGGATATGGTCGGTTCTGCCCGTATGATTGATGAATCGAAAATCAATACCAAGGAAGTTCAGATTTTAACCCGTGTAAAAATAAAAAATACCAAGACTGAACAAATCATGACGTATATGATTGTATCCGAAAGTGAAGCTAACTTTAAGGAAGGCAAACTCTCGGTAACTACCCCCATTGCCAAAGGACTGCTTGGTAAAAAAGTAGGCCAGAAAGCTACTGTATCAGTTCCTTCAGGCGTTATGGAATTTGAGGTTATGGAAATATCTCTGTAATAGCATCGAACTTTGAGCTTTGAGCATTAAGCAAAGAGTAAAGAGTAGAACATAGAGCAAAGACAATAACTGTACTAATCCAATCAACCAACGGAACGAAGTGACGTCCCACTTGCGGGATCAACTCAGTCAACTCAATCAACTTAATCAACCTCCCGATAGCTATCGGGACAACCAACCACAAATGACAATATTTAGCAGAATCATAGCAGGTGAAATTCCATGTTACAAAATTGCTGAAGACGATCGATTCTTTGCTTTTTTAGACATAAACCCTCTATCAAAGGGTCACACCCTGATAATTCCTAAACTGGAAGAAGATTATATCTTTCATCTCGATGATGATACGTTGAGCGGTATGATACTCTTTGCCAAGAAAGTAGCTCTTGCCATCGAAAAAAGTGTGCCTTGCATTCGTATTGGAGTTGCAGTCATTGGCCTCGAAGTTCCCCATGCCCACATACATTTGATCCCCATCAATCGCGAATCGGACATGAACTTCAAGAATCCCAAA
>Ga0302215_10001496_pt1 | contig 16706 bp, 11 predicted proteins | sample II_Fen_N3_1_FD_194580 | JGI IMG/M metagenome (GOLD analysis project Ga0302215, IMG submission 194580) | Peat permafrost microbial communities from Stordalen Mire near Abisko, Sweden - II_Fen_N3_1 | ecosystem: Environmental > Terrestrial > Soil > Wetlands > Permafrost | place: Sweden: Abisko...
TTTTTATTAAAATGGAACATAAACGATCATAAAAGGAACATAAAAGGAACATAAAAGGAATATAAAAGGGGAGTAACAAAAAGGATTCGGGATAAAAAAAGAATTATCCGGTTTTTTAGTTACCAATTATTCACAGGTTTGATAAAACAGAGGGACATAGAATTAAATGATTCTCCACAGAAGTTCCTAAAGCTTAAAAGAATTGATTTGAGTAGTTAAATTCATTATTCCTTCGAATTCGGAATTATGAATTTATCTTAGTGTACTTTGCGGATAATAAAATTAAAAAAGGTCATAACACTTTACGAATTATCATAATATGTAATTTGGTTGATATAAAAATGTCAGATATTTTTTAACTTCAAGAATTAATTTACTGATTTTAAATTGGACTGCCCCTTCTCATTAACATATTATTTTAGAAGTGTGAATAAAATTTTGATTAAAAATCAGGAAAATATCAATAGAATTCACATTTTCGTAGATAATATACGCATTAAGAACATTTAAATTTATTACTTTGTATCAGTTTAGAAAAATCAATTTTATTCCTATTAAATAATTAAATTGTTTTAATCGAATCAGACATATTTAATTCAATGTAATTTTAAAAGGGTCAAATAAAAGGACAGGTTTATTCTGGCCTTTTTATTGTAATGAATTTTTAAATGAAACAACTGATTCATAAAGAAGGATTTAATTTTACAGGCGCTTTTACTGATTAAAACAGTCACTCTTAATAGTTTAAAATTCATTATTTATACAATTATTTAATCCGTAAGACATTCCTGTTGTTCTTTTCTCAAAATAAAAATATGCATAAAAATTTCTTTTGTTTTATTATAATACTCTTTATCTCTTTACAACCTGTCTTTGCAATACCGCTAATTACCGTTAGCGGGTATATCCGGGATGCAAAAACCGGAGAAGATCTTATCGGAGCAACTATTTCAGTGAGAGAATTATCTTCGAAAGGCTCGGCATCGAACACCTACGGTTTTTATTCATTAACCCTGCCTTCCGGACAATATCAAATTACAGCACAATATATGGGGTATGAACCTCAGATACAACAGGTCGATCTGACTCAACCCCGTAAAATTGATTTTCAACTTGAATCGCATGAAAATGCATTGGGAGAGGTAGTTGTCACTTCGCAACGCAAGAATGACAACATTACCAAGCTCGAAATGGGAGTTCAGAAGCTCGACACGAAAGATATTAAAAATATACCGGTACTCTTTGGTGAAAAAGATGTTTTAAAAACAATTCAATTATTGCCGGGCATTAAATCAGCAGGTGAAGGGAGCAGCGGTTTTAACGTCAGGGGCGGTGCGGTAGATCAGAATTTAATACTGCTGGATGAAGCAACTGTGTACAATGCATCGCATTTAATGGGATTCTTTTCGGTATTTAACTCGGATGCCATAAAAGATATATCAGTTTACAAAGGCAATGAACCGGCGGAATACGGTGGAAGGCTATCGTCGGCTCTGGACATTAAAATGAATGATGGAAATAATAAAAAAATAAGTGTAAACGGAGGTATCGGGCTCATAGCATCCCGCCTTACTGTCGAAGGTCCGCTGGTAAGCGATAAAGGTTCATTTATTGTCTCTGCCCGCCGTACCTATGCCGATTTGTTTCTGAAACTTACAAAGGATACCACTTTTAATCAGGCACAACTTTATTTCTACGATATCAATGTAAAAGCCAATTACAAGCTTGACAACAAAAACCGGGTGTATCTCTCGGGATATTTCGGGAAAGATGTGCTTGGCCTCGGTTCCACTTTTGGCATCAACTGGGGCAACAGTACAGGTACACTTCGCTGGAATCATTTATTTTCGGACCGTCTATTTTCAAACACGTCCTTCATTTTAAGCAACTATGATTACAGAATCAATATCACAAATGGTATTGAGCTGAATATTATTTCTCAAATCCAGGATTATAGCCTTAAGCAGGATTTTCAGTTTTTTTCGGGAACGAATAATACATTTAAATTCGGTTTTAATCTCATCCACCATAAAATCATACCCGGAGTCATTACAGCAAGCAGCACAGTGGATCTGAAAACTCTGACAAATAAATTTGCATGGGAGAATTCTTTGTATGTTTCTCATCAATATTCATTTTCAGATAACATTAGCTTGGAATATGGAGCAAGAGTCAGCGTATTCAGTTCAATAGGTCCGGGTAATTTTTACACCTATGATTCCAGCGGAGCACCTGTTGACACGACCTTTTACGGGTCAAATCAATTTGTAAAAACATATTTCAATATCGAACCCCGTGCTACGTTCAACTACATCCTCAATCAGCAGAGTTCACTAAAGGCTTCATATTCCCGGAATGTACAGAATCTGCATTTGATTTCAAATTCTACGTCCGGAAATCCGACCGACTTATGGATCCCGAGCAGTAACAATGTAAAACCCGAAATTGCAGACCAGGTATCGTTGGGATATTACCGTAATTTCAATGATAACATGTATGAATTTTCTGCTGAAATATATTACAAATACCTTCAAAACCAGATTGATTACAAGAATGGTGCTGAACTGAATTTCAATGAGAATGTCGAATCACAGATACTCTTCGGATCGGGAAGGGCTTACGGGCTGGAGTTGTTTCTGAAAAAGAAATACGGGAGGTTTAACGGTTGGATCAGTTACGACTTATCACGTACCGAACGTAAATTTGATGCCATTAACAACGGAAGCTACTACCCGGCAAGGCAGGACAGAACACACGATATTTCTATAGTGGGTATGTACGAATTAAGCAAAAGCTGGATTTTATCTGCAACCTGGGTGTATAATACCGGAAATGCAGTCACTTTTCCAAGCGGAAAATATGAGATTGACGGTAAGACAATCATGTTGTACTCTCAGCGAAATGCCAACCGCATGCCGGCCTACCACCGTCTTGATATTGGGGCAACCTGGATTGTAAAAAAGACTCCTAAGTTTGAATCCAGCTGGACATTCTCGCTCTATAATGCCTATGGTCAGGAAAATGCCTATACCATTACTTTCCAGAACAATGTAGATGACCCGACAAAAACGGATGCTATTCAAACGACTTTGTTCAGGTTTGTTCCTTCATTCTCTTACAACTTTAAATTTTAAAACTATGAGAAAGAATAGAACCTGTCTCTTTACAATTCTTTTGATAACTGTTTTCATGACCTCCTGCGAAAAAGTTATTCAGCTGGATTTGAGTACCACCGAACCTCAATTGGTTATTCAGGGGAATATCTATGATGAACCCGGACCTTATGTCGTGAATATATCGAGGACTGTTAACTTTGACCAACCCAATGTATTTCCCCCGGTAACCAATGCCACTGTGACAGTTTCTGACAATGAAGGTCAGTCTGAAGCATTGACACCGTCTACACCGGGTAATTATGTCACTTCAACTTTGAAGGGAATTATAGGCAGGACCTATACACTTACGGTTAATTTGGATGGGAAAACATATACTTCGTCTTCAACTATCCCGGAAGCAGTGGAAATTGACAGTGTATACTTAAAAAAGTCATTTTTCGGTGAGTATCTGATTGCTTTAAATTTAAATAATCCTCCAAACAAAGATAATTATTACCAGGTTATTCATTTGGTAAATGGGAAACAGATTCCCGGATTCAGCGTATTTGGCGACAATTCAGATCAGTTCGAAAGCATTAGTTATTCATTTATGACAGCAAACACAATTCCCGCTCTTGTTGCCGGAGATTCTATTAATGTCTGGCTTGAATGTATTGATCACCCTGTATTCGAATACTTCAGAACAGCTAACAGAAATGGAGGACGTTCTGCTTCACCTGCCAATCCCGTTTCAAATATCACGAATGGTGCATTGGGATATTTCAATGCCTGTGCAGTCAGAAAAAAGATATTTATCTATCCTGTGATAAAAAAAACTCCATAACATTTGATGAATTGTAATTATATTAAAAATAAGACAATCAATTAATTATCTTATAATTAAACAGACCCGCATTATCCTGGATAAGCGGGTCTGTTTAATTATAGTTAAAGTTTAAATTAATTGTATTTTTTCTTGATATATTCATTTTTTTTTGCAAAATTTGCATGTTGATATTTTCGTCATTAAACTGAGTATTTCAGGATATTTCATCCTGTATAATTCAACCAAAATATATTTACGTATCAGTTTGCTATGATCAGACAGTTCATTAAATGCTAAATGCAGGAATAAAAACAGGAATTTACACCTGAATCTAAAAGTAAATTATACTTAATTCAATAAATAATGATTTTTCTCTTTATACATATATAAAATTGAACCCTGACAGGTTCAGATTATTAAAATAACACTTTAAAAAAAATCATTATGAAAAAAGTCATTTTTATTACACTTACGATGTTAGCTCTACTGACTATGTCATGTGCTGACGAATCTGCAATACCATCATCAAAATCAATCACTGTCTGGAGGAGTACCGGTTTTACGGATTCTACCATGTCCACATCATTTGAATATTATGAATTCAGAATAATTTCAGATACATCAATGGAATTATGGGTAAAACGCACAACCAATGAGAATGCTGAAAAAGTGAATCAGAATTACAGGTATACCCTAAAAGACAATGTCATTTCAATTGTATCCAATGAAGTTATATGTAAAGGCAATATTGACAAGTCGTTGATGAGCATTACAGAGAATGGCATTACTCTTGATTTTAAAAAAATATAAGGTAGTAATGAATTCTCAAAACAGATTATTTAAATGACGCATCATCCTTAATTTTCAATGTTGCATTACTTGTATATCAGCTATTGAATCCAAACCCATCAATTGAAAGGTGGGTTTGATTTTTTATAAACAAATCCATTTGAAACCCATCCGAAAGACCCTAAGCAACAGAAATTAAAAAAAACACATCAAGTATCCCGTTTCAAATTGTTTACTAAGAAAAAAAACAACAAATAATGTCGTATTATTTCAATTTAAATAAATGAATAAGGATTAGCTTTTTTATTAATATTTCTACTCAGGGTGAAATAAAAATAAGGATTTATATTTAGAACCCTTATATTTAGAATATTATACCTCTCATGAAACAAATTAACCACATAGGCACATAGAACACATAGTTTAGAAAAAAAATGTCCATTAAATCAATGATATACAACTTATTTGTTTCTTATCATTTTTGGTCCGTCAGCCGACGGAAACGACGCTCTTATGTGACTTAATTTAAACTCGACAATATCAGTCTTTTATCAAGTTACTTTTATTGGGGCTTTTTTTATATATTGAGGGACTACTAAATAACTCATTTTAATGCGTTATATATAAAGTCACTGCATATTTATTTTTTCCAAGCTATATCAGACTGTCGATGTACAAAGTTTTCTTAATTGATGTTCGATCTCTGATAGTGGTGACTATGTAGAAACCCAAATACCCCAGAATAAAAATAATATTCCCAAATTTGAACAAGTTGAGAAGTCCAAATTTATAAGTAATAATATATTACATTATATTGGTCATACTACTTATTTAAATAAAATCATTCAAACAAGATATTAAATTTCAAAATACCCGTAAAGTTGAATTAATTTCACTGCATAAACTTTAATATATGGATTGAAATTGTTTAAATCATACTTTCATGGCTGAAATATAGTACCTTTGTTCTTTTATAAAAATAAAATCATTGACTTTACGATTGACATCCGTTTAAATCATCCGATTTAACTGATCATTCTCAATTATCAAAACTTTCCGGATTTTGTGTATGTTACATACATAACCCAACCCGTTGGAACAGTTGTTGATTCCTAAATGTCAAATTACAACATTACATGACAAAAAAAATAGAAAATATAGAACTTGAGTATTTAACCTTTGACGATTATCAGGAATTAAAACAAGCCATGATCATAGCCTATCAGGCTATTCCAAATCCTTATTGGGAAGAGAATCAGATCCAGACATTGCTTGATAAATTTCCCGAAGGACAAATTGTTATTAAAGCAGACGGACATATTGCCGGGTGTGCCCTGTCGATTATCATCGACCACACACAGTTTGAAGAATTGCACACGTACAAAAGAGTAACAGGTAATTATACATTCGACACGCATACCCAGACAGGGGATACTTTGTATGGTATTGATGTATTTATTAAACCGGAGTTCAGGGGTCTAAGACTGGGACGTCGTCTTTACGATTACCGGAAAGAACTTTGTGAAAAGCTGAATCTGAAAGGTATTGAATTTGGTGGCAGAATTCCCAATTATCACACGTATGAATCGGAATTGAGTCCAAAACAATATATAGAGAAAGTAAAGTCACGGGAGATTTCCGATCCTGTACTTAACTTTCAGTTATCGAATGACTTTTATCCCGTGAGAGTACTCAAGGGATATCTCGAAGGGGATAAAGCGTCAAGCGAATATGCCGTCTTATTGAAATGGGATAATATTTATTACGAAAAGCCGTCAAAACAAGCGAAAGACATAAAAAAAATAGTTCGTCTTGGTCTGGTTCAATGGCAGATGCGTCCTTACAAGGACATTACCGAACTTATGCAGCAGGCTGAATTTTTCGTGGATACCCTGAGCGCTTATCACAGTGATTTTGCTCTTTTCCCTGAATTTTTCAATGCCCCGTTAATGGCAGAATACAACAAAATGAGTGAAGCGGAAGCCATCAGAAAGCTGGCAGAATATACATCGCTGATTGTCGAAGAGTTTTCGAAACTATCTATCGCCCATAACATCAATATCATTACCGGCAGTATGCCTGAAGTGGTGAACGACACGCTTTACAATGTGGGATACTTATGTAAACGCAACGGATCGGTGGAACGGTTCGAAAAACTGCATATTACCCCTGATGAACAAAGAGCATGGGGAATGAAGGGAGGTAACACTTTACAGACTTTTGATACCGATTGTGGAAAAATAGGAATTCTGATTTGTTATGATGTGGAATTTCCCGAGTTAAGCCGCTTACTGGCTGATGAAGGAATGGATATTCTTTTTGTTCCTTTTCTTACAGATACACAAAACGGATATTCACGGGTGCGTTATTGTGCTCAGGCCAGGGCTATCGAAAATGAATGTTATGTCGCGATTGCGGGAAGTGTTGGGAATTTGCCTAAAGTTCACAACATGGACATTCAGTATGCTCAATCCATGGTATTCACTCCAAGTGATTTTGCTTTCTCTACCACAGGAATCAAATCGGAAGCAACACCAAATACCGAAATGATCTTAATTTCGGATGTTGACCTTGACCTGATCAGAGAACTACATAATTTCGGTACGGTGAAGAACCTAAAAGACCGCAGACTTGATTTGTTTGAAGTCAAAAAACGCAAATTGCTGAATAAAGTATTGCCTGATTCGAATCAACCAATCACGAATCAAAATACAAAACTCTAAAAACGAATTTTTAAACAAGATACCCGGAACACGAAACGCGGAACGCGGAATAAATTTAACATATATACAATGCCCGAAATAAAGAAAGATCATCCTGCAGAAAAAACCGTATTGCATCCACGTAACAGACACAGGGGACGATATGATTTCAAACTATTGACAGTTACCTGTCCAGAGCTTGGAAAATATGTCAAACTGAATGCTTACGGTGACGAATCGATTGATTTTGCAAATCCAAAAGCAGTAAAATGGTTGAATAAAGCCCTGTTAAAACAATACTATGGTGTTGATTACTGGGATATCCCAACAGGCTACTTATGTCCACCGATACCCGGAAGAGCGGATTACATACATTATGCGGCCGATTTACTGGGGAGCAGCAACAACGGGAAAATTCCTACCGGGTTCAGGGTTAAATGCATGGACATTGGCGTTGGTGCCAGTTGTGTTTTTCCGATTATTGGGAACAAAGAATACGGCTGGTCTTTTATAGGCTCGGAAACCGATCCTGTAGCTATTGAATCGGCAAGCAAGATCGTAAATTACAATGCATTTCTGAAAAGGAATATTGATTTACGGTTGCAGGATAATCCAAAGGATATATTTCATGGTATTATGGAACGGAATGAGCCGGTGGACATTACCATTTGCAATCCTCCTTTTCATTCATCCCTCGAAGAAGCACAGGAAGGCACTCTACGTAAACTGAGCAGTCTGAATCATAAAAAAATCACTACTCCCACCCTGAATTTTGGAGGTCAAACCACTGAATTATGGTGTGAAGGCGGTGAAGAGCGATTTGTTCGCGATATGATCCGTCAAAGCAAACAATTCGGTTCAAACTGTTTTTGGTTTACTACTCAGATTTCTAAACAATCGCATCTTGAAAGTGTTTATGAAGCACTAAAAAATGCTGGAGCCGTGGAAGTAAAGACTATCCCAATGGGACAGGGAACAAAAGTAAGCCGAATTGTAGCATGGACATTTTTAAAGAAAGACCAACAGAAAGGTTGGATCGATTCTAAATGGGATACCATTTTACATTAGGATTCAGAAAAAATCAGAGTTTAATTTCATTCATCGAAACAGAACATGAAATTTTTCACTACATCACAAATCCGTCAACTCGATGAGTTTACCATCGCAAATGAACCCATCCGCTCTATCGATTTGATGGAACGTGCAGCAGATGCACTATACATGTCGTTTACAGAAATTTTTCCCAGTCAGAAACCGGTTTGTATCGTTGCAGGACAAGGGAATAATGGTGGCGATGCCTTAGCACTTGCACGAATGCTGCTGCTTTCGGGTTTTCCGGTGAAAGTAATTCTCTTTCATACCGGTCCATTGTCACCCGATTGTGAAATAAACCGGCAACGATTGCTTACCGGATTCCCATTTTCTTTGACAGAACTCACCGATAAGTTTGAAGCACCCCAAATCACTGAAGATACGATTATTATTGACGGGCTGTTTGGTTCAGGTTTAAGTCGTGCAATAACCGGCATTTATGCAGATGCGGTTCAGTGGATCAATCATTCAGGATCCAAAATAGTATCGATAGATATTCCATCCGGTTTGTCGGGGGAAGAAAATAAACTATCTGAGAATTCTGTAATTGTCAAAGCAGACCTGACATTAAGTTTGCAATTTCCAAAACTTGCTTTCTTCATGGCTGATAATGCACCCTACGTTGGGGTTTGGAAAGTCATCAGGATTGGAATTCATCCGGAAGCTATTGAAAATACTCCAAGCGATTTATTTTATCCGGATGTTGATGATATTGCTGGGATGTTGAAAGTAAGAGAAGATTTTTCGCATAAAGGCACCTATGGTCATGCTTTGATCATTGCAGGAGCAAAAGGCATGGCCGGAGCTTCGGTATTATCCTCAAGAGCTGCTCTGCGAAGCGGAGCCGGTCTGGTAACTGTGCATGGTCCTGAAGCAAACCGCACTATTGTACAAACCGCAAATCCCGAAGTCATTTTTAATTCTGATATCAACAACGACCTGATCAGCAGTGTGGATATATCCGAAAAAATTACATCAGTGGCTATCGGACCAGGTACAGGTACTCATCCCGAAACAGTGCATATGTTGGAGAAATTCATTGCAAATTTGAGTCAACCCTGTGTGTTTGATGCCGATGCGCTGAATATTCTGTCTCAGCATAAAGAATTATTGAAACAAATTCCGCGGGAGAGTATCTTAACTCCTCATCCAAAAGAATTTGACCGGCTATTTGGGAAAAGCAATTCATCTTACGATCGTCTGTTGAAAGCCCGACAGGCATCTAAAGAAAATGGTTTAGTTATTATCCTCAAAGGAGCATATACTTCAATATCAACCGCGGATGGAAAGTTATTCTTTAACAGTACCGGAAACTCAGGAATGGCAACAGCCGGTTCGGGAGATGTCCTGACAGGAATACTGGTTGGTTTACTGGCACAAGGCTATACCTCTGAAGATGCTGCCAAAGCAGGTGTTTATATTCATGGACATGCCGGTGATCTGGCATTAACGAAAGAATCAAAAGAATCTCTTATTGCCGGGGACATTATAGATAACCTTGGACAGTCTTTCCGGACAATAAGAGATAATAGTTCAGATCAATGAATTTTTAGCTGGTTGCCAGATTTGCCCATGAACTGTCTTCTTCATAATTTTCTACCACGGTTGTGTTTTGTTTGAAGGAAAAGGTAGACATTAAATTCGAAATTTCCTGATGGAGCATAGATACAGCTCCTTCAATCAGATCTTTCCTGAATCCGTTTTCGCCCATTTTAAGAACTAAGTCCATTGAAACAATCCGGCTGAGTGCTCTTCCTAATTCAACAAGCTTACGTTGAGGCATCTGAAAGTCCAGATTAAAATTAAGCAATTCTTTCAGATATTCCACGGCACGCAAGGCAAGTGGATGGTCTTTAAGAAATTCCCATACATTTATCTCTTTCACATTTTTCATAAACTTAATCAGTGATTCTGAAATCTGCGCATAGAGTATGTCATTGGCACCTTCAAATATCTGAAAAGGACGGCTATCTACAATCCCCCGTCCTGCAATATGATTCAACCGGTACCCAATTGCACCTACCAGTTGCATCAACGTTTGTGCTGATTTCTGCATTAAGTCGGATGAAACAGTTTTGATTATGTTCGCTTCAAAACCAAGAGGCATTAAATCATTATGAATGTCGGCCAGTTCACTGCTTTTTGTGCAAAGAGCGGAGCATATCGTGTAATTGGATTGCAGGCTGGACAACTGTTCCTGTACCTGGTCGTATGAAAAAAGGTTTTTACCGCCTACAAATCGTTGACGGGTATGTGCAATGGCCTCATCAAGCATTCGTTTTATAAAACCAAGACCAATACCCGGAAATTGCATTCTGCTACGGTGCAAAAGATCAAGTAACATTTGAACACCGGTTGTTTTAGGTTCTAGACGTTGTAATTTGGGGATTTTCACATCCAGGATATTTCGTCCGTAAGGAATCTGATAAAGACCCAGGTTTTCAAAATATTCATCGACAACAATTTTCTGAAACGGAGCCCTGTTATCACACACAAAAAGATCTACATCACGCTGAAGATTTCCGTTCATTGTTTGTTTCCGTGCAGTCAGCACCCAGAAGTCTGCCTGACCGGTTAATCCCGCCCAATGTTTCGTCCCGCGAATATGATAATATTCCGGTTCTTCAACATACGAAGTTTGCATATTCAGTGCATCACTGCCATAATTGGGTTCAGTGATCATTAAACCACCCATATTTTGATTTTCTATAAACCTTTTGAAGATTGGCATCTTCACATTTTCCTGTCCGTATTTAGCTACCGGTTGCAGAAAAAGTGCACTGTTTATTCCGATGGTCAATGACAAAGCCAATGATTCATAGGATGCTGCGGACAACAGGGTAAGATTTTCCTGGACTGTCCCTCCCCTTCCTCCGTATTCTTTTGGAATACACAGGGACAAAGGATGAGCTGACATGATTTTTTCCAATACTTCTATAGGCAATCCACGATGGATGCTTAATTGATCAATGTTGTTTTCCTGGTGAAATACTGTTTCAAGTGTTGTTTTGAATTTGTTTATAAAAGAATCAAACGATTTTTGTTTAGAGGCTTTTTCAGGAGAGAGAACTAATAAATCAGAGGATTTTGAATATGTTATTTGCATTATTTTTTTTTATAATCATTGAATAATAAGAAATTGAGTTTTAAACTCATTTTCAAAACAAATTCAACTAAACAATGTTTTTTGAATTATAGATTTGACAAATAAATTACTTTATTTTTTGACTTCTGATTGTAATTGTGGATCGGTATTTTCGCATAATTCAGTTGTTTTTAAAATAATTTCAATTATATAAAAAATACATTGTATAAGAAAAGTCAGATTAAAATAATTCATAGAAATATTACAGATCGAATCTTTAAAATTCTGATTTCAGTCACAAAAGAAGAGCAAGGGGCATTTTATCATAATTCAAGAGAATTAAATGAATAAAAATGGATTTAAATTTATTTAGAATAAAAAGTAATATGTTCTGATAATCTGCATTTTAAAGTGGCATTTTAAACATAATTCAATATTAAATGAATAATTCAACACCATTTGAATCATTTTTTGTACATTTGATAATTGATTGAAAACCTGAAATTACAGCTCATGTTATTTATTGACATTTTTACACGTCCGATTGTTAACAGGGTATAAATCAATATAGTTTTTACTGTTTTTACAAACAATTTAAGTAGAATTATCCTCTGTTCTTTTATAAATAGAATTCCCGGTAAAAGTTTTCAAAACAGCTAAATTTAAACATCAATTTAAATAATTCATCTCTAAAAAAAACGGAGAAGCTTTAACATCAACATTGAATAATTGTCATTAATAATATCAATCAACTATACAATTTCATTCTATAACAATCATAAAAGCTCACATAACGGGAGTTGGGGGTTATACTTTAAAAGACAAATCAGAATTTTTTAAATTAATAATTATGCAAGTAGCAGTTAACAGAAAGAAATTTATATTTTCACCCGATCCTTCAAGAATCATAGCACGTTTTTTATACATAAGCGATGAAAGGTCAGCAGACATTATCAGGAAAGTTTTGGCGATGCCCGAAAAGGATGTCAATATAGCCATGAGCCAGTTATTGAGAGGTTATTCCCGTCGGCACAGGAATATATCCAAAGTTTTCGAAAAGTACTTTGATCGTCTGGCACCGATTTTTGATAAGATCGAAGTAAATGAAGAAGATTTGAGTTTATCTCAGAAAGCATTGATCGGATCGTATTTCACAATGGAATATTCGATTGAATCTGCCGCATTTTTTAATCCATCGATCGTTGAACATCCCGATCAATCCGAAATTGGCATTGAGGAGAAGAGAGTTATTTTCAGTTTCCGTGCTACCGGCGAAGGACACATTTCTTCAATAGTTTTTCGATCAGGGACATTGGATAAAAATAATAATCTTACCATTGAACCGGTTGGTAAAATGCTTGCTGAAGCAGATGTTATTAAACGGAATGTATATGAGAAAAAAACATTTCAGAAAAAATTAAATGAAATGCAGGAGCATGTGCCTGCCGTTATCCCTGCTCTAATAGAAAAAACTGAAGAAGTACAGATTCAGGAAAATGTTATTGCTCCGGTGATCGTTGATGCTCATGATGAAGTTCAGGATCAGAAAAACACCATCTCATCGGCATTCGTAATGGATAATCTGAGTGAAAATTTCACTTACGGCGAATTGATGCGGAACATCGAAATGGCACGTAAGAATCCTGATATTACCGAAGATCAGTTAAAAATAATCATTCAAATGATGTGGCTGGCTTCATCGCATTACGAAATTCATTTTTCAATTGATTCGGCTATTTCCGAACGTGTTATTTTTCCTATTTCTGCCACCGAACAGAAGGGAATTGAAGATGCCCGTTTCGTCAAATTTACAGATGACAACGGTGAAATAACCTACTATGCAACTTATACGGCTTATGATGGAATGGCCACAATGCCTAAGTTAATCAGTACAAAAGACTTTTACGACTTCAAAATATTACCGATTAATGGTGAAATAGCACAAAACAAAGGGATGGCTTTATTTCCACGTAAAATCAATGGTAAATATGCAATGCTTTGCAGAATCGATGGGGTCAATAATTACCTTGCCTATTCCGACAGTATCAACATTTGGCGGGAAGCGAAAATAATACAACAACCTAAATATCCCTGGGAATTGGTTCAGATTGGCAATGCAGGTTCACCAATTGAAACAAAAGAAGGTTGGTTGGTGATTACGCATGCTGTTGGTTCAATGCGTGAATATTCATTGGGAGCATCCCTGTATGATCTTGAAAATCCTGAAATTGAAATCGGGAGATTGAGCAGTCCGTTAATGGTTCCGAACGAAGCGGAAAGAGAAGGATATGTTCCTAATGTGATCTATTCGTGCGGTTCATTTATTCACAACAATGAACTTGTCTTACCCTACGCCATGTCTGATCACTCATCAACTTATGCAACAGTCGATCTTCGTGAATTGCTGGATGTATTAAAAGCATCAGGGAATAAAAATTAAATTTCTTTAGATAAAATAAAACAACTTACCTTCCATTTTAATTTCATAGTAAGTTCTTCAATAATAAGGAACAGACTCTTTTAAGGGTTTGTTCCTTATTTCATTTCATTTCAGTCCCTCCACTTTATATTTAAACTGATTAACCATAAAACCTTTATATAGTTATTAACTATTAGATACACAACATGACTAATATCACAAATAACTATAATTTTAATTTCAAATCGAGATATCCTCAACAAAAAAGTATTCTTTTGCGTTTTATTAATAGAGCTATTAAACAAACTTATTAAATATGGATATTAAGAGTGAACAATCATTGGAACAAACCATCCTGGAAGTAGCAGAAAGACTGTTTCTTGAAAAAGGATTTGCGTTGACTTCAACCACGGAAATTGCGAAAGAAGTAGGTTGTAATCAGGCATTGGTTCATTATTACTTTCGCACGAAGGATAACTTGTTTAATGTGATATTTGAACAGAAATTCAAATTATTCTTTCAGGGAATTTTTGGAATTAAAAACATGGGTGATTTAAAATTTCACGATAAACTTAAACATATTATTGAAACTCATTTCGACATGTTGAGGCAAAATCCTAAAATGCCTTCATTGATTATCAATGAATTATCACGTCGGCCAGAGCAAATTATAATTTTAAGAGAAAAGCTTCGCTCTCTTCCTGAACAGGTATTATCAGAACTGAATAAAGAGTTGCAACAAGAGATAGAACTTGGAAATATCAGGAAAATTAGCTTGATAGATATAATTATTACCATGCTTTCTTTAAATATTGCATTATTTGTAATGATGCCTATTGCTGAAAAAATGTTACAACTGAATGAAGCTCAAAAAGAGATAATGATAAACCATAGAAAAATGGAAAATGTAGAATTTATATTAAAAAGTTTAAGGCCATAAAATTACAATTCAAAAATATGAAAAAACTGATTTTATTCAACTTCCTGTTTCTAATATGTCAATTGAATCTGAGTGCTCAGAGCCTGACTATTGAAACCTGTCAGGAAAAAGCAAAAGCCAACTATCCCTTGGTAAAGCAGTATGGACTGATCGAACAGACTTCTCAGTTCAATATTTCAAATGCAAACAAAGGATATTTGCCACAACTTTCACTATCGGCGAAAGCTACCTATCAGTCGGCTGTTACTCAAATACCGGCAGTATTGGGTCAAAAGCTTGGTGTTGCATTGCCTTCTCTGGCGAAAGATCAGTATCAGGCAGTATTGGAAGCCAGCCAGGTTATTTGGGATGGCGGGGTAATCTCTTCTCAAAAGAAATCAACGTATGCAGGTACTGAAGTTGAAAAGCAAAAACTTGAAGTTGATCTATACGCCTTGAAAGATCGGGTGAATCAACTGTTTTTCGGCCTTCTGCTGTTGAACGAACAACTAAAACAAAATGACATTTTAAAAAATGATTTAGTCACCAACTACAACCGGTTGGATGCCTATAAACAAAATGGCATTGCCAACCAGGCGGATATTGATGCCGTACATGTTGAACAACTTAATGCCGACCAACGGGAAGAGGACCTAAAGAGTACGCGAAAGACTTATAGTATGATGTTATCTGCATTAACCGGATTAATAATAAGTGACCAGACAGAGTTAACCAAACCGGAAGCAGATCTTTCGATTCTGAAAGATACAATGAACCGCCGTCCTGAAATCAGTTTATTTGATGCTCAGAATAAATTGTATGAAAGTCAGAAATCACTTGTGAATGCAGGGAATTTACCGAAACTGGGTGCATTTGTCCAGGGAGGATACGGGCAACCGGGATTAAATATGTTTACCATTGGCTTTTCACCATTTTACATCGGAGGATTAAGGTTATCCTGGAATATCAGTGGATTGTATTCACAGAAAAATAATATCAATAAGTTGGAAATCAGTAGAAAATCAGTTGATATTCAAAAAGAAACATTCCTGTTCAATAATCGACTGATAACAAAACAGCAACAAAATGAAATTATCAAACTTCAATCGACCATTTCAAATGATGACGAAATCATCCGGTTGCGGGAGAATATAAAGAAAGCTGCAACAGCAAAGATGGAAAACGGAACAGCGTCAGTTAGCGATCTGATTCGTGAAATCAATGCTGAAAACCAGGCACGGCAATTAAAATCGCTCCATGAAATCCAGCTTTTAATGACTGTATATCAACTTAAAAACAACTCTAACAATTGACAATTCACCTATTTACAATTGAAAAAAGAAATTTTATGAAAACAAGAAATGTAATTTTAAGAAAAACTTTTTGCACAGGGATTAAATATTCGTTTTTAAGTATTGCGATTACTGCTTTGTTCATTTCATGTGGTAAATCGAAAGATGATTATGACGCTTCGGGAACCTTTGAAACGACAGAAGTAATGGTTTCATCTGAGGCAACAGGCCGCATTTTATCATTCAACATACAGGAGGGTCAGGTACTTACCGCCAATGAAATGGTGGGAACAATTGACAGTTTGCAGCTTTATTTACGTAAAATGCAATTGATATCCGGCAATAAATCAATGCAGGTACGTCGTCCAAATGTAGGGATACAAATTGCTGCCATTGAACAACAAATCGTTACAGCAAAAAGTGAACGTAAACGGGTTGAGAATTTATTGAAAGCGAATGCTGCCAATCAGAAACAACTGGATGATAT
>Ga0302215_10001499_pt1 | contig 16683 bp, 12 predicted proteins | sample II_Fen_N3_1_FD_194580 | JGI IMG/M metagenome (GOLD analysis project Ga0302215, IMG submission 194580) | Peat permafrost microbial communities from Stordalen Mire near Abisko, Sweden - II_Fen_N3_1 | ecosystem: Environmental > Terrestrial > Soil > Wetlands > Permafrost | place: Sweden: Abisko...
TACAGCTAATTTATTTTCTATGGAAGATGAAACTGCTAGAATTGTAGATAAAGAAACTTTAAAAACTCTTAAAGAACAAGGTATAAGTAGTAAAGAAGCTAGATATTCTCAAGAAGCAATCAATCGTAGTGCTAATAAATCTTTGTTAGAAGCTACAGTTAATAGTTATTTAAATCATATTAATATTGGTGAAGATATTTTATTTGGACGTTCATTTGAATATAAAGGAATTAAAGATATTAATAAACGTGTTAATGAGATTATTAAGAATGGTGGTAGTAATGATAGTGATTATCAAATTAGATCTATGACTATTTCAGATATTGAAACAGTTACTAATATGACTAATCTTTTAAATTCTAATAATGGTATTGATGAAACATTTCTTCAAGAACATTATTTAAAACCTGTAGAAGTAGGTAATGGTTTATCTATGATTACAGTTGATGAATTTATTAATCGTCTTAAAGCTACTAACGATTATGAAAAATTTGCTCCATATATTAATGCTTTAACTGATCCTAATACTCCTTATAATCCTGGAGAATATGCTTACATTGCTGAGCAATTAAAATATTATTTATATAATCGTAAATCTAGTACTAATGGTCTTACTGCTGGTATGATGATATCTTATCAAGAAAAGAATAGTACTATTGTTTTATTTCCTAAATTATTTAAAGGTACTACATATGAGGGTATTGTTAATTGGATGAATGAAAGAAAATTTGGAGAACTTAACTTTTTCTCAGCTTCTAAAGTAGGTGATCAACCTATATTCACAATGCATAATACTTATAATGAAGTTATACTTGGTAAACTAGTTCCTACTCATTATGATGTACCTTTAGTAACTAGAGATGGAGTTATTTATTTTGATGATAGACTAGATAAAACTAAAGAAGATTTTAGTCCTAATAATAGAGTTAATATTGAAGAATATATTGTTACTCATAAACTTAAAAATCTTAGAATACAACAAGATACTGTAGGACATTTAAAAGATGAAGAAGGTGTTCTGGCTAGTCAACAAGTAAAAAAGATTTTTACTAATATGTTGGATAGTGAAATTTATAATATTAATGGTAAACCTTATCAAGGGCGTACTAATAATTATGCTGATGGTAAACGTGGATTATTTGAGAACTTTCATCTTGCATTAAGTACTAATGCACAAACATCAATGACTGAACTTATAGGTCACTGGGAAGGTCTTGATGAATATGGCAATATCAAATATAATATGGAAGGTTATATTGATTTTAATCATAACATCATTGAATCTGAAATAGCTGATTATTTTACTACTTCTGCTGATGTATCTACTATGCGTGCTTTAGATGTTAAAGGCGGTAATAAATTCTCATTACATAATCCTAGTATTCGTGCTAAAGTAGAAGAATTATTACAATCTAAGATTACTAAAAATGCAGCTATTAAACTTAAACAGATACATGCACCTATTATGCCTGATGTATTTATGCAACCTACTAGCTTTGCTTATGGTAAGGATAAAGTAGTAACAAATGCAAATATACAACAGTTATTAGATAATAGCATGATTAGTCTATCTAAAGAGTTTTTAAATAGAGCTGGTACTAATGATTTTGAACTACAATCTGAATATACTGATGCTAAAGGCAAATTTCATCCTGCTGAAATTATAACTAATGTTTGGGATTCTAAATTTGATAAATATCGTACTATTATAAATGGTATGCCACATATTGATATAGATGCTATTCCTGAAGATGCTAGAACTATGGTGGGTACTCGTATTCCTCATGAAGGTATGCAATCTTCTTTTGTTGCTATAGTAGTAGGTTTTATGAATACTGATGCTTCACAAATTATTGTGCCTAAACATTTATCTATTCGTACAGGTTGGGATTATGATATTGATACTGTTTATTTATATCCTAAAGCATTACATGAAATAAATGGAGAATTACATCCTATATCTTATGATAATAATACTTATGACACAAAAGAATCTAAACAAAGTAATGTATTTAAATTATATTTTGGTAAAACTTATAATGGTTTAAAAAATACTAAAAACTATCAAATTAGAAAAGCTATTGATGCTTATAAAGCTGATGTAACTCAACTTAGTTCTCAATTAGATAAAGTTGCTGCAACTAATGAAGATAAAAAGTTAATTCGTATTAATGGTAAATATATTATTGAAGCTGTAGAAGCTACTAAAAATAATTTATTACTATCTGATGATAAATCTAATATTGAATTTGAATCAGATGTTACTAACATTCATAACGTAAGTACTAATTTAAGATATGCTAATTTATCTAATGAACAACTTACTAAACTTGATGAACTTAAAAATGAAAGACTTCAAGAATTAAAAGATGCTATTCAGACTGCTAAAAATCAGTATAATTTAGATTATGATGAATTTACTAAATCTGATAATTTTGTTGCTAAATATAATTCTTTATCTAATATACAATTAGTATCTAAAGAAACTAGAGATAATATGTTAGTAGATACTCTAATGGCTAGAATATCACATACAGAATCTACTAGATTCAGAGAACAACCTAATGAATTTGTTCAACTTAATAATGTATCTAGTTGGATTAATAAAATTTATGGTATGGATGATAACATGTCTAATTTTACAGATATGTTTGATAGATCAGATATTGAGAATATGAATAGAGATGTTCGTAAACTTAAAGGTGTTTCTGTTTCATTAGATAATAACTATGCGGTATTGGGAAGTATTGGTGCAGGTACTACTGAAAAGATGGCTATACCTTATGTTATAGAACGTCATGAATTTACTCATGCAACTGATAAAGAAATAATGGATTCTTTAGATGAAGTTATTGGTCTTAAAGATGTTCAAGTATTTCGTGAAGATGGTAAAATTAGTAAAGTTATTGTATTTTCTACTAAATTTGGTAATAATAAAAATAAAACTTGGACTAATGTAAATGGTAATAGAATTAGTAAGTTTTCATCACAAATTACTGCTAACGTACTTGATGCTGTAAAAGAAAATCTTGCTATAAATATTAATACTAATACTATTGGTATTCTTACTATGCTTGCTAATAGTCCTGTATCACATAATACAGAAATTGGTAATAAAGGAGTTAAACAAGATAGTGCTTTTACTTATTCTAATTTAATATTACATCAAGCAATTGTTAGTAAAGTTCTTTCTGAAATGAATAAATCATCTCGTGGTGGTGAATTTTCAGATAAGAATAAAGCTATACGCAGTGTTAAGCAAGATACTTATTCTAAAATAATTAGTACACTTAATAATATCACTATTGCTACTCGTGAGGATGGTTCAAGTATTAGTCCGCTAATTGTCTATTATCGTCATTTAAATAATAAATATGAAATTAATAAACAAGATGTTGCAAATGAAGCTAAACTTAAAGAATTTGATAAATGGATAACATCTATTGAAAATGGTGAAGAACTTAAATTTTATGCAGATAGTTTAGTTAATCCTATAGAATTATTTAATGAGGTTTCTGACTTTATTTCAGGTAGACTTAATACAACTGAAAATGGTAAAGCTTTATCATTAGATGATTATATGCTTGATTATTTAACTGAATCAGAATATAATAATAAATCTAATAATACTACTTTCAATTTGCCTAAAGCATTTACTAGTGGAATATTTACTCATTCTGAAAAGAAAGGTTATGTTGTTACTAATCCTAATGCTTTCAAAACTATTAATGAATTAGCTAAAAGTTATGAAGATAGCATGCATAATAATGATTATGATATTAATGCTAAATTTAAAAGTTTACAAGGTATTACAGATGCTAGCATACAGACTAATTTCCTAAATTTTCTAGTTGATCAATTAGGAGTTTTAGATTTATATGAACATATTGATAAAACTGCGGGACTTATAAGTAGAGCATCTTCTCCACTCAGTACTGATAAAAAAGGTACTTCTCCTAGTGGTGAGGTTACATCTAAACTTATGAATAACATGGCTGATATGCATTTAGATATTCAAGCATTTCTTGAAAATATGAAAGCTGTAGGTTATAGTTTAGGTGATGTTAATAATTTTAGAAATGAATATTATCAACTATCTACTGTTACTGAAAAAAGTGATTTAATGAATGCTGAAATATTAGCATTTAATGATCCTACTAAAGATTATTATGCTAAGAAAGGAATAAAACTTAATACTGAAAATATATTTACTAAGGATTTAACTATGCATTTGGTTTCATTAAATGTTGGTGAAAAAACTTTAATAGAATCTATATTTCCTTATTTTGTAAAAGATTATGTTGAAAGTCAAGAAGAAGATGGTACTATTATACGTACTCCAATTGACTTTGATGTTACTAAAAGTAGTTATCCATTCTTTGAAGCTCAGTTTAATTATTTAAATAAATTTAGTACTAAAGCATTTGGAGGTATATTATTATCTGAACATAGAAATATTAAACCTCTATTAGATGCTATTATGGTAGATCTTAATTTATCTAATAATTTAGGTGATAGAAAACGTTCTAAATATCGTAATAAATTACTTACATCATTAACTAATAGATATGTTGTCCAAGTAATGCCGTTTTTTAATGGTGGTGGGGGTATTACAGGAACTCTTACACAAAAAACATTAAGAGAAGAAATTCAACGTGTATTAGGTAATCCTATACAAGTAATTGTACAAAAAGAACTTAATGGTGAAATGATTAATGTTGAAGATATTGAAGATGGTGTTATACCAATGGTCTTTGATTTTAAAACATTTAAAGAACGTTCTGCTGCTAATAAAGTTTCTATCATTAAAGGTTATTTACAACAAGGTTCTCTTAAAGGAGTTAATATTGATGAAAAGACTAGAACTGATATTCAAAGACTTCTTAGTTATGTTGAACCTCGTATAACTAAAAATGATATTAAACAATATGGTTATCATAGCATTAAAGTAAATTCTACAGAAGAAGATGCAAATCAACTTAAACAAACATTTACTAAAATGTACTATAGTGAGAATCCATTTATTAGAGAAACTGCTAGAGATTTAATTAGGTATTCATTTCATACATCAGGTTTACAATATGGTGCTAATATAAGTAAATGGATTGAACCTTCATTGCTACATGAAGATAATTCTAGAATATATAATTTATCTGAATCATTAATTAAAGAATTATCTTTGCCGGAGAATCAACTTTATACTTATAATCAACATGTAAAAGAAGTTCCTACTGCATATAATAGTTATGATCTTACATCTATACTTGAAGATCTACGTGCACAGATGTATGATGATAACGCTATTACTCCTTTAGTGTATGTATCAAAAGGTATTAATCAACCTCAATTTAATACGTCATTAGAACATACAATTAATGGTGTCACAACTAGACATCCTATTATTGTAGAATCTAAAAGTAAAATTGCTAATAGTAAATATAATAATAATAATTCATTACGCATTAAACTTAATCTTGAAAAATATAGTGGAACATATGCAATGATGAAATATGAACCAGAAGATAGTACTAATGTTTATTATTTTCCTTTTAAGAAACAATTAGGAAATGTATTTACAGAAGATGTATTAGATATTCATATTCAGAAACTAATGCCTATTGAAATATATAAATCTATTATTGAAGATTATGATGTGGCACATAAAGAACAAACTGATGTAAGAAGTATAGAAGATATATATCCTACTGAAAGAGTTCTTTCTAATGACGCACGTATTACTGGCAATCTTGATAATTATCAATATTTTAATAATATTACTAAATCTAATAAGTCATATAGTGAAACAGCTAAAGATATTATATCTAAAGTAGATCATGTGATTGTAATAGGTAATAATCAGCATTATATTAATTCATTTGCTAGCAATAAAACTATTAATACTTCTTTAAATGATTTTAGTTATAAAACTGTAAAAGATCTATTATTTAATAAACCAACCACTCTTGCAATTGTAGGAGATGTACTTTCAGATAACAATAATACTCAAGAAGAATATGATAAAGTTATTATACCTGCTATTAGATATATAATGGAAGCATATAATATTGCTGGTATTAAAACTATTTATAAAAAAGGTGTTGGAGAATCTATATTTAAAGCTACATTTAATAATACTGCAAGTAATGAATATATTGAAGTTGGAATGAAAGATTCAGTACATGATATTCGTGCTATTGATGATACTTTAATTGCTCCTTTTATAGTAACTTCTACTAAAGAAACATTTCAGAATATTGATAGATTAGTTTCTAACTTTGCTACTAATATTAGACTTAAAGAATTTGTTAGAGGTTTTGAAAATTCCCATGCTGATACTTTTGATTTTAATTTGCAAAGTACTAGAAATACTATTTCTAAAATTAATGATAAAGAAAATACTTTTAAAGGTATTATTGAAGCACTTGCTAAAAACTTTGATGCTGTAGATAAAGCTATAGAGTTTTTTAATGCTGAAGGCATGGATACTATGATTGATGGTAAATTAGAACATATTAATATGCTTCATTCTGATTTTAATATTTATAAATATCTTAATGGTAGAGATACTGATTTTAAAATTAAGATTGCTAAACGTTTAAATCTTTATCAGAATATTATTCATGTGGCTAATGAGATTATGAAACTAGATGTTATTAATCCACCTAGTATTAATACTGCTGAATTTAAATTATTACCTCAAGAAGAACAAGATTATATTAAAGATAAGAAAAATGAAATAGATTTATATAATGAAACTCTACTTAAATATAAAAGTAGTATGTTTAATATGCCTTATAGTGGTAAGCCGGAATCTTTCACAGGTGCTAATGCAGTTGAGAATTTATCACTTACTAGAGAAGGTAAAGTTAAACAACTTACTCAACGTATTGAAGCTAAGATTCAAGAATTTCATGGTGCTAATTTATATATTCATACTAGGAATCCTAAATATGCTAATTCATTATTTACTAAATTAATTCAGAAGATACTTGGTGATACTTTAATTAGTGATCCTAATGTAGATCCTAAAGCAGAAGATTTAGTACATATTTATGCTCAAGCTGTTAAATATAATGACGATCTTGGTTTTATGCAACTCAATATAGATAGTGTCAGAAATACTGGTATAGCCATTATTGATGTTTCCATGAAACTATTTGAAGAATTTAATATTAATGCTAAAGCAAAACAATCTGAAACTCTTGGTAAATTAAGTGAACTGTTTGGTACTATTGGTATTGTTGCTAAAAATTCAAAAGATAATATTTTTGATTATAATGCTACTCGTGGTAGAGATTTTAAAAAGAAATATATTAATCCTAAAACAGGTTATCTTATAACTGATTATGATAATATTAAACTTAATAGAGATCTTAGAGATCATAGATATAATAAAAATAGAATGGAAGATTTACATACTATTCTTAATACAAAAAGTATAGTTTATGATTCTCAAATATTAACTAATTTTGCAACAGGTAATAATATTCTTAATCCTGCTACTAGTAAAATTAATATTTATACTACTATATTTAGTTTATATAAAAATCTACAAAAAGCTAGTAATTTAAAAACATTTTATAGTAATAGTATTAAAACTGCAACAGGTGTTACAAAACCTATTATAATTTTAAAATCAAATGGTAAAGATATAACTATTAGTGCAAATCTTACAAATAGTGGTTCTATTACTCCTGATTTCTTTAATAATATTACTATTAGTGATGGTAATGAATCTTTTAGTTATGCTGATTTAGTTAATAATGTAAATTCACCTTATGCTAAAAATAAACTTGCTTATGATGCAAATCCTAAACAGTTTATAGCGTATCTTCAAGATATAGGTAAAAATACACCTCAATATGATCGTTATTTAAATGATTTTATAACTAAAGATCTTGCAGATGATACAATTGCTAGAAGAGATTATGAACAAAAATTTCATATTCAATTTCAACTAACTAATGTAGGTAGAGAATATTCGGGAGAAAGTCGATATAGTAGTGGATTAGAAACAATGGAATATAAAGCTAAACATGGTGGAGAATCTATTGCAATAACTAAACAAACTCAAGGTATAGGTAATGTAAATCTTAATATATCATATGTTATACCATCTGATATATATAAGAATGAAGCTTACTTTAAACTTACTACTAAAGAACAACTATTTATTAAAGGTGTGAGAGATACTATGCAGGAAATTATGAATGATGTATTTCCTAATAAAACTCTTGCTGAAGATGTTATACCTTATATATTTCTTAGTTCTACTACATCATTAGGGAAAGCGTTTCTTAATCTTGTAGGTTATCAAGCTATTCAAGAAGAACATGTTGGACAAGATGTATTAGGTAATACTAAACATTATTTTCAAGTTGATAGTTTACAGAAGCCAAATATTAAAACTTTAATGAATACTCCTCCTAAACTTATTGATGAAAGTCATTATGAATATGAAGAACGAGTGGTTGCTAAAGCTAATGAAAAACTTACTAGACTTAAAGCTAAAAATAAAGGTATTACTTTTCCTGCATTTGAAACTTATGCTGATGTTATAAAGTATAATGACGCTGTTATGGATGAATTTATGAAAAAGTCATATGAAGATCTTAATCATGATTTACCTTCAGTAATGAAACATTTTGCAGAAGAAATGTATCATATGAAAACTCGTATTGATTATGAGAATGTATATAGTTTATTACTTAATACAGTTGGTAGTGATGGATTTGAAGCTAGAGTATCTAGAGCTGATGGTAAGTATATGAGAGATAAAATTTATAATATGATTACTCGAGATACTAATAATAAAAGTACTACAGATTATGTAACTGCAAAAGGTAAAGAAACTGCTGCATTTACTAGACTCAAAGCTTTTGAACCATTACTTACTGGTCAATCTAGAGTTAATACTGTTGCTGATCAAATGATTAAAATGACTCTTAAATATGTTTCTTTAAATACTATGGGTCTTAATTATCATACTTGGGCTAAGAATGTTTATCAAGGTATTAGTACTAATACAATTGCAGCTGCCGGTGGAGAACTTATTAATATGAAAGAATATGGCAGAGCTATGAACGAATACATGAGTTCTATAACTGCTACTATTGCTGGAGTTGGGCATGATACTACCAATAATAGAACTGTTGCAGTAATGAAATACTTTGAAGATATTTTTACAGATCATACAGAAGGTGAATTAGTTAAACAAACAGGTGGTAAATTTGCTAAAGCATCTAACTTCTCAGATACACTAATGTATAGTGGTATGACAGGTGGTGAACATGCTATTCAAATGACTAACTTGCTTGCTTTTATGGATTCCCATAGAGTTGTTCCTGTTGAAGTTAATGGTAAGAAAGAAGGTGTTATAATGTCAAGAGCTGAATATATTAATAATAGAAAACTTAAAGTTATTACTCCATTATTGACTGATGAACAAAATGCTAAATTAAAAGAGTATATTGATATTCAATCAAAAAATGAAAATAATCTTTATAATAAAAGAGATATATTTAGTTATTGGATTAGAATGAAATCTGGTATTACAGATGCTCAAAGTAAAAGTATACGTAAGGCACTAACTGAAGAACGTGATAAAGCACTTGTTGAATTTGAAGGTAAAAAAAATGTTACAGGCAAACTTAAAATTGGTGGTTTTCCTAATGTAAAATCTTTAATTACTTTAGATACTGATAAATATAAACTTGATGATAAAGGTAATCAATTACTAGATGATAAAGGGTTGCCTATAGCTAATCATAACTTTGGTAAAGCTAAATTAAGTGATAAATTATCTCAACAACAAGTGGCTGTATTTAGTAGTAGAGTTAGAGCTTTTAATCAATCTCTACATGGTGTATATAATACTTTAGATAGAAGTAGACTTCAAAATGATATTAAATTTGAAGTTGCATTTCAATTTAGAAAATATATATATCCTGTTTGGATACGTTATATGGGACAGAATTTTAGTCTGGATATACGTAAACATGATAGAGTTGCTCAATTTAATGAGGATTTAGGTTATAATAAAGAAGGTATATTTCAAACATTCTTTAATTTTCTAAAAACTCCTTATATTAAGGGAATGTTAGAAGCTCAAGATGCTCATGTAAAATATCCTGCTGTTATAGCTTTTGCTAATATGTTTAAATATATGGGTAATGCTTTAGAAAATATGAAACTAGAGTATAATATGATGGATGAACATCAACGTAATAATATGCGTAGTTTTGCTCAATTTACTCTTAATACACTTGTTATATCTGTAGCTTTATTTTTTATAGGTGGACCTGGTGATTCAGATGAAGATAAAAAGAAATTTAGTATGGTTCGTAATGGTTTTATAAATGATATTGCCGGACTTCAATCAGAACATCTAGATTTAATACCTTTTTATGGTTGGGTTACATTTTATGGTCGTGCTAAAAAGAATCCTTTTCCATTAGAGAAAACAATTGGTGATTTATCTAAACTTGTTTGGGATATGGGAATGTATAGTTTTAGAAGTGAAGCTGATCGTAAATATAAATCTGGAGTTTATGCTCATAAAAGTAGAATTGAAATAGATCTTGAAAAAGCTATTCCTGGATATAGACAATGGCATAAAGAACAATATATGCAACAAAATATTGCATATTATAAAATGGCTAGTCCTATATTTAATATTATGAGTAGTATAAAATAATCTAAAATAGTAGGTCGTTAAAAAAAGAGTTGACAGGGTAGTTTTATTTCTACTTTGCCAACTCTTTTTGTTACTAATTTGTTTACTAATATCCAACGGAATCTCTACTCACTCTTTCCCTACTAGGGGTTACCATACTCATGTGAATAGCTCACAAAACGACAGAACCATGCCAAATTTAAACTATAATTTGTTATTCAACTAATTGTATTCTAGTCAAATAACTAGGCTTATATTATCCCATTACATGCTTCACACTCGTACTGTATAATCGCATTCTTATAGTATATACATCTATAGTATCATTATGTAAAGATAGTCGAAATTTGGTCGGTTTCTGTCAGTCTGTGAGTGTTCTAATCAGTGTAATGATTTATACTATTTTGTGCTATTTCTTGACCCTGGTAGGGAGAAAGTGACCAGAGATTCGGTTAAGAATTTAAGATGCTACATAACGTCTTACAGTAGGATAACCATCAAGTCCTTTCATAGGAATATCATGTTTAGCTCTACTGTATGTTCCATTACCTTTCATAATTCTTGCAGGAATACTTACATTAGTTTCAGGATCAGTATAACTTTTAATAAATACATTACTAACCCATACTTGTTTATGAGGATGATTATGTTGTTTATTAGCATTACTTAATTGTATAGCAACAAATCTAGTTTTCTTTGCTAATTTAGTACTATGTACTTTACTTACACTACGATGTTTCATATTATAATGATTTAATATTTGTACTAATTACTTCTTGACTAGATACAAGTTCTTGTAATTTATCTATTATTATACTAAGTCTATCTGATGTAGAACCTAATATATCAATATATGATGAAGGTTTATCTCCTTTAGTCATAGGTTCTGATATAGTATTATTATTAATATCTTTTCCTGATGCATTATTTAATCTAAATAATAATTCATTATTACCATTAGTAATATCATTAAGAGTTTGTATTATATCTTCTATTCTATTAATTCTATTATTAAATGTATCTACAATAGTAAGTATTATAGATTTAGGTTCTACAATTTTAGCAATGATAACATCATTTTTTTCATTCATAATTTTAATTTTAAAAGGAACTAAATTAATAGTTCCTGTAATTTATCGAATACAACTAATTATATTAGGAACATGACTTTCAGGAATTTCCATATTTTCACCTGTAAGAGTATTTCTAAAATAATATTTTATATGTTTTACTTGAAGTTCTTTGTGAGTAGATTTTCTATCACTATTATCAAGTTTAGATGCTTTATAAATTCTTTTAAGTGTACGATAACAAATAGTATCTGTATATAAAGTATTTATAGTACCATCTTTATTATATGCCATAATAGTACCATCAGAGCATATATAGACTAATAAGTCTAGTTGTTCATTTAAGGTTACCATATTATGAGAATCTAGGAAAATAAGTATAACCTTTACTAATACCTTTAATACCTAAAGTAGGTTTTTCAGTAGTATTAAATATACTAACTTGATCACCTTCTTTAATATCATCAGGAATAGATTTAACTAATTCAAATGCAGCTTTTTTATCTAAAGTAGGATTAAATATAACTTCTTTATTAGGGAATGCTTCAAGTAGTAATTTACGTACTTTAATAGCATCCGCTATATCTAAATTCTTTAAAGTAAAATCAGTACTGAAACAATTAAATTCATCAACAGTAGTATCATCTTCACGCATACCATTAATAATATCTCTTATTTCAAGTACACGAGTTTCAAATGGAACTTCATCAATACTAAGTATTTCTTTAGTTACTTTACTGCAATTAAGATTAAGACTTATATATTTATTTTGTTTACCATATAATTCTGCAATTTGCATACAGTTCTCTTTAAGAATACCATTAGCTTTATTAAGACGTTTAATCTTAGCAGAAGCACTTTCTATTTCAAGTTTATAGAAATTATCTATTTTAGCAGTATTCATTTGAATAACATAATACATGCCTAATAGTTTAGTTTCTGCATCTTGTTCATTAGCTTGAAGATCTTCTAATATCTCATCAGTAATTTCACCATTTTCAAGTTCCCATGCTATACGTTGATAAGTAGTAATAATCTCATTAAATGATTTACCTTTTACTTTAGCAGTTTCTTGTTTAATTTCTTCAATCTTTTCTTTGCTCATTATCAAATAATTTAGTTTGTTCAACAGTTTTTATATCTTTAAGTTCTTCTTTAAGAACTACTTCAACTTCTATATCAATAACATTAGCATCAATATATATTATTTTAAAATTATTAGGATTATTATTTACTAATACGCATGTAATAATATTATTAAAATCATTACTATGATAACCTATAATATTATAGTAATCTTCAAAATATTCTATAATAGGGGGTTTAAGTAATAAATTATATTGACAACTACATACACCAAGACCTTGAGTTTTAGGTTTAACTACTTCTAAATATTGTTTAAAAGGAATAGTTGTTTTAAAAGGTTTAATTTCCATAATTTAAATTTTAGTACCATTATATATTCCTCTAATATTATTAAGATAATATAAACCTGCTGAACTAGCAACAAATAATTCATCAAATATTTTCTTAGGAACATTATCATATTTATAAGTACTCTTTTTAAATTCTATATATAATTCTTGAGTATCTTCATCATATCCTATAGTAGATATATTTGAAGATACTACTGGATGCATTACTGGAGTCATGTTATTATTCTTTTTCATCAATAAAAAGTATATTAGGTTTCATATATTCATTCATATAACTATCAAAATGTTCTTGATGTATAGGATTCTTTTTTAATAAACATTTAATATACTGTTTTGGTTTTTGTTTTGTTTTACGTTTCTTTATAGGTCTATCTTGTTTAACAAGATTATTAAGATTATAAGTAATAAACATTAGTTTTCTAGCTATATAGCTAGATACAATATTATAATTCCAATTAAGAACTATAGCCGCAACATATAATTCACATTCAAAACGATATATTGCTATAGAACTATGAGTTTTAGATAATTGAATTAAATCATCATAACTAGTAATAGCAATATTTGTAATTAAATGATTACCTATAATTTTAGGAGATGGTTCTGTTATTATCATGATATGAATTTTATAGTGGATTTATATCCAAAACAATATTTCATAGCAACTTGTTGAATATAATAATATTGATGTTCCCATTTATTTAGATTAGGAAAATCATTACAAAATGCAGTATATGCAACTATAGGTATTGCAATCATAATTTAATTATTTATTTTAAATTTAAGATCATTTAATTTATCTATAGTATTATCTATTTCATAAATAATACTTGATTCACTAGGTTGTTGAGTATAATCACATTCTTTAGGAGTTACTACTGCTAATAAATCAGTAGCAATATCTTGAATATCTCTTTTAATTTCTATATAACTTTCTAACATTATTTTAATTTATTTATTATAATATTAATATCATCTATCATTTCTACAGATACACAATAATTTTTTTTAAAAGTATTGAGTAAAGTTTTTATAGATTTATGTTCAGCAACTCTTTGTTTAGCTAAATAAATAACTTTATGAGATGCTTTTTTAAGTTTTAAAAATTTAGGATGTTTATCTAATATTTCAGTTATTCGTCTATTTTGTATGGGTTCATGATCTATTTTATTAATATAAACATTTTTAGTACCAACTCGTCTAACATGAAATTGATCTACAATATTATTTGATAATGAATTAACATATGCATAATCTTTACCTTCTAATTCTTTAGTAGTTAAATTAGATTTAGCTAATATTTTACTATTATTAATACTATTATTATAACTTTGATTAATTTGTGAAGTATAATATTCAATATCAAAATTACTAGGAATACTTCTATCTCTATCTAATGGAAGAAATTGAGGTTTGATATTATAAGCATTAGATAAATTAGGAATATTACATACAAATAAATTACCTGAATAAATATTACCTTTAGGTTTATCTACAATAGTTCCATTATAAGCAGTGTATACAATATCTTTTTCATTTATAATATCATTTATAAATTCTTCATAAATATCTTTAGAACATTCAAATTTAGTAACAAATCCTGTAGTTAATTTAGGATCTGACATAATATTAGATTGATAATGAATTTCCATAGTTTCACCTATCATATCATCATTATGCCATCTAGCATTAATCATAAGATCAGGATTATATATTTTAAAACTATATCCTTCTCTAAGAAATACTAGAAATGCCATTTTAAGTCCTTCTCCATGATGCCCTATAGCATCTTCATTACCATTCTTTTCACTATTACCAATTCTAAGAAATTCAAGTTTTTCAGGTTTATAATCATTAGTAACTATTACTTTTATTGTATTTTCATCAATATCTTTTGCAGTAATAGTATATTTACCATAATCAATATAATTCTGAAATACTTCTCTAAGAGCTTCTTTAATAGTCCAATTAGATAGATATTCTCTACCAAATCCATAATTTATATTACCTATCATTTCTTTAGAAATTTTAGATTATGAATTTCTTTAATGGTAGTTACTACTTCTAATAATGTATGAGGATTTATATTATTAAATTCATTATTATTATGAATAAATTCTACACAATTTTCTAAAGTAGTAATATTTGCAATATCCCAATAAAGTAGTCTAACAGGAAATGCAAATGTAGATACATATGGAGCAATTATATATTCATCAAAATGTTCTATAATAACATAATCATATCTAGTAAAATCTCCAGGCTCTGAAACTATATGTATAGCTTCAAATTTAATTATTTCTTTCATATTATTTTTTCAATTAAAAGTATTTCTTTTATTCGTTCAATTAAATCTAAAATAGTTCCATTATTATCAACTGCATAATCAAATTTATATAAATCTAAAGCAGTTTCAGATTCATGTTCTTTAACTAATGTAATAGGATTACTAGAAGTTCTAGCTTTAAGTAATTTAATATTATTAATATCTGATTCTAATCTTTGTAATCTAATAATAAATCCATCTCTATCTTTAATAGATTTAGCTTCATTAGGAAAACGAAGATCTGTTATAATCCAATTAGGATAATGAGTAGGTTCCCATATAGGATTATCTTTCCATTTTACAAGACTTCCATCAGATAATTCAATATGCACAAAATCATCATCTTTTCTAAATTTAGATTTATAATCTACCATAGTAGCATTAACCCAAATATCAGAATGTATAATATGTCTACCACATTTAGTACCTATAAGTTGAAGTAATTTACGAGGTGTAAGTTTAATATATCTATTATCTTTAAATTTCTTATTACAAGTTTTATCTTCTTTACAACAATCACAATTATTTAAAGAACATGATTTACTCCATTTATCATCTAAAGGAGTTTCTTTATAATCATGACTTTCAAGTTGTTCACGAGTACAACCTAATATAATACAAACTATATCTTTAAGTTTGTCAGCAAACTTAACTATTTTCCAATTACATAACTTATCCCATAAAAGTTTCTTTCCATTCATATGTAAATTTACTTTAGTTAAAGCATCTTCTACAGAATGACCATTTGTAAGTAATTGTATAATAATTCCAGTAATATCTTTACCAGATCCAATCTTCCCTGCAATGCCAATTATCATATTATTATTTATTTATTTAATTATTAAAACACAATTATTATGATTAAAATATTTATAATTATAAGGAATACATATCAGTGCTATAAAGCAACAATTATTATGTTTACAATTATTACAATTATTACAATTCATAATATTAAATCTTCAGAATTATAATTCATAATTTGATCAATAGTAGCATTAGCATATTTAGTACTTTCTACTTTAAATTCTTTTTCTAATCCTAATTCAATAGCTTTAGATATAGTAGCATCAGCAAAATCACAAGACTCTAATTCTTTAGAACTATTATAATTTTCAGGATACATACTTTGATCAAAAGAAATAAGTACATCTATAACTTGATTTTTAGTAAAAA
>Ga0302215_10001501_pt1 | contig 16671 bp, 13 predicted proteins | sample II_Fen_N3_1_FD_194580 | JGI IMG/M metagenome (GOLD analysis project Ga0302215, IMG submission 194580) | Peat permafrost microbial communities from Stordalen Mire near Abisko, Sweden - II_Fen_N3_1 | ecosystem: Environmental > Terrestrial > Soil > Wetlands > Permafrost | place: Sweden: Abisko...
GGGTAAACGGAGTAAATTCGGCCGGAACAACCAATGGAACAGACCTGACATTTACTACAACTGCTGCTGCACCTGCGGTAACTACTTCGGTGGTAAGCTCTGTTACTACTACCGGAGCAACACTCAATGGTACGGTAAATGCAAACAATGCCAGCACAGCAGTTACGTTTGATTATGGCTTGACAACAAGTTATGGAACTACTGTTACAGCAACACAAAGCCCGGTTACAGGAACAACGGCAACAGCGGTAAGTTATGTCCTTTCAGGCTTAATACCTAACACAACCTACCATTTCAGGGTAAACGGAGTAAACGTCGGTGGAACGACCAACGGAACAGACCTGACATTTACTACAACTGCTGCTGCACCTACGGTAACTACTTCGGCGGTAAGCTCTGTTACTACTACCGGAGTAACACTCAATGGTACAGTAAATGCAAACAATGCATCAGCTGTAGTTACATTTGACTATGGTCTGACAACAAGTTACGGAACTTCTGTTACAGCAACACAAAGCCCGGTTACCGGTACTACAGCAACGGCAGTAAGTTATGCGATTTCAGGGTTAGTTCCTAACACAACCTATCATTTCAGGGTAAATGGAGTAAATACGGCAGGAACAACCAACGGGACGGACCTGACATTTAGCACAACTGTTACAAATCTGAATAATGTTAAGGATAATGCCGGGTTTATTTATCCAAATCCGGCAACAGACGGTTGTTATATCAATTTAACTGAAGAGACAGGGATAATTACGATCTTTACGTTAAGCGGTATACCGGTACTTTCTCAACAGGCCAAAGGAATAACTTATATCAATATCAGCTCGTTGGACAAAGGCGTATATGTGGTAAAAGCAAATGGATTGGTTGGAAAATTGGTTAAGAAGTAAAACAAACCACTTTGAATAATTTCTTACAATAAAAAACAGGCTGCCTCATGAACTGAAGCAGCCTGTTTGGCAAAAGAATAGCATGTCAGAGAAATCAAATTGTTCCCGGATACCTGATGAGAATATCTGGGGAATTCTTATCAATTACCTACCAAAATTAAAAGAAGAAGTCTACAAGCTGATTGGTATCAACTGAATTAAGTACATCTTATCTTAAAAAAATGGGCTAAGAACAAAACGAAATGAAAATGAAGCACTCCGTCATGGAGCAAGTCAAGGCGGCACGAAAGCAAAGAATTTAAAACACATGTGAAATCGATTAATTATTTTGTGACTGCTAGTAAAAAGCAGTATAACTGCAAAATAAATAAGGCAGACGATGAGGTTCTGCCTTTTTTTTTTATATTTGCAACATATTATTTACTATACAAGTGTTTTTTTATACTTTCTCTTTTAAAAAACCACATTTTTGTCGCTTTCATGACACGAGTTTTCGTATTTCAGTTAAAAAGATTCTTTTTGTATGTTTAATAAATTAGCACTTGAATTCCTGAGCATGCTGCTTATAATAATTTATTGAACAATGCAATACTATATAACCATTCAGTCTATATATACACAATCTCTATGTTTTTGAATGGGAAAAACCGTATTTATGTGTGTAAAAATAAACAAGTAAAATAAATCATTATGAAACAATTTGTACAATTATGTATTAAAAGATCCCTATTTATGGGACTCCTTTTCCTATCTGCTTTGAATGTTTTTGCGTATACACCACCAACCGCATTACAAGTTCCCTGGGCTGGATCAGACCAAACATCTACTTGTCACCAATATGGTGATTACATTACCAATGTAACCTTTGCCGGAATTAATAATACTACTGCCGGTTCAGGTGCAAAAGCATGGCATAGCGATTATGGAAGAACTACCCCTCAGGTAACTCCCGGAGAGGTTACAATGGGACAAAGTTACACTATATCCGTTACTGTAACAGGGCAAACTTTTCTATATCAATATCTGGCAGTGTATATTGACTGGAATCAAAACAACATAAATGGAACATCGTCATATCCTTGGGTGTTAGATACAAACGAAAATCCTGTTGTATGGTCTAATTATACAGGATCCGGAACTAAGACACTGACCGGAACAATTACGATTCCAACCGGAATAAATCCGGGACAAATATACATGCGTGTCATGTTAGACGGTGATTCAGGAGGAAGTGATGGAGGAAATTATGTCTGCGCCATTGGCTGTGGGGAGTTTCAGGATTATGTGTTGAATGTAACGTCTAATAGTCCTTTACCAACCATTACAGGCATATCTCCAACAAGTGGGCCAACGGTAGGTGGAACATCGGTAGTTATTACCGGAACAAATTTTACAGCTGCTACAGCAGTGAAATTTGGTTCTACAAATGCAACCAACTACACGGTTAATTCTGCCACACAGATTACAGCCGTTTCACCTGCGGGTTCTGCCGGTGCGGTTGATGCTACAGTTACTACAACCTACGGAACAAGTGCAACAAGTAGTGCTGATCAATTTACCTATGTTGCCGTACCTACTATAACAGCCATATCACCTACAAGTGGGCCAATAGCAGGAGGAACATCGGTAGTTATTACCGGAACGAACCTGACAGCTGCTTCAGCTGTAAAATTTGGTTCTACAAATGCAACCAGCTATACGGTCAATTCTGCCACACAGATTACAGCCGTTTCACCTGCGGGTTCTGCCGGTGCAGTTGATGTTACAGTTACTACAGCCGGAGGAACAAGCGCAACAGGCAGTGCTGATCAGTTTACCTATGTTGCTGCACCTACATTATCAGCCATATCGCCTTTTGATGGGCCAATAGCAGGAGGAACATCAGTAGTTGTTACAGGAACAAACCTGACAACTGCTTTAGCCGTAAAATTTGGTTCTACCAATGCAACCAGCTATACGGTTAATTCTGCCACACAGATTACAGCCGTTTCACCTGCGGGTTCTGCCGGTATGGTCGATGTTACAGTTACTACAACCGGAGGAACAAGTGTAACAAGATTTGCTGATCTATTTACATATGTAGCTGCACCAATAGTAACCACTACTGCTGTAGGTAGTATCACTTCTACCGGAGTTACACTCAAAGGTACTGTAAATGCAAACAATGCAAGCACAGCAGTTACTTTTGACTATGGTTTGACAACAAGTTACGGAACAAACGTGACAGCAACACAAAGTCCGCTTTCTGGAACAACGACAACACCAGTGACTATTTTAATTTCTGGCTTGATACCTAACACAACCTACCATTATAGGGTAAACGCAGTAAACGCAGGTGGAACCACAAACGGAACAGACCTTACATTTACTACTAGTGCAGCTTTAGCTACAGCAACAACGTTGGCGGCAACTGTCGTTACATCCACCGGAGCAACACTCAATGGAGGAATTAATCCAAAAAATGCCACTACAGTAGTTACTTTTGAATATGGTTTGTCAACAAGTTACGGAACAAGCGTGACAGCAACTCAAAGCCCTGTTACAGGAACCACAACATCGGCAGTAAGTTATGTACTCACAGGTTTAGTACCAAATACAACCTATCATTTCAGGGTAAATGGAGTAAACGCTGCAGGAACCATAAACGGGTCAGACCTTACATTTACGACTTCAGCCGCGGTACCTACAGCAACAACGTTGGCGGCAAGCTCTATTACTAACACAGGAGCAACGCTCAATGGTTCGGTAAATGCCAAAAATGCCAGCACTGTAATAACGTTTGAATATGGCTTGACAACTGCTTATGGAACAACTGTTACGGCAACACAAAGCCCTCTTACAGGAACTACAACAACGGCAGTAAGTTATGTCCTTTCAGGTTTAAATGCTAACACAACCTACCATTTCAGAGTAAATGGAGTAAACACAGCAGGAACTACAAACGGGGCAGACCTTACATTTTCTACACTTGTGACAGAATTAGAGAATACAACAACTAACCGTATATCTTTATCGCCTAATCCGGCCACAGATGGTTTCACAATTAATGTTGGTGAAAAAATCAGTACGATAGAAATCTATAATTTAAGTGGAGAGTTAGTATTAACAGAACAAGTTACCGGTAAAACTTATATAAACATTAGCAAACTACAATCAGGTGCTTATGTAGTTAAAGCAAATAAATTGATAAGTAAATTAATAAAGAAATAAAACTTCTGGCAATAAAAAAATAGGCTGCTACATTTCTGTAGCAGCCTATTTCGTTTAAAAAGGATCAGAGATTACCAAATTGATACCCGTTTTTCAACCGGAACAAACAATTTATTAGTTGGCTTTACACCAAAGGCATTATACCATGCCTGAATGTGCGGTAAAGCGCCGTTTACGCGCCATTCTCCAATCGAGTGGGAGTCAGACTTAGTTCTCACTAAAATCTCTTCAGGGCGAATGTTTTGAGCCCATACGTTGGCATACGAAAGGAAGAAACGTTGTTCTGGAGTAAATCCATTAACTTTAGTAAGAGCTTTTGATTTAGTGGCATGTTTAAATGCATTAAATGAAACCTGTAAACCGCCATGATCAGCTATATTTTCACCCAACGTAAATTTACCATTACCATGCGTACCCGGTGCCACCACAATTGAGTCGAAGAAATTAGCCATTACTTTAGCACGTTCGTCAAAGTTCTTTTTATCTTTAGCTGTCCACCAGTTTTTTAGATTACCTTCCTTGTCAAACTGACATCCCTGATCGTCGAAGCCATGAGTCATTTCATGACCGATAACCACTCCGATAGCTCCGTAATTGAAAGCATCATCAGCGTTCATATCAAAGAATGGAGGTTGTAAAATACCAGCAGGGAAACAGATTTCGTTGGTAGTTGGATTATAATAAGCGTTTACTGTCTGAGGAGTCATTTGCCACTCGTCACGGTCGACTGGTTTTTCGGCTTTATCGAAATTATAAGCACGATCGAAACGGTTTGAACGAACTACGTTAGCATAATAACTATCTTTTTTGATATCGAGGCCAGAATAATCACGCCATTTATTTGGATAACCTATTTTTACATAGAAAGCATCCAATTTTTCTTTTGCTTTAGCTTTAGTAGAATCACCCATCCAAGGTAATGCTTTGATTCTTTCAGCAAGTGAAATCTGAAGATTGCTAACCAATTTCAACATGCGTTCTTTGGCTGCCGGTGGAAAGTACTTTTTTACATACATTTGACCAACAGCTTCACCTAAAACACCATCAACAATACCAATAGATCGTTTCCAGCGTGGTCTTGGTACTTTTTTACCTGAAAGAATTTTTCCGTAAAAATCAAAGTTAGCACTATAAATAACATCGCTCAGGTAACTGGCCGAACCATCAATTAGTTTCCATTGCAAATAAGCAATTTGGGCTTCAAGTGGTTCGCTTTCAATAATTTTACCAACTTCAATCAATGATTCTTTTTGAGATACACTAACAACTTTAGTATTTTTAAGACCCAAAGCATTTAAATAAGTATCCCATTGAATGGCAGGAACTAGTTGCTGAAGTTCAGCAACAGACATTTTATTATAATTGGCATTTGGATCACGAAGTTTTACGTTATCATAAGCAGCAGTAGCCAAACGGGTTTCGATGGTAAGAACAGCCTCCATGTTAGCTTTAGCTTGTTCTTCGGTAAAACCAACCTGCTTAAACATATTGATTACATGTAGTTTATATTTATCACGAATCTCTTTTGTATGCGCATCATTGTCCAAATAGTATTCGCGTTCGCCCAAACTAATACCACTTTGATTGGTCTGAACAAGGTTAACATTACTACTTAACTGATCTGCACTTACCCCAATTGAAAAATAAGTATCCACGCCTGTCAAAAATAAATCAGGCATTAAAGCAAGTAAATCAGATTTAGATTTAATATCAGCTATTCTTTTCAAATCGGCTTTGATTGGCTCATAACCATCTTTGTTCAGTTTGACACTGTCCATTGAGATATTATATAAATCACCAATTTTCTGCTCAATTGATCCTTGAGCAGCGGGTTTAGAAGCAAGTTCAAGAACGAGACCTTTAACTTGTTTCAGATTATTTTCGTGAAGTTGATCAAAACTTCCGAATCTGGAATATTCTCCTGTTAGCGGATTGTTTTTCATCCAACCTCCACAAGCATATTGATAAAAATCGTTACCTGCAACTACAGAAGTATTCAGGTTTTTTAGATCAATACCAGTGGTTAATTTAGCAGCATTGCCAGCATTAGTCATAAAAGCAAAAGCAATTAGTGGTACAATTATTTTCCTCATAATTTATATTAATTAATTTATAGAGCACAAAAATAAATAAAGTTTGTGGATAAATAATATTTATACAAAAAACGAACATATTAATTAATCTCAACAGAATCAATAATATTGAAGAGTTCATATAGAGTTTCGGCACGAAGCATGGCAATTCGTGTTTCCTTGAAGTTAGGAATTCCTTTAAAAACCGGTGTTGCAGCTAAATGACGGCGACTATGAATAATACCCTTCAAACGTTTATCAGAAACACTCTCGATAGACGTATTTATATCAATATCGAGCCATTTTACAGAAGCAATAATATGCTCTTTCAGCAACTCTTTTTGTTCCTGAAAAGTAAGTATAGGAAGGTTATTACCCGTTTGGAGATACTGCTTCATTTCGGCAAAAATCCACGGGCGACCAATAGCAGCACGGCCTACCATTACAGCATCAACACCATATCTGTCAAAACATTCGGCAGCTCGTTCAGCTGTAGTCACATCGCCATTTCCAATAATAGGAATACGCATTCGTTGGTTATTCTTTACATCGCCTATCAATGTCCAATCAGCCTCACCTTTGTACATTTGAGCCCGTGTACGACCATGAATAGCCAATGCAGCTATTCCACAATCCTGCAATTGCTCAGCTAAATCTACTATAATTTTACTGTCATCATCCCAACCAAGACGTGTTTTTACAGTAACAGGAAGTTTCACAGCATTGACTACATCCTTTGTTATTTGAAGCATACGCGGAATATCTCGTAACAACCCTGCACCCGAACCTTTACCAGCCACTTTTTTTACCGGACAGCCAAAGTTTATATCAATAATATCCGGCTTGGCTTCCTCAGCAATTCGTGCAGCTTCGGCCATAGCTTCAGGGTCACGACCATAAATCTGAATAGCTACAGGACGCTCTTGGTCATAAATAGTGAGCTTCTGTTGTGTGCGGTTAACACTGCGTATCAATGCCTCAGACGAAACAAATTCGGTATACACCATATCCACTCCAAATCGCTTACAGAGAAGACGAAATGCAGGATCAGTAACATCCTCCATCGGAGCTAAAAACAAAGGTTTATCAGGAAATTCTATGTTTGAAATCTTCATATTTGTGTAAAAATGGAGTGCAAAGGTAAATATTTTATTTACTGTGAACAATTTAGTATTGCGTAATTGTTTGAAATGAAACAAACAAAACAAATATTCTGGCCTGAATTTTGGATATATTTGTAAAATATTGTGCTTTTAAAATATAGCAGACTAAAATGGATAAAGAAAAAAGAAAAAAAGACTGGTACATTAACCTATTGCGAGACAGTAGTTTTATTGTTTTAGGAATTGCATCAGCAAGTTTTGGTCTAAAAGGATTCTTACTTCCAAACTCATTTATTGATGGTGGCGTTACTGGTATTTCACTTATTATTAGCGAAATAACTAAAATACCATTATCTGTTTTATTAGTTATTCTCAATATACCTTTTATCATATTAGCAGCATCAACCATTAATCGTCAATTTGCAATTCAAAGCATTATAGCTATTTTTTTACTAGCATTAAGTGTCCATTTTGTACCCTTTCCAATTATAACAAGCGATAAACTTTTGATTGCTGTCTTTGGTGGGTTCTTTCTTGGATTAGGTATAGGATTAGCCATGAGAGGAGGTTCTGTTATTGATGGCACCGAAATACTCGCTGTTTATATAGGAAGAAAAACATCCTTGACCATTGGTGACGTAATTTTAGTTTTTAATGTGTTGATTTTTTCTGTTGCAGCATACGTATTTTCCATCGAAATTGCTTTATATGCAATACTAACCTATCTTTCAGCCTCAAAAACAGTTGACTTTATTATTTCTGGCATAGAGGAATACATAGGTGTAACCATTATTTCAGAAAAACACGAAGAAATAAGGCTGGCAATTATCGAAAAATTAGGAAGAGGATGTACAATCTACGATGGAAAAAAAGGATTTTCAAAAAGGGGAGAAGTGATGAATTCAACCGAGATTGTATATACATTGATTACTCGTCTGGAATTATCTAAATTAAAAGCAGTAGTTGAGCAAATAGATAAAGATGCCTTTATTGTAATGCATAGTATAAAAGATGTAAAGGGCGGAATGATAAAGAAAAGAGCTATTCATTAAATCATTGCTATTTATACAAGCAATTTATTTCCTTACCTTTGCAGCAAAATTATACTGATAGTTAAGATGAAAAAGGCAGTTCTTTCTCTTGTTATATGTTGTTCAATACAAAGTATTTGTGCTCAAACAGTAAAATATTCAACAGCCTGGTTTGGCCCTAACGCTAACCCGGTTCCAGAATTTACCGATGCGCGTATTCCTGCAAAAACTACCATCAGTGTAATGGGCGATTACTATTTTGGATACGGGGATCAAACCGAAAATGCTTATGTAAAAATAGAGCTCCCTCTCCTACCCGAGCGTGTGTCGCTGAAAATTTGGTCAACTGAATTTGAACACTACAAAACCACAGAAGAAATCATGCAATTGAGAGGCAGCAATGCCCTTTCAGGCTCAGAAGGTGGCGATTTATACGTTCAAACACGTATCAGGTTGCTGAACGAACAAAATCATTTTATGAGCATTATATTCAACAGCACATTAAAAACGGCTGCTGCCAAAACATTCAAAACCCGCCGATATTTCGATACTCCGGGCTATTATTTCGATGTAGAAGCTGGTAAATCGTTTTATACCAAAGGGAGATTTATCAATGAAATACGTACTGTAGTCAATACCGGCTTTATGTGTTGGGAAACCACCAACAGCAAACAGGATGATGCACCAATGTATGGCGGAAAACTAATCGTTGGTAACCCAACCTGGAAATGGGAAAATACGTTGTCGGGCTATTACGGTTGGATGCACACCAGCAAAGCCATTAGTTTACCCGATTATGGTGATGCACCGATGGTTTACGCCACAAAGTTGAGCCTGAAATTAGGAAAAATAGACTATTTTGCGCAATATCAATACGGAATTAAAGATTTTCCGTATCACCAAATACGAGTAGGAATAAGCTTTCCTGTGGGAAAATTGACCCCAACTTTTAAGTAACTCAACTACCCACAACCCCAAAAGGGGAGTTTTGGATTAGTGATTTTATAACAATAAAAGAGAAGATGAATAAAGAAACAATACAAGAAGAAACTAATTTCAGTTCCCCTTTAGGGGCTAGGGGTAGTATTGAAATTATGGCTCCGGCCGGCTCGTGGGAAAGCCTTTCGGCAGCTATTAAAGCAGGTGCCGATTCGGTTTATTTTGGCATCGAAAAACTAAATATGCGCAGCAAATCGAGCAGCAATTTTACCACCGATGACCTACGCGAAATCGTTCGTATCTGCAACGAAAATAAGGTAAAAAGCTATCTCACAGTCAATACCATTTTGTATGATAATGACCTCACATTGATGCGTGAAATCATTGATGTGGCAAAAGAATCGAACGTATCAGCCGTTATCTGTGCCGATGTGGCTGCGTTGATGTATGCCAATAGCATTGGAGTTGAAGTTCACCTTTCCACCCAACTCAATATTTCTAACGTAGAATCGTTGAAGTTTTATGCACAATTTGCCGACGTGGTAGTACTTGCCCGCGAGTTGAATATGGAGCAGGTTTCAGAAATATATCAGGCCATTATAAAGGATAATATCCGTGGTAAAAATGGTGAACTTATCCGCATTGAAATGTTCTGTCACGGTGCATTGTGTATGGCTGTTTCGGGAAAATGTTACCTGAGCCTGCACGAAAAAAACGTATCAGCCAACCGTGGTGCCTGCAACCAAATTTGCCGTCGTGGATACACCGTAAAGGACAAAGATTCGGAAATTGAACTGGACATTGAAAACGAATATATTATGTCGCCCAAAGACCTGAAAACAATCGGGTTTGTAGACGAAATGCTGAAGGCTGGAGTACGCGTTTTCAAAATTGAAGGCCGCGCCCGTGGAGCCGAATATGTAAAAACAGTAGTTGGTTGTTATAACGAAGCTATTGAATCGTGCCTAAATGGGACGTTTTCCGACACGAAAGTGACCGAATGGGACCTACGCCTAAGCAAGGTCTTTAATCGTGGATTCTGGAACGGCTATTACCTCGGACAGCGCCTGGGCGAATGGAGCAAAAACTACGGTTCGGAAGCTACGCACAAAAAGATTTATGTAGGCAAATGCACCAATTTCTTCCAAAAACTGGGTGTGGCCGAGTTTTTACTGGAAGCTCAATACCTTTCGGTGGGTGATGAAATACTCATTACGGGCGAAACAACGGGGGCTTATGAAGACACGGTAAAAGAAATACGCGTAAAGCTGGAACCTACTGACAAGGTAGAAAAAGGAACCTACTTTTCCATAAAAACAAATGAATTGATACGGCGAAACGATAAGTTATTTAAGATAGTTCCAACGGAACATACCACAAAAAAAGCGGAGTAATATCCGCTTTTTTTATAGGGTTTCGCGGTTTTCAACCACGGTATAAATTATAAAAATATCAAAATCTCTTACCTAAACTGATACCAACCCTAGGATAAGCCTTTGTTGTAGATTCACCATACAACCTTCCTATACCCAAATAAGCTTCTCCTATAAAATTATTTCTTGTAAGAAATTTAGCTCCAAAAGCAGCTCCAAAACCAACATTTGTGCTGTATTTATAAGACGGAGGAGTAATTTCATAAGCATACATAGAGCTATAATAACTACTATAATAAACAGTATTATATTCTTTAACTCCTGCTAAAGCCATATTTCCTTCAATAAAAAACCCATTTGCCTTTTTACTTCCAAAATATACACGGTAATATGGTAAAATGATGGAACGGATAGATTCATTATCAACGTTATCCAACGTTACAGCTAGCGATAAACCTACACCCATATTATCAGCAATATATCTTTCATAATTAAGCTCTGGCATACCAGCCACAGCCATTAGAAGATTTATTCGCAACTCATTGTTATCAGATCCATTCAGTGATTTTGTTTGTGCAGCAGCACTGATTGGTGTATTTACATTTTGAGAAAAAGCATTGATACTTACTAATAAAACAACAACGGGAATAATAAATTTACAATTCATTTGGTTTAAAATTTAGATAAATATATCATAGTATTTAAGGTTACAAATGTAAATATTTAAAATCAATAAATCAACAATCGTCATAAATAAATTCAAAAAAAACAATCTTGTATAAACAAAAAATGATGTTCAAATTGAACATCATTTTTTGTTATATCTTTATTGCTGTATTACCATACATAACGTACGCCTAAAGCGGCTCCCCAACCAAATCCAGAACCAGAACCAGTTAAATTCCACATTGGACGGGTGTCGAGACTTAATAAAATAGGTGCACCAACTTTTTTGAAATCATATTCCAAACCAATTTGACCACCAACACCAATGTTGAAATAACCAGAATTATTAGATGGTTTCCACCAACCTAATGTAGCACCAGGACCTACAAACCAGTTAAGCCCGCTAGTTATGTTCCAATCCCATTGGTAAATACCGGTAAGATCTGTTCTACTCCAGCTATTACCACTACCTAAACCTAAATCTAATTCTAAACGATTAGTTGATCCCAAACCATGCTGATATGAAATTTCACCGCCTAAAACATCTCCACCACCTCCAAAACGAAGACCAATTGCGTGAGGATTTACTTGTGCCGGAGCATAAAATACAGCAGCAAAAAATAACATCAAACTAAATAAAACTTTTTTCATAACATAAATTTTAAATTGTTCCTACTCGTAGGCTTTTCGGAATTCGCCCCAAATTTTTAATGGTTGTTGGATCCACTTATGCTTATTACAATTGTAAAATTATATAAATTTTATTTTTAATATAATTATAAACACAAAAAAAATAAAAAATGTTTATTTAAACAATAGTATTTTATATAATCACCTTAAAAAATCCAGTATTTGTTATTGTTTACCTCCAACTCGGTCTTCCCAACCCTTTACGCATCATGAAACGGTAAAAGCCTGAATAACTCCCAAAACCCAGCATTTTAGCAGTTTGCTTTAATTCTTTCTTTTTTTCTTTTAGTAGGTCATTGGCCATAAGTAGAATATACGCTTCGGTAAAATCGGTATATTTCATACCTGTAAGTGTAAAAACAGTGATACACATATCTGAACGTTTTACGCCAAGCTTAGCGGCATGATAGTCGCCAGTACGAATGCCATGATGGTGTAAATTATTTACAAAAGCATCGAGAAAAGCATTACCAGTAGGTAGAAATCCTGTTGTTGGTACTTCAGTTGAACCATCAGCCTCCAGAGTTTCAGGCTGATTCATGTTGAGGTACAAATCTGCAGGAGAATATTGTTTAAATTTTGCTTCCATACATATTTATTTTTCGTTAATATGAAGCAAAAATAATAATTATTTGATATAAAATGAAAAAAATGAAAAAAATATTGCGATTAGTTATTGGGTGACACTTTCTCAACTTTGAGAAAGTGCTGCTCATAAATGATTGGCAATTTCTCTAAAAATAAATATTGCCTCTGATAGATGGTTGGTAATTTATGAACCTTGAGAAAGAGCTGATGAATATTCAATAGCAATAATAAATATTTGTAGAATAGCTGTCCGTATATCAGCAGCAATTCTACAAATTAAAAAAGAGCCACTAATATATCAGTGGCAATAGAATAAAGAATATCTGTGTCTGTTGTATGAAGTTAGTTTTCAATACCAACGCGAGCAGGTATTCCTTTCTCAAAAGGGTGCTTAATGCACTTCATTTCGGTGACTAAATCAGCTTTATCAATCAACCAATCGGGTGCATTACGTCCCGTTAAAACCAATTCCATAGATTCGGGTTTGGAATTAAGTAACTCCATTATTTCATCTTTGCTCACAAAATTCTGATTAATAATATGATTTATTTCATCCAAAATAAGTACATCGTAAGCATTCTCTTTTACCAAATTGAGCACTTGTTCAAACCCTTTTCTTATTTCAATTTTTAATTCTTGCAGCTCTGTTTGATTCATTTCCCAGGTAAATTTAGGCGATGTGTCAATACGTTTCATGTAGAAGTTTTGTAAGCTTTCGGCCAATAAAACTTCACCTGTAACCCACGTTTTCATAAACTGCACCACTCCTACCTTAAAGCCTCTTCCATGTGCCCTAAACGCCAACCCAAAGGCAGCTGTAGTTTTACCTTTACCATCACCAGTATATACTTGTATCAAGCCATTTTTCATGTGTTCATATTTAAAAAATTAATGCCAATTGCATATTATAGCAGTTGGCATTAGAATGAACGGTTTTGTGTACAAGAAGTTCATTCTATAAAAAAACGGATATACTCCGCTTTCATTATATTTTATAATTGTTGCATTTCTATTTTCCCAATTTAATATTAATTCCTAAATGGAAAAGAAAAGAACCTTTACTACTATTGGTTTGATTAATTGGTAATTCATAAGTAATTCCCATGACAGGGTAAATAGGATTATTATTAAAAAAAGACTGCGAATAACCAAAAATTACACCTAAATTGAAACCTTCATGGTGATATTCACCAAAAATATTTGAAATAGAAGCAGAAGCTCCAAGTGAAGATGAAAAATTACTTCGAGGGAAAAGAATTTGACAAAGACCCATATTAACTGAAGTAATTTTGTATCCATTCGGCATAAAACCATAGGACAAGCCAAATATGCCATTTGTTCCATTTTCATTGTTTCTATTGCTTATAATATATCCAATACCTAAACTCTTTAAATTGATATTGTATACATTAGCAGATGATCCAGAAAAGAATAGACCATTCTTTAAATAAAGACTTAATCCGCCCCCATAAATATTAGAAAAATCTGTTGTTCCCGAAACAGATAATCCTGTATTGTTTCCAAAAAATTCCTCTTGCGAAAAACAAGGAAGTGTACAAAATATTACTACTACAACTACTATAAATCTAATTTTTATCATATATAAATCTATTAATTTTTAATGCAAAATTAATAAAATTATAAATATTTACAATTAAATAATAAATTAAAAGTGTATTTTGTCTCTTAATTTGGTAACAGGATACTCATAGAAAGTATACAAAATATAAGAACCAATAATAGTAAAAAGCCAATAAAATAAATAGTTAATGAGAAAAATATTGTAAGAAAAAAAATTGGTTTGTTTAAATAAATTATTAAAAGTTGGAATTAAAACACGTTGAACAGGAGTAAGATTTAATAAATACATTGAATAAGAAATTATACTTATAAAAATAAAAAAGGAATCTAATATTTTATTGTTAGTAGACTTATAACAACACAGAAAAGGGAGAAAACAAAATGTAGCGATAGATTCAACATTAAAAATTAGCGGAAAATATATGTATTTTAAATTCAATATATTAAAATACAATGCTATTAAAAGTATAATTCCTAAAATTAGAAAAGAAAATCGTGATTTGTACCAAAAGTTTGGATGTTTGAATGCAATATATGCACCAATAACCCCATACATTATACAATCCAATCTATATACAACAATTTTTCTAATCTCTGAATCTATATCAATAGATACTAATCCATTATTAAACTTTAAAATTCTTATTATCAAAGGTATTATAATAAAAATAATTGCGGAAACAAAAATTGATTTAGTCTTTTTCTTTAATAATTTAAGAAAAATATAGCACATAAGCGGAAATAGAATATAAAACCATTCTTCAACAGCTAAACTCCAGGCTTCAGGAAAAAAATTTGGGTGAGGATATAAAAAATTTTGAAAGAAGATAAAATACTTCCAATTAAAATCTCCAATATCATTTCTTGTTACAAATCTCAATATTAATAAAATAATTAAAATAAAATAATAGTTTGGTATAGTTCTAAACCATCTTCTAATCCAAAAATTGATTAAATCAACCTTTTTAAAATCAGTTTTATTTATTATTTTAAGTAATATACCACCAATTAAAAAACCGCTCAAAACAAAAAAAATAGATACGCCATCGATATTTAAAATTTGAATATTATCATAAAGTGATCTAAAGTGTGGTGGTAAAATAAACCTTCCGTGATAATAAACAACTAATAAAATAGCAATACTTCTCAGAATATCTAATCCTACAACTCTATCGTGGTGTTTTTCTAAAAAATTACTCAATATTTTCATATTTAAAATAAATTATTTTTCAAAAATATATAAAAAAACCGGTTTAAATGAATTTGTCATTTTAAACCGGTTCTAAAATTTATTATCAAAGAATTTTAGCTCATTTCCAACATCCTTAAAATGGGTTTCACTGCTTTAAGTCTTATTTCTTCATCAACTAAAATTTCCGGGGTTTCCGTCAATAAGCAGTTATATAGTTTTTGAAGCGTATTTAAACGCATAAAATTACATTCGTTACAAGCGCAAGTGCTGTCATTAGGAGGAACAGGAATAAATTCTTTATCAGGATTTTGCTTTTGCATCTCATGAAGAATTCCACTCTCGGTAGCCACTAAAAATGATTTTCTATCAGAATTAGTTGCATAATTAAGCAATGCTTGTGTACTGCCAATATAGTCGGACATAAGCAGTAATGGACGTTTACATTCGGGGTGAGCCAATATCAACGAATCGAGGTGCTCTGATTTTAATTTCACCAACTTTTCAACAGAGAATTGCTCGTGTACATGGCACGCTCCGTCCCATAATAACATACTGCGACCAGTCACACTGTTGATATAATTTCCCAGATTTCTATCCGGTCCGAAGATTAATTTCGCATCTTTGGGAAACTGATCTACAATTTTCTTTGCATTGGTGGATGTTACAACTACATCAGTAAGCGCTTTTACAGCCGCTGTGGTATTTACATACGAAATAACTGTATGATTAGGGTGAGCCTTAGTAAATACCTCAAACGCGTCCGCAGGACAGCTGTCGGCTAATGAACAACCGGCATTAAGATCCGGTACGAGTACTTTTTTGGTTGGAGAAAGAATTTTAGCTGTTTCACCCATAAAATGAACGCCACAAAGTACAATAATATCTGCATCGGTTTGAGCAGCTTTTTGTGCCAAAGCTAAACTATCACCTACCACATCGGCTATATCCTGTATATCGCCCATTTGGTAATAGTGTGCCATAATAACGGCATTCTTTTCTCTTTTTAGTCGGTTAATTTCCGATATAAGTTGATTTGTATCCATTTTTAAGTTGAAGATTTCTCAATTATTCGTCAATTAACAAACAAAGGAAAAAAATCATGAGTTTTCAAATAAACATTATAATTATTCTTTTAAATTTTTTCAAAAAACTTTATAAAGATAATAATAGCCTGTTGATAGAGTTGATAAAAATATTGTAAAATGCTTGTATAATCCGTTATTAAAAATTCAATACGTATCTATCAACATATTCAAATGGATTATATCTTTTAAAATTAGAAAATTACAAACTTTATCAACACGCTGTTAATAACTGCAAAGTTAGAAAG
>Ga0302215_10001502_pt1 | contig 16668 bp, 14 predicted proteins | sample II_Fen_N3_1_FD_194580 | JGI IMG/M metagenome (GOLD analysis project Ga0302215, IMG submission 194580) | Peat permafrost microbial communities from Stordalen Mire near Abisko, Sweden - II_Fen_N3_1 | ecosystem: Environmental > Terrestrial > Soil > Wetlands > Permafrost | place: Sweden: Abisko...
AACTACCTCTATTGCAATAACAGTTCTATTCATAATATGCATTATAATTTATGCAGTCGTTCACAAAAAATTTAAAAAACCACACCCGCTTTTCTATTTTATAGCGGGATATTATATTTTTCAACTAATCGGACTTTCATGGTCAATAGATCTTAATAATGGGATTCATACCATTGACAAAGGCATTTCATTTATCTTAATACCTATTGCATTTTGCGTTTACGAGATTTCAGATTTAACCAGAAAAAACCTGTTGAAGTTATATTTTAGGGCTATGCTTGTGTTTATTATAACAAGTATTATTGCGTATGTTTATCAGGTTTATTTTAATGGAGTAGGTTTATTTGCCGGACTTGGGTTCAATAAGTTCTATTTGAATTCAAAATTAGAAGACATTAGTTCATACTACGCTATAATGCGTTGGTCTCGTTATGGACATCCAACATTTATTTCGTTCATATTAACACTTTGTTTTGGAATTGGAGTATTCTTTCACGACAAAGAAAAAGAAAGTAATACCCATATTTCGGGTTTTGAATTGTCAGTATTTGCTTTACTAAGCTTACTACTAATTATGTTATTACAAAGCAGACTTGGCATGGCTTTATTTCCGATTGGGGCATTTGTGTCATTACTTTGGTTGTTTCGAAGAAAGAAAAAAACGTTTTTTTTCATATTTGGACTATTAATTACGATGAGCCTGATTGGCGCAATAAAAGTTTATAAATCTCATAAGGATTTCTTTTTTGATGAACCTCGAAGTAAAATGTTTGATTTGACTCAGAAATTTATTAAAGAGCATTTGTGGTTTGGTACTGGTACTGGTGGTATGCGAAAAGTAGTGGTAGAGTTTGCAAATCCACACAATCAATATTACGGTGAAATTTTGCACTTAGGCATTGTTGGAGCTCTTGTAATGACAGTATTGCTAGGTGCTACAATCTATTTTGGAATTAAAGAAAGGAATATACTTTTGTTATTTTTTATGACATTATATCTGCTTCTAATGTTGACAGAAATGCCCTTAACTATACAAAAAGGGGTGACATTCTTTTCTTTATTTGTAAGCTTATTTATCAGTCCCGAATGGAGTGATTCCTATTCGAATTTAAACAACACAGATAAAAAGCTCTCTGATCAAACAATCTAAATATTAAAATTTAACAGCGAGTACGAATAATCTAAATAATGTCGTGTGGATTGAGAGGTATAAATTGAGAGGTATTTAAAAAGTTCCTTTAATTAGAACTTTTTAAATAAGATTTGTAGAACAAAGAGCATGTGAAACCTTTAGTGATATAACCAGTAAACCATACAGGCATTTTCTATTATTTTCGACCAAAATCGGCCGGAATTTCGCCCCAAACGGTGGTTTCCCATTTTACTATTTCAGTAGTGTATTTGTTACTTTTCAACCAGTTTTCAGCGCGTTCCACCATGTCAAAAAGCACAGCATTACTATTATTTTTTTCCAGAAGAGTTTTTGCTTTCTTTGCTTTAACCCACGCCATAGCTGTTTTACTATCCGTATAAACTGGTAGCGGACTATTTTTTTGCTTCAAAAAAGCCAGACCATGAACTAATGCCAGAAACTCACCAACGTTGTTTGTACCATCTTTAAATGGTCCCTGACGAAAGACTTCTTCTCCTGTTCTAGTATATACACCTCGATATTCCATCAACCCTGGATTACCACTACAAGCTGCATCTACCGATAAACTCTCAAAATTAGGAGTTCCGTATTTCAAGATATCTTCAGATGAAAGTTTTTTCTCCTTTGCATTTTTTCCTATATAGTCCCAGCAAGGTGAAGTCATAGCCTCACGAGCTTCTGCCTCAGTAGCAAAGCCCTTGTAAAGAGCACCACCATAACCATGAATCTGACGCTTACACTCATCCCATGATCGATAAATACCCGGCTCTTTGCCCTCCCATACTACAAAGAATTTTTTTTTTGCCATATCGATTCATTTACTATTTATTCACTTACAACTCTGTCTGCATTGTATATGTCGTGTAAAAAATGTAATTTTGTGCCACTTTTTAAAATTGCGGTCCTGTAGTTCAATGGATAGAACAAGTGTTTCCTAAACACTAGATCCGGGTTCGATTCCCGGCGGGACTACTTTTTGAGCTTAATCTCTTCTCTCAGGAAATTATACTTCCGTCCTTCATTTCTATAACTCTATCTGACAACGCAGCCAATTCACTATCGTGAGTTACAATTACTATTGTCAAACCAAATTTCTCGCGCAAGTCGAATAACAGCTTATGAAGCTCATCTCTGTTTTTAGAATCCAAGCTTCCAGATGGTTCATCAGCTAAAATCAAAGCCGGATCATTTATCAAAGCACGAGCCACTGCAACACGTTGTTTTTCGCCCCCCGAAAGCTCACTTGGTTTATGCTCCATACGGTCAGTAAGTTGCAGATAAGTCAAAATCTCTTTTGCTTTTTGAGTTGACTTCTTGGTATCTTTTCCGGCTATTAAAGCAGGAATCAGAACATTTTCAAGAGCAGTAAACTCAGGTAGCAGTTGATGAAACTGAAATATAAAACCAATATGTTTGTTTCGAAATGCAGCCAGCTCTTTTTCATTCAGTTTGCTGAAATCAACACCGTCTACCAATATTTCACCGTCATTAGGCTTATCTAATGTTCCAAGAATTTGCAACAAAGTAGTTTTCCCAGCTCCACTCGGCCCAACAATCGAAACTATTTCTCCTTTCGTTACATGTAAATCAACACCTTTCAGCACTTCAAGGTCACCAAAACTTTTGTGGATATTTTTAGCAATTATCATTTTATAGCTATTTTCTGAATTTTAGTGCAAAGTTATTCGTTTCAGGCAATAAACCTTTATTTTTTGATTGAAAAAAATGTACCTTTGTCCTGCAATCAAGTATAATTAATCTATTTTTTTAGAAATAATGCTATCAGATCCTGAGTTAGGAACAATAGAATTCGGACACAACGAACGATCAAAGCATATTCGCGTCCGGATTTTGAGTAATGGTTTAAAAGTAACCATGCCTCTAAGATCGACCGAAGCTGATGCGATGAAATTTATCAATTCCATTCGCGGAAAAATACTCCAAAAACAAGAAAAAATTGAGAAAGGGCTTGAAACGCGTAATATCCTGATAGATGAAAACTCCAAATTGCAAACATTGACATTTGCGGTAGAAGTCAAACCTGCCAATCGAAAAAATATTTATTTCTCTTTAAGAAACAGCACATTAAATATCGAATTTCCAATCGGAACTATTTGTTCTACAACAGAAAACCAACAGTATTTCTGGAACGGAATAAGTTATTTTATGCGAAAAGAGGCCAAACGATTGCTACCTGGCCGCACAAAACAATTGGCGGATAAATTCGGTTTTACATTTTCTGACGTCAAAATTCAATCGAGCAAAACCCGCTGGGGAAGTTGCTCCCGTGAGAAAAGCATTAATTTGTCATTATACCTCATGCTGCTACCAGCCTATCTAGTTGATTATGTGATACTTCACGAACTTTGCCACACCAAGGAAATGAATCACGGCGACAAATTCTGGGCATGGATGGACAAAGTAACCGACGGCAAAAGCAAGGAAATGAGGAAAGAATTAAAGAATTATCATATGCCGCAATAAGTGCTACGCGTTATTATTATGCTTTCAGCAGAAAGATATTAGCTTGCTTCGCTCACAATATTTACCCTTCGGGCGATATTGTTGTTTTGAAGGATTAATAACGGCGAAGCCAACTATCATTAGCGTAGCGAATTAATATCAACGAACATAGTGAGTTAATAACGTGAGCGTAGCGAACAAATAACACGAAAAAAGCGAGTAAAGAAATGAATTGGACCCAACTTTTATCCACCAAACGCTTCGGACAAGAGGCTTATCATGCTGTACGCGATGACGATCGCAGTGAGTTCCAGCGCGATTATGACCGACTGATCTTCTCGGCACCATTTCGTCGGTTGCAAAACAAAACGCAGGTTTTTCCACTCCCGGGTAGCGTATTTGTTCACAACAGGCTGACACATAGTCTTGAAGTTGCATGTGTTGGACGCTCGTTAGGTGTAAATGTAGCACATCGGCTAAAAGCTAAAAAGCATATCGAAACACCTTATCTCGAAGAAATTGGCTCTATTGTTTCGGCAGCTTGTCTGGCACACGATTTAGGTAATCCGCCGTTCGGACATTCGGGCGAGAAAGCCATTGCCACGTTTTTCTCAGAAGGCGACCGCCAGCAGTTGAAGGCTGAAATGACTGAAGAAGAATGGAAAGACATTATCTGCTTCGAAGGGAATGCTAATGCACTCAGATTGCTCACACATCAATTTAATGGCCGACGACCTGGTGGATTTGTATTAACATACAGCACATTGGCATCTATTGTAAAATATCCTTACGCTTCCATTTTTTCAGACCCAAAGAAGCAAAAATTCGGTTTTTTCGATTCAGAAAAATCTGACTTCGAGAAAATTGCTGCAGAACTAGGCATTCCATGTTCACCCATTAACCCCAATCAGTTTGCCCGCCATCCGCTGGTATATCTGGTCGAAGCAGCCGATGATATTTGTTACCAAATTATGGATATTGAGGATGCACACAAGCTAAGGATTTTGACTTCGGACGAAACTAAAAATTTATTTCTGAATTTTTTTGATGAAAACCGAAAAGCCCGCCGACGGGAAACAATGCTTATGGTAACCGATGTAAATGAGCAGATTGCGTATTTGCGCTCTTCGGTAATCGGGCAACTTATTGACGAATGTTCAGCTGTATTTGTCGAAAACGAAGAAGCTATCCTCAACGGAACTTTTACTTCATCGCTTATCAAAAAGCTGCCACAACATTCAGCTGAAGCATACGAAACCTGTTCGCAGACTGCATTTAAGAAGATTTATCGTTCGCAGGAAGTGTTGGATGTGGAACTTGCCGGATATAAAATCATCCTGACTTTGCTGGAGCATCTGATTTCTGCTGTTTTAAACCCCGAAAAAGCATATTCGAAGCAATTGTTGATGCGTATTCCGGAACAATACGAAACCGACAGTCCAACAGTTTATGGAAAAATAATGGCTGTACTGGATTATATTTCGGGCATGACGGATGTGTATGCATTGGATTTGTACCGCAAAATTACCGGAATGAGTATTCCGAGCTTATAAACAATGACCCCAAGCCCCTAAAGGGAATGATACTAGCTACACATCCCCTTTAGAGGCTTGGGGTGGTATTATCAATAACCCACTGTTTGCGCCAAAATAAATTTATAACCGGCTTCCAAATTCATTGCCTTTAGGAGCTCTATTTCTTTTGCTCCGGCACGAACCAGACACTTCAATCCTTCTGAAGCGCAGTACAAATACACATTCTGTCCGCAATAGCCAGAATCCATCATCGCCATACGGAAATCGTCAGTTACATTACGTGCTTTGGCTATAAAAAGCAAATTGAGGGGAGCTGTGTCAACAAAAGTTTGCTTACCCGCCAAACTGCGGAAATCACCTTTTACTACAGGCTCCAATTGGTGCTTTTGCGGGTTATAGAAATAAATTCCATTGGCCAGCACGGCGTAAGTTTGTAGCGGATATTGCGCCATGGCCGAAGGTACAACGCGCTTTCCATTGGCACGATTAATTCCATTAGCCACCCACAGAATTTCAGACAAATGCTTTAATGATAAGTTCCGTGCATCAAACTTACGATCGGTTTTACGCCGTGAAATGACTTGCATCAAAGGTTTTCCTGCGAGTGTGTCTGGAGTCGACAATTGTATGGTATCAAAAGCTGTAAGCTCCATTGGAACATTCACCTGTTGCTTCTGATTGTTTTGCGCAACAGCGAAAGTGACCAACAACATTGAAAGGGCAATAAATAGATTTCTCATGATTTAATAGTGTGTGAATGATTTCTGAATCCACAAACTTACAACTTTTTCATGTAATTTTGCGTTCTAATGATATCAAAATAAACATTCAATGAAATACATCCCAACTAAACCCAATGCACTCGGGCTAGTACAGCTTACCAATATAGATTTAAACAAAATTGTACCTTACATCGACTGGGTATTCTTTTTTATGGCCTGGCGAATGCCCGGCCGTTTCGATGGTATTGAAACCGTTCACGATTGTCTTTCCTGCAAAATGAGTTGGCTGCAGCAATTTCCGGTTGCCGACAGACCAAAAGCCGAAGAAGCATTGAAACTTTACAAAGATGCTCAGGAAATGCTTCGTGAAATGTTAGACAAAAAAATTGTATCGGTCAATGCAAGCTTTGGAATTTTTCCAAGTTACGCTGTGGATGATGATATTTTTATTGAAAATAACGGGGAAACAACAAAACTTCCTATGCTTCGTCAGCAACATGCTGCCACAGATGGTTTTTGCTACTCGTTGGCCGACTTTATTGCGCCAGAAAACGATTTTATTGGATTATTTGCAACAACTATTCAAGGCGTAGAGCCTTATGCCGAAACTTTTGAAAAAGAGGATGATGTATATCGTTCTATATTGGCAAAAACACTCTCCGACCGACTGGCGGAAGCTGCAGCAGAATGGGTGCACACCGAAGTTCGCCAAAAGTATTGGGGCTACGCTGCTGACGAAAATCTGACTATCAAGGAAATGCTGAAAACACAATACAGTGGCATTCGTCCAGCGGTAGGCTACCCTTCCCTACCCGACCAATCAATTATTTTCAACTTAGAACCACTATTGAAATTCAATGAAACAGGCATTCAATTAACCGAAAATGGTGCTATGTTTCCTAATGCATCAGTTTGTGGATTGTATTTTGCACATCCAAAATCAAAATATTTTATGGTTGGAAAAATTGACGAAAATCAGTTTTTAGATTATGCCCGCAGATGTGGAAAATCGCCTGATATTTTGCGGAAATGGATGGCAGCAAACATTTAAACGTGCATTCTTCCATTGAATTATTTTTCCCTACATTATTGTAGATTTTAAGCTTATTTACAAACATTACGGTTAGATAAAAGGAAATCCAATCACCGCTATTAATCTGTATGTAAACAACATAAGTCATTGGCACAAGTTTTGATTTGTCTATGAAAAATAAATGACTATGACAGCAGAAGAAATCAAGGAACTCGACGGACAGGTAAAAAAAGCGCGCTTCGTCCTGTCTCAAAAAGCAGGTGCATTGCACGATCTTATTGAAGACAGATTGCCAGCTGATTATTTAGAAATACCGGCTTATGCCGAAGAAGCATTTTTGGCCTGTAAAGCATGGGATGAACTGAACAAGAAACTGATTGAAAGTAAAAAATAAAACTCCCGATTATGCTGATTCATTTTTACGAGAAACCCGGTTGCATAAACAACACAAAGCAAAAGCTACTGTTAGAGCAACATGGACATAGAATTGAGGCTCATTCGTTGCTAACTCAGAATTGGAACAAAAGTACACTTCGTCTTTTTTTCGATGACATGCCCGTGAATGAATGGTTCAACATGGCCGCTCCCCGAATTAAAAGTGGAGAAGTTATGCCAACAGATTTTGATGAAGAATCGGCATTAACTGCAATGGTTAACGATCCGTTACTCATTCGCAGACCACTGATTGATGCTGAAGGGGAATTAGCTTGCGGTTTCGACAACAATCTGGTTAAAAGTCTTCTGGGCGAAAAAACAGATATTAGTGACCTTCAAACCTGTCCGAATGCAGCAACAAACAACGATTGCAAGTAGTAATACGAGCACAACCGAGACAACCTAAATCAATTCGGCGAGTCTGTGGCAAATACACTAATTCACAAAATATTACAACTTTCTAAAATAAGAAGTGAATCACATATTCACATTTGCATCTAACAATTTCCTTCCTGTTTTCAGGTGTAAATAATTATATTTTAAAGCTCAATTAAACCTGCAAACCCGCTTTTCAACAACATTTGCTGAAAGCCCACGACTATGTTCATTTCATAATCCTTTCTTTTTTTGTATATTTGCACATTGTACCTAAGCTACTTGATAAATAAATCTGAACAAATTCAGTAAATTTGCAGTTGGTACAAGAGCCACAATTATGAATCATTAATTGTGAATAGTTAATTAGGAAGGCATGTTATTCTCCGAGATAATTGGGCAACAAGAAGTTAAGAAACAATTTATACGCACGGTAACCGAACAACGGATTCCCCATGCACAACTTTTGCGTGGTCCCGAAGGTATTGGGAAACTTGCGTTAGCCATAGCTTATGCTCAATATATCAGTTGCGAAAACCGCACTGCAACTGATTCATGCGGAGTTTGCCCTTCGTGTGTAAAGTACAAAAAACTTGCTCACCCCGATTTACACTTCGTATTTCCAACTATAAAACCTACCGGCAAAAGCAGTGTAGTTTGCGATGACTTTATTGCTGAATTTCGTAAAACGGTCTTAGAAAGTCCCTATTTCAGTGTAAACGAGTGGTATGCTGAAATCTCGGGAGATGCCAAGCAGGGCTTGATCTATTCCAATGAAAGCGAGGAGATTTTACGCAAATTAAGTCTCAAAACTTACGAGTCGGAATACAAGGTAATGATTATTTGGCTGCCCGAAAAAATGCACGGAACCTGCGCCAACAAACTCCTGAAAATTTTGGAAGAACCTCCTGAAAAAACTATTTTTTTACTGGTATCCAACGAACCCGATCAAATTATCACGACCATTTTATCCCGCACTCAGCACATTCATATTCCACGGTTGAAAAACGATGAAATTGTACGTGCATTGATGAATAATGATGATCTAGACATTGAAAAAGAAGATGCATTGTACGCTGTAAACATAGCCAATGGTAGCTATTTAGTAGCTTTAGCTGTTTTGAACGAAGGGGATGAAAACAAACAAAATTTTGAACGATTTGTCATGATAATGCGTTTGGCGTGGCAGGTTGGGAACAAAAAAGATCACGCATCGCTTAAAACTTTGCGCAAATGGTCCGACGATATGGCCGCAGCAACCATGGGGCGCGAACGACAAAAGAATTTCCTGAGCTATGCACAGCGCATGACGCGTGAAAATTTCATACGAAACATTCAACAACCTGAATTAAACTATTTTACAACGTCAGAAGCAAGATTTTCCGAACGTTTTTCGCCATTTATTAATGAACGAAATGTAGAAGACCTAATGGCAGAATTTGCACTAGCCGAACGACAAGTAGAACAAAACGTGAATGCAAAAATGATTTTCTTTGATTTAGTACTGAAAGTAATAATGCTATTAAAAAGATAATATCCAATCAATTAACCATAAAACACAACAATATACCGTGCATAAAGCGAAACGTATCGCAAAGCCAATGACACAAACAAAGTGAGCTAATAACAAAAAAAAGACAAACATGGATTATAAACTAAATATTGGCGGTTGCTGCATGAATAAAAAAGGCTGCAATCGCAATTCAACTCAGAAACTCAGCACCTTCGATTGGATGTGCGATTTACCTGAAACCCAAAAAGACACTGATTTCATAGAAGTACAATTTAAAAATACACGTAAAGGCTATTTTTTGAACAGTACTAAAATTCCACTTGAAAAAGGAGATGTGGTAGCTGTAGAATCGTCACCCGGACACGATATTGGCGAAGTAACATTGGTTGGACGACTTGTATTGCTTCAGATGAAAAAGTACAATGTAAACCCTGATAAAATTGAGATTCGCAGAGTTTATCGGAAAGCAAAGGAAAGCGATTTGGAAAAATTCAGTGAGTCTAAAGCCAAGGAGCAGGAAACAATGATAAAAGCCCGCCAAATTGCTGAGAATTTAAAATTGAACATGAAAATAGGCGATGTTGAATTTCAAGGTGACGGGAATAAAGCAATTTTCTATTACATTGCAGACGAGCGTGTTGACTTCCGACAACTGATTAAGGTTTTTGCCGAAACATTCAGGATTCGTATTGAAATGAAGCAAATTGGTGCTCGCCAGGAAGCCGGACGTATTGGTGGTATTGGCCCATGTGGACGCGAACTTTGCTGTTCAGGTTGGATGACTAATTTTAATTCGGTTTCAACAAGTGCTGCACGCATTCAGGATATTTCGCTGAATCCACAGAAGCTTGCCGGCCAATGTGGAAAATTAAAATGCTGTATGAATTTTGAGGTAGATACTTATGTGGACGCCTCAAAAGGATTTCCATCAAAAGAAACTCAACTTGAGACGCTTGACAATACATACTACCACTTCAAAACAGATGTATTTAACGGATTATTGTCTTATTCTACATCACAAAATTTTGGAGCTAACATTGTTACAATTTCGGCTAAACGTGCTAAAGAAGTAATAGCACTCAACAAAAAAGGAACAAAACCGGAATCACTTGACGATCATTCAAAAGATGAAGCTAAACCGGTTGTGGTTGATTATGAAAATGGAGTTGGACAAGACAGCTTAACTCGTTTTGACACAGGCAAAAAACGACCAAACAACAAGCACAAACGACCAAATAACAATCGTCCGCAACAGGCAGCGAAGCCGGAGACCACCACTGAGAACAAAAAAAGTGGACCACGCTTCCAAAAACCGATTAAGAAAAATAATAATGGTTCCGAAAATAATGAAAAATAGATTTTTACAGGCAATTGTCTTTTCATTGCTTTTTGTTGGCTGTACCAGTCACGATGTTTATTTTCAATACAGTCCTGTATCATCAAATGGTTGGAGCAAAGATACTTCGTACGTATTCAGAATTCCAATCACTGACACAGCAGCAACCTATAATGTGTATATTAATGTGCGAAACCGAGGTGAATATCCCTACCAAAACCTATGGTTATTCTTGCGCGAAGTTACCCCTGATACTATTCGCACAAAAGACTCTGTGGAGTGTTATTTGGCCGACCAACGTGGAAAATGGCTTGGGAAAGGAATTGGCTCTATCATGGAAATGCCCATTCTATACCTCCAAAACGTGAAGTTCAGCAAAGTCGGCACATATCGTTACGATATAGTTCAGGGAATGCGCGATTCGCTACTATTAGGCATAAACGACATTGGAATGCGGGTTGAAAAAGTCAATAAGTAAATTCCAACGTATATAATTTAATAATAAAAAGTGGGCAAGAATAAATTGGCAAAATTTGCCGATATGGAGGAATTTCCTCACGTTTTTCAGGTTTCGTCGCATGCCGTTCGCGAAGGTCAGACTTTCGAAATGAAAGGAAAATGGAACGAACTTTTTTTCAAAAACAATAATCCGATAGTCCTTGAACTGGGCTGTGGCAAAGGCGAATACACAGTTGGATTGGGAGAATTACACCCCGACAAGAACTTCGTTGGAGTGGATATTAAAGGAGCACGTATATGGTCAGGAGCTAAAGATTCATTTCAGAAAGGGATGAAAAATGTTGCATTCCTGCGCACCAACATTGAAATGATTTTTCATTTTTTTGCTGAGAATGAAGTAAGTGAAATCTGGCTTACATTCCCCGACCCACAAATGAAGAAGGTGACTAAACGACTAACAGCAACCAATTTCATGAAATCCTATCAACAGTTTCTGAAACCCAATGGTCTGATACATTTAAAAACTGATAGCAATTTCATGTTCACCTATACCTGTGAAATGGTAAAAGCAAACCAGTTTGAAGTTATTTTTTCGAATAACGATTTGTATGCATCTAATTTGAACGACCCCATTCTGTCCATTAAAACATATTATGAACAACAATGGCTCGAACGGGGATTAACCATAAAATATATCCAATTCGAGTTAGCAAAAAGAACTGATTTTATTGAACCTGATATTGAGATTGAGCACGATGCTTATCGAAGTTTTGGGCGAAGCAAACGCCACAACCTGGAAGTTGAGGAATGATAAATGATTCGTTCTAACTAAACTTATCTGTGGGTGAAATTGTTTGGTAGACTGAATTCCGACCAAGTGAATTCACCAAACCACATTTAAGACTCAGGAAACTCTAAGTTACACAAGTTTCTTGTAAAACTTTACAAACAATTATTTATAAATGAAAATTACAAATCAAATTATACTGGATGCTCTCCTGCATGTTCGCTATCCCGGAACTGGAAAAGATATCGTTACAACAGGAATGGTGCAAAACAATATTCACATTGAAGGAAACAAAGTTTCTTTCTCAATATTTTTCGAAAAGACGAACGATCCATTTGCAAAATCCGTAGTAAAAGCAGCAGAACAAGCTATTTTAACCTACATAGGTGAAGACGTTGACATCAAAGGAAATATCGAAATAATTTCAAAAGAAGCTCCTAAACCAAAGCCAACATCAATTTTACCCAACGTAAAAAATATCATTGCAGTATCCTCTGGGAAAGGTGGTGTAGGAAAGTCAACTATATCGTCAAATCTTGCTATTGCACTGGCTTCGCAAGGGTATAAAGTAGGTTTATTAGATGCCGATATCCACGGACCCTCTATTCCGAAAATGTTTGGCGTTGAAGATTTGCATCCCGAAGTATTGGAGATTGATGGTAAACAAACTATTATTCCTATTGAAAAATATGGTGTTAAACTTCTTTCAATAGGTTTCTTCGTTGATCCATCACAGGCATTAGTTTGGCGGGGGTCAGTTTCCAGTAATGCTTTAAAGCAGCTAATTACCGATGCCCAGTGGGGTGAACTTGACTTTTTTGTCATGGACTTACCACCCGGAACCGGTGATATCCACTTGACATTGGTTCAAACCATGGGTATTACGGGAGCCATTGTAGTTACTACTCCTCAGGAAGTGGCTTTGGCCGATGCCCGAAAGGGTGTAAATATGTTTATGGGTGAGAAAGTAAATGTTCCGGTACTTGGAATAATTGAAAATATGGCTTGGTTTACTCCAGCTGAACTCCCTGAAAACAAATACTATATATTTGGAAAAGATGGTGGTAAAAAATTAGCAGAAGAACTTAGTGTTCCATTACTAGGACAAATACCATTAGTTCAAAGTATTCGCGAAGGTGGTGACGAGGGTCGCCCAATTGCATTTAATCAGGATTCTATCTTATCACTAGCCTTTAGCAATTTGGCAAGGAATGTTGTAGAAAGAGTCAATTTTAGAAACGAGACTATGGAAGCAACTAAAAAAGTAGAAATGATTAAGTAATCTGATATCCCAACAAAAACTAGACTTATATTTTCCTATTAGTAAAGACTAAACTACATTAAAATCAGAGAGTTTTAATGTAGTTTAGTCTATTTTATATCTTTTTTATCAAATGATTTACTCTCAACCATCACTTTTTTTCAATTTAACATAACACATATAATAAACTAACAAACAGACATATAAATACAATTTAAAAAATACATGTAATATTTTGTAATATTTGAGTTAGTCCAATTATAAATAACAAATCAAATATATTCATAACTTTGACCTTATTTTTTAAAGACTTCAAGCGTGTTTATGCAATTACGAAGTTAAGCCATCCTATCGAATGAGAAGATTTTTGTTATTTGTTTTTACACTTTCATTTTCAGCTGTGGTACTCTCGCAAAGCAAAGGCTTTTCGAGATGGTCTTTTACCCCCGAATTCGGCTACAATTATTTCGATGCAGATATTAACAAATCTGTATTTAATGCCATCCCAACTTCATTAAGCAATATTACATACGGCGCCACAGTTGAGTGTGCATTAACACCGATATGGGGCATATCACTAGATGGTTACAGCTTTCCTTTAAGAGCAGAAAATTCAGTTCCTGCACCAATCTTAATCAATACTGATTTATATTGTTCAGATATAAATATTACGATCAATTTCACCCGACTGATATTCCCAAAAAGTCGCTCTAAGTTTTATCTGAACGCCTCAGTAGGTATTGGTATGGCTTACTACAAATACAATGTAAGATACCTAAATCAAGATCCTGTTTTAGCTACTGACGCCATCGGTGGACAATCAATTCTTCTTGAAGACAATAATGGTCAACAATTAAAAACAAACATGGCTGGATCTTATCCGGTAACCCTTTCACTTGAATATAACTTCTCAAAGCCGGTTTCAATAGGTCTAAAGGCTCATTATAGAGCTTATACGAAAGACAATTTAGAAGGTGTCAGCCATTTGAATTGGGATGGAGTAACTAACGACTACATAGCTGCAGGAACCCTTTATTTGCGCTATAAATTTGCTTCAATTAAAAAAGATCATTTGAGAAATATACCTTACGATGTATACGAACCAGATCAAGGTTTACTCTTGGCTAAAAATTTAGAAGGAAAGCTAAACAAGCTCAAAAACAAGGTTGATACAATTGGCTCTAAAGTGGACAATTTGATTCCAAGAGTTGAGCGACTTGAAGGACTTTTATCGACTGATGGACCTGATGCCGATGGTGATGGAGTACCTGATATAAGAGACAAGGAAGCAAATACTCCTGCAAATACTCCTGTTGACTTCTGGGGAAAAACATTATTTAAGGATCCATCATACTCTGCCGGAAATCCTTATGCCCCTCATGGAGGTGGTGCCACAGGATCTACAAAACCAGGCTCTAAAGCTCAAGCAATTTATATCCCGGATGATGTTCCTGCCGTATATTTTGACTTTGATGGAATAAACCTAGATGATGCTTCACTGATTACAATTAGCAAAATTGCCGCTAAAATGAGAAGCGATTCAACCCTGTATGTCGAAGTTCGTGGATATTGCGATTACATGGGAAACAATCCTTATAACAATTTATTAAGTCAAAGACGCTCAGATAGAGTTAAAGCTGAATTAGTAAAGGTTTGGAGCATCCCGTTTGACCATGTTATATCGAATGGAAAAGGGAAAGTCATTGAACCTCGCGTTAAATATAAACCAAATAGAAGATGCGATTTCTTCTTCGGAAGATTATAATCCAACTTAAAATCACACAACAAAACCCGTTTTTAGCGGGTTTTGTTGTGTTTAAAAAGCTCTGTTTATGCTGATATAGTTATAAATAAGTTATCTTTACAGTGCAAATTTGAAAATGCAAACACAACACATATACACCCTATTAGACGTAGTATTACCAGAAGTAATCTATTATCAAAGAAAAACACATGAGAACTACAATTATTGATTTATTAAACCAAAGCGTTGAAAAATACTCAAACAACCCATTTCTATGGGAAAAAACCACCACTGAATTTGCTCCAACCACTTACCTTGAAACACAGCAACAAACGCATTTACTAGCAGCCGGTTTATTACAGCTAGGAGTTAGAGCCGGAGATAAAATTGCGTTACTTTCAGAAGGCAGAAATGCATGGATAATTGGAGAACTGGGGATATTACATACCGGAGCAATAAATGTTCCGCTATCCATCAAACTTGAAGAAAGCAATGACTTAATCTTTCGGATTATCCATTCTGAAGCAAAGTACATTCTGGTTTCGGGAGGTCAACTTAAAAAAATCAGAGCAATAGCCCCAGCACTACCGGGTATTAAAAACATAATTGTTATTGACAATCAGGTTGATTACGACCCGAAAGAAATTTCCTTATCGCAACTAATGGCATGGGGTAAAGATTCATTGGCCAAAAATCCGAATGGAGTTTTTGAAATCTCGAAAAAAATTAAACCAGACGATTTAGCCAACATTAGCTACACTTCAGGTACCACAGCCGATCCGAAAGGTATTCTGCTTACACATCGCAATTATACAGCCAATGTAGAGCAAGCATTAACCTTAATGAACATCCCGACAACTTACCGCACACTACTCATTTTACCACTGGACCATTGCTTTGCCCATGTTGCCGGGTTTTACAGCTTTATGGCTTCCGGGGCTAGTGTGGCTACCGTTCAGAGTGGTAAAACCGGTATGGAAACATTGAAAAACATACCAATCAACATAAAAGAAATCAAACCCAACCTGCTGCTTAGTGTACCTGCACTGGCAAAAAATTTCAAAAAAAATATTGAAAGCGGAATTCGGTCACAAGGGGCTGTTGTAAATTGGTTGTTTAACACTGCATTAAACCTTTCATATTCATACAACAAAGAAGGGTATAATAAAGCAAAAGGACTTCAGATAATCAAGAAACCATTATTGAGCTTATTTGACAAAATAATTTTTTCCAAGATCCGTGAAAATTTCGGTGGCGAGTTGGACTTTTTTATTGGAGGTGGTGCATTACTCGACATCGACCTTCAACGGTTTTACTATGCTATCGGAATTCCAATGTTTCAGGGCTATGGATTAAGCGAAGCAACACCCATCATTTCTTCGAACGGAATGGCCAATCACAAGCTGGGTTCTTCCGGGTATTTGGTAAAACCAATGGAGTTGAAAATATGTGATTCCGATGGGAAAGAATTACCAAATCTGGAAAAAGGAGAGATTGTGATAAAAGGCGAAAACGTTATGGCCGGCTACTACAAAAACGACAATGCAACTGCCGACACCATTAAAAATGGTTGGCTACATACCGGCGATATGGGCTATATGGACAACGATGGATTTTTGTATGTTGTAGGTCGCTTCAAAAGTCTGCTTATCTCCAGCGACGGTGAAAAATACAGTCCTGAAGGCATTGAAGAATCTTTAGCCGACAATTCTCATTTTATAGATCAGGTGATTTTGTACAATAATCAAAATCCATATACAACAGCACTAATTGTACCTAACAAGGACGCACTCAAACGCTACGTGAGCCGTAAAAAGCCGCAATTGGAATGGAATACTGACGAAGCAAAAAC
>Ga0302215_10001506_pt1 | contig 16601 bp, 14 predicted proteins | sample II_Fen_N3_1_FD_194580 | JGI IMG/M metagenome (GOLD analysis project Ga0302215, IMG submission 194580) | Peat permafrost microbial communities from Stordalen Mire near Abisko, Sweden - II_Fen_N3_1 | ecosystem: Environmental > Terrestrial > Soil > Wetlands > Permafrost | place: Sweden: Abisko...
CTATATTTCTGTAAAACATAATTTCAATTGCATTGCTGAAAATTTAATTAGTTTTGAGTTGATTCATGATTATAGCATATGAATTTTCAACAGAAAAGTTTTTTAATAAATAATTGTATCCTTTATTTCCCATCATTTGAATAACATCAGGATTTTTCGATAAAAATGTGATCTGACTATTCATAAGTTTTAAATTTCCACTTTCACAATAGAATCCATAACCGTTTTCTTCAGCATCTTTTCCAATATCTGTTGTTCCATCTGTACCTGTAATTACTGGCATTTTATATTCAAGGTATGATAGTAACCGTGAAGGATAATTCGGAATGGTAAATCGTTTATCCAGAAAAATCATTCCCACATCGCACGATTGTACCAGATTATCATATTCTTGTTTTGGTAAACCTGATAATAGAATTGCATTCACCGGTTTATTCATTTTGAACCAACTGTTTAATCGATTAAATTCAGTGCCATCACCTACCACAACAAAAAAACATTTATCATTTAACTTATTTGATTCAATGACTTCAATTAGGAAATGAATGCCTTGTGGTTTTCCAATATTTCCACCATAAACAAAAGTTGTATTATTTAAAGGAATTGCATATTGTTTTCGAATATTTACTTTCTGATCATGGCTTAAAAATGAATTTACTGGTTCTATACTATTAGGATTTACATGCATTTTATCAGTATTAATTTGAGGATTGTTTATACTCAAATAATCTAAATTTGCTTTTGACATACACCCTATATAATCTGATACAGCATACAAACTTCTTTCTTTTGAACTGAAAAAAGCATGAATAAGACCATTCTTCTTCATTAAACCCAAATCAACAGCATTCTGTGGAAAAATATCTTTTAATAGAAGATAAGAGTCCGCCGACGATTTCCTTTTTATAAATTTTATAACACGAGTAAAGGTGATTGGTGGTGTACTGTAGATTATCACATCAAATTTTATCTCTGATAAATACTTTTTTATAGCATCAAGAAATTGATATTCGATCAACAATGTTCCAATTCCCTTTTCAATCACATTTGTCTTCTGGAAATTCAGCGTATAAACTTTTAACAAGCTTATTCCTTCTTGTTCTTTAAACGCTGTTTTTTGTTTATAACGTCTTTCCGATGGTGTAACAATAAAAACCTTGTGACCCTCATCCCTGAATTTACGCATCAAATCTGTATAGATCCCTCTCTCCGAAAGATTGTTAATTCTATAAATAGTTAGAAATAATACATTCATAGGGTAATATTTCTTATTCTGACCAAACAACCCGTTTAATATAATCCGTATATGACAAAATAATCCTCACCACTTTGTCACTGACGTTCGGCATGCTATAATCGCTGACCGGATAAAATGATCTCTTATCTCCAATTTGTTGTTCTTCAAGCTGGATTAACCCCTGCATTACTCTTTCAGGATTCAAACCCACCATCATCACTGATGCTTCCTCCATTGCTTCAGGACGTTCGTGTGCTTCACGAATATTGAGTGCCCTGAAATTAAGAATCGATGATTCCTCACTGATGGTTCCACTATCCGAAATGACTGCCTTTGAATTCATTTGCAGACAAATATAATCACTCAAACCCATAGGTTTCATCAATTTGACATGGGAGTGAAAATGAATATTATGCTTTTCAATCATATTTCGTGTCCGGGGATGTGTGGAAACAATAACAGGCAAGTCATATTTCTCAGCTAAAAGATTTAAAATTTCTATCAAATATAAAAAATTTTTCTCCGACGAGATATTTTCTTCCCGGTGTGCCGAAACAACAAAATATCGTTGATTTTCAAGTTTCAACGTTTTTAATATATCCGATTTTGTTACTTTGGGAAGGTATTTCATCAACACTTCAAACATAGGGCTACCTGTTTTAATAATCCTATCTGGACGTAATCCTTCCGACAACAGGTATTCACGGGCAATATCGCTATAGGTCATATTAATATCGGCAGTATGATCTACTATTTTGCGGTTACTTTCCTCAGGCACCCGCTGATCAAAACAACGATTGCCGGCTTCCATATGAAAAATTGGAATATGACGTTTTTTGGCGGCAATGGCACATAAACAGGAATTGGTATCTCCCAGAACCAAAAATGCGTCAGGTTGTACTTCTTCGAGTACCGGATCAATATTTATTAATATCTTACCGGCAGTTTCAGTTGCGTTTTTACCGGCAGCATTCAGAAAATAATCCGGTTTACGAAGTCCCAAATCTTCAAAAAAAACTTCATTCAACTCATAATCATAATTTTGTCCGGTGTGAACCAACACATGATCGATCGCATTTGAAGCATCTAATTTTTGTAATACACAGGATAACCGTATTATTTCCGGACGCGTTCCAACAACAGTTAGTACTTTTAATTTTTTCATTCTTTTAATTTTAGAAAATACTGCTTAAACCTCTGAATAAAATGTATCCGGGTTCTCTTTATCAAAAACTTCATTGACCCACATTACTGTTACCAGATCCGTATCACTGATATTTTCGATATTATGTCTGTATCCTACCGGAATATCAACAACTTCAAGTTTATCTCCTGAAACGAAATATTCAATGATTTCGTCTGTATCAATTTTACGGAAACGAATAACACCTTTACCACTAACCACCAGAAATTTTTCATTTTTTGTATGGTGCCAATGGTTTCCTTTTGTGATATGTGGCCTGGATATATTTATGGAAACCTGCCCTCTGTCTTTTGTCTTTAAAAATTCAGTAAACGATCCCCGGTCATCAATATTCATTTTCAACGGATATAAAAATTGATCTTCAGGCAAATAACTTAAATAGGTAGAATATAGTTTCTTAATAAAAGGTTTCCCGAAATCCGGGAGTTGCAGGTTGGTCCTGCTTTCCTTAAATTGATTTAATAACGTAACTATTTCACCCAACGTTGATGTGTGAACAGGTAATACTGACTCATATTCTGTTTTCTGATCCGTTTTACCGGCCTGATTCAATTTGTCAATAAATGATACAATAACATCATCGATATATACTAAATTCATGATTATATTCGGATCACTAACCTGCACTGGCAGATTACCTGCTATATTATGACAAAATGTAGCAACTGCACTGTTATAATTTGGTCGACACCATTTTCCGAATATATTCGGTAACCTGTAAACATATACCGTTGATCCTGTTTCATGACTATATGTAAACAGAAGGTCCTCACCGGCCTTTTTACTACGACCGTAGGGATTATCCAACGTAGCCTGAATTGAGGAAGTTATTAAAACAGGTGCTTTATTATGATGTTTCTTAAGTAAATCCAGTAATTGTGACGTAAATCCGAAATTACCTTTCATAAAATCTTCCTTATTTTCAGGTCTGTTTACTCCTGCCAAATGAAAAACGAATTCGCATTCCCTCGTATATTTATCAAGTAATGTCAAATCTGAATCAACATCGAATTCAAACAATTCATTTAAACCACGATTGAGTAATTCCGCAATCAGATTTTTTCCAACAAATCCTTTTGCCCCGGTAATCAGAATTTTCATTGATGAATTCCTTCCCTTACCATTTCCAGTTTTAACAATAATTCTTTCATTCCCGCTTCATCCAACCGTAACGTATTATGAGAATGATAGTCTTCAATAACGGAGACTTCTTCCTGACCTTCCACAAAATATTTATCATAATTCAGGTCCCGGTTATCAGCTGGAATCCTGAAATAATTCCCCATATCCTCGGCTTTTGCCATTTCTTCCCGTGTAACCAGTGTTTCATAAAGTTTTTCACCATGACGGGTACCTATAACTTTTACTTTACTTTTTGAATGATATAGTTCAATCACTGCTTGTGCTAACACGTCAAGAGTTGCAGCAGGGGCTTTCTGTACAAATAAATCACCATTTTTACCATGCTGAAATGCATAAATCACTAAATCTACTGCATCTTCCAACGTCATCATAAACCGGGTCATGTTTGGGTCTGTTACAGTTATATCCTTTCCTGCAGCCATTTGATCAATAAAAAGTGGAATGACAGAGCCCCGGCTTGCCATCACATTGCCATAACGAGTCAGACAAATAGTAGTTTCAGCATCATCTCCCAATGAACGGGCCTTAGCAATTGCCACTTTTTCCATCATGGCTTTACTAATTCCCATGGCATTAATCGGATACGCAGCCTTATCGGTGCTCAGAACGATCATCCGTTTCACACCATGTTCAACCGCCGAATCAAGCACATTCTGTGTTCCCAGTATATTAGTATTCACTGCTTCAATCGGGAAAAATTCACAGGATGGAACTTGTTTTAATGCTGCAGCATGAAAAATATAATCAACCCCATGCATCGCATTATCGACACTCCGCTTATTTCGCACATCACCAATATAAAACTTCACCTTTGAGTTTTGAAGTGCATGCCGCATATCATCCTGCTTCTTTTCATCACGGCTAAATATCCGGATTTCTTTAATATCTGTCTCTAAGAAACGTTTTAGAACTGCATTACCGAATGAACCTGTTCCTCCGGTAATGAGTAAAATTTTATTTTTAAATAAATCCATGTTAATATTGTTGTTATTTTAATTTTTCATTTTACGCTTTCTCATAACTAAACATACAATCGATACAACAAATTCAAATCTGGTCATTAGTTTATTTACTATACTTCTGTTTGGATTCGTTGCATTACTAATATGTATTCGTCTTACTAATGTTATTTCATCCATATGAAGATTTGATGATAATAAATTGCCTGCCATTGCTATCCATAAATCATGAGATCTCACAAAGAATGGTATTGGCAAAATTACAGTAAGTAGTTCTCTTTTAATTGCCATCGTGCAACCAAAATAATTCATATTTCCTCTAAATATTCCAATGATATTTCTAACGTATTTAGTTGAATCAACTGACTTTAATTTTCCAAATGGTTCTGATTCAATTTGTCCATTACTAAATAACAAATTAAAATTTGATGTTATAACTAATGTGCCTGCTTCATATAGCTTTTGCGTCATTAATTTCACTCTTCCCTGAATCCAGATATCATCCTGATCAGATAAAAAGACAATGTCATTTTTTGATAATGAAAGTGCTTTTGAAAAAGTAAAAATATAACCTCTGTTCTTCGAATTATAAAATAATTTAATTCTCGAATCCTGTATAGAGCGTAAAATGGAAATCGTATTATCAGTTGAATAATCATCAACTATAATAATTTCATCATCCCTATTCAGTTGAGGCAATATTGAATTAATTTGTTCAGATATGTAATCCTGACCATTATACGTTGCCATACAGACTGATACATTCATAACTGGATATGTATTTAAGTGATTATTTCTGAATCTTTAGGCACAACACTCAAAATAAAATAAAACAGGAAAACTATAGGATAATGAAATACATGAAACGGAAATTTCATTGAATGAAAAATAATATAGATTAATATCAATCCTATAAATCCAAATTCTTTGTTTTTAAATGATGTATGAAATGAAAAGAAAATAATGACAGAATAAAACCAAAGAAAATTAATAAATGGTATTATACCAATATCGAGCGAATTTGTCGTACTTGACTCTCCTGTACTAAAAGATACATCCCCACCATTTGGAGCTTTTAATAATCCATCACCAAAAAATGTACTTGGACTAAAAATATAATTAAAAGTAACACCGTAAGAAGAAGAATCTGTTGTTTGTGATTCAAACTTGTCTTGTGAATATAATATTTCATCACTAAAATATTCGTAAATTAATGGTATTGAAAATGAAAATACTAAGAAAGAAAATATAATAAATAATTTTTGCTTTGCTGATCTGTTCTTTAAACCAATTACATAAACTAACAGGACAATTAATAATCCTATAATTGCAGTAAGTGAAAGTGAAAGGAGATAAAACAGAAGATATGATGCTATGAGCAGATATTTTTTTATTCTGTTTTTTTCAAAATAATTTATCATCAAAAAAGCTGGTGTAAGTAAAAAACAGGCAACATGAGGTTCATAACTCCAACCACAAAAAGTTCCATACTCACCAAAAAAATTAGCTGACTTAACAAAAAAAGGACTAATTACTGTGATATAAAAAGGATTAACAAAAGCTTCACCAGACAAGTATTCTTGTCTTACTTTAAAATCATTACCATATAAACTAATATCATTCCATTGATTTAAATCGACCGCACCTATTTTAATTAATATAAATATGATGCCACTTAAAATGACTATGATGTTGCACAACTTAAAATATGAATTTACATATTTATCCAGGAATATCTGTATTTGATTATTACAAAAGTTAGTATAAATATCAATTATAAACAGAAAAAATACAAAAAGTAAGATGGGCAATATTACAAACATATAAATTGAAATCCCGGGATTTATTGGAAATCTAAACAATTCAAATAAAAATAAAAAATAGATGGGAAGTATGATAACTCTGAATCTTTTATTTGCTTGATAGAAAATATAGAAGGTATTTAAAACGTTATTTAACCCTCTGCTGACTAAGTAAAGAAATAAGAAAAATGTTACACCTGCATAAGGTGCAACATCAAAATATGGGAATATAATGTTAGGTACAAAATTCAAACCAAGTGATACTGTCAAAACAAGTAATGTTTTTTGAAAAAAAACAGTTGTTTGATTTTGGTTTGATATGATTGTTGTATATTCATTCATTCTGACATATCATTTTGACATTGATTAATAAAATCAATATAATTATTTTTTATGATATCAACGGAATAATCTCCGTAAACTTCTATCATTTTGTTTTCATAGCTATTATCGAATTGAATGTTTGAACGCGATAAAATCTGAATTGCATTTTCTAATTCTTGTTGTGAATTTGCGACTTTTAAGTTTTTAAAGTTTGATCCAAAATCGTTTAAATCATCTGCCTCAGGTTCACCGCAAAAAATTGTTTTTTTTCTGTTGAGTAAACTTAAGATATTAGCATCAACAGAAAAAGAAATGATAATAGTTGAACGTGAAAGATCTTGTTGTAAAGACGAATCAACCGACAATGTAAAATTTGAAAATTTACTTTCCAACATTTTTTTCATTTCCTTATTTGATTTTGGATGATGTCTGATTAATATTGATTTATTAGAATAACTGGATGTTGAATCTTCAAATACTTTATATGCATTTTCAATTTCCCAGAAATTACCATCCCTGCCTAAAATAAGTAAATCAAAAGCTTCTGGTAATAAAGGTTTATTTAAATTTTCATTGTCTTTTATGTCTAAACAAATTTGTAATGGCATTCCAAGTAAATGAATTTTAGCACCTTGTGATTTTAATCCAAATAAATGCGATTCTCTTTCACTACAACATAAAACCCAGGTTGAAAGTGCAGGTAAATATACAATATTACCGGCTAAAAAAGTCCCATGTTGTATCACTGCAGTAATACATCCAATTGAGTTTAATCGATCGATATGAACTGTATGAAAAAAATTATTATCACACATGAAAATATTCACACTTTCAACCGGTGTTTCTTTAGTTATTAATTTTGATTTCTCTATAGAATACAACACCTTAATATACTCAAAAAGAAACAAAGTAGTTGATTTTAAAGTTACAGTTGAAAATGCATTTAACTTGTAAAACCTATTTACATAGTAGAAAATAAATTTCAAAGAACTAAAAAATGATGTGCTGTTTGCTTCAAAACCGGTAAAAGTATTTTTAGATTTAAAAGAATCTTTATGAACTATGCCAAGAATGCCCGTAAGTGCATAAAAAGAAGAATTCGGAAAAATAGAACTTAATAAGTTATATCCAACTGAAATAGTGGAACTTTGTGATCCGAAAAATATAATTTTAGAAGATCCGACAACTATTTTATCATAATTAAATATTTTATGTAAAAGTAATAACAAATGAAATGGCAACAAAACCAACACTAAAAGAGCTTTATTTAGAATGCATCTCAGAAACATTTTAGGTCCACCGGGATGAATTAAATCTTTTTCATTCAAAAGATCAATAACATCAATAGATGAATTATGAGTTAATTTTTCAATCGCAACGAGATTAATTTTTTTTAATGCATTATCAGATATACCAATAAATGAGGGAAAATTCTTTTCCTTTTGATATTCAAAAAAATTATCTAAAAAACCTTTTATCTTTTTGTTATACATATTCTAAATACAAATTTCCGATTCAATCATTACAATTTTATGAATTCAGGATTGATAACTACTTTTTTGACAACATCAACTATATTAAAAAACGCCCGATAATTTAGTACTAAAAAGAATAAAAAAGGAATAATGAAATAAATATCCCGAACATGGAATGCTATGAATAAAAAGCTTAGCAGATACGGTAAGAATAACCGGAAAGGAAAAACATCCTTAAATACAGATACAATATCTATTTTTAAATTCATAATTTTCCTGCCAAAAACGCCCAAAGAGAAAACATAAATTACATAAGTAATCATGGTAGAAACAATTACAAAAGTAGAAGTCACTTGAAATACTTTAACCAAAAGTAAGGCAATAACTATATTCATGCAAAGAGCAAAAAATGCAATCCGACCTAATTTTTTTTCTTCATTTTTTGCGATAATTAAACCGGAATAACCGAAAGAATTTGTATAAAGTACAATCGTTAAGGCAATTATTTTAAATGCACTGGATGCATTCTGGTATTTTGGAAAATGCATTAAAAAAACCGGAAAAAGTAATATAGAAAAATGAATTAATGCATGTGATGTTGTGATATAGGCATCCCTGACCATCTCCAGTAAAGAAGAAATTTCATTCATTGAATAAGATGCAAAACGATTTAACATCTTAGGGTAAATTAAATAGGATAATGCTTCCAATAGAAGAAGAATCGCATTTGCCATCGTAAAAGCAAATGTAAAATATCCAAATTCAGTCACATCATAATAAGCACTGACAAAAGAACGTGTACTTATGATGATTAAATAAAAAGAAGTATTATATATAAACAAATGCCATCCTTTTCGTTGAATCTTTATGGCTAACCGCTTACTAAATGTCAATCGGATTTTAACAGGAGATTGAATAATAAACAATATAAATGATAGAAAAAAAGCAATGACATTATCTATAACTAATGCCCATAAAAGACTTTCTCCTTTAAAAAATAAAATACTTGCCAGCACTAATACCGGAAAAGCAATCTGACTAAAGGCAATCTCAAAAAGTTTACCATAAATTCGAAATACGTTTGAAATCAGTCCATTAAAGTAACCTAATATTGCAATAAGTAAAATAAGAGGTGCATATTTTGAAAAATTATATTTTTCACCGAATTGAAGATCTAACAAATAATTCAATGCAAATATAATAGTGACAAAAACCGACAAACCAATCAATATAATAAAAGCAGTACCAAGTAATTTTGAAACATATCCTGTTTTATGCTTGTTTACAGAAGCTAAAGCATTTATTGAATGAGATATACCAAAATTAAGTTGATTGGCATATTGAATAATCAGCATGATAAAACCCCATATTCCCAGATAATAGGGACCTAAATAAACTGCAATAAATAGAGAATTAACAAACTGAATGAAATAGGTAACATATCCTGCAAAAACAAAATGGAGTACATTGTTTTTTAATGCTTTGTTAATTGATTGCAATAAATTGCCCATTCTATTTTCGAATTTTAATTATAAACCTCAACTGCCCCATAACAATCTCTCAATGCTAAATGACGATGAATGCTAAATCCATTTTTGTTTACTTCATCAATATCGGAATATTTCCCAACATAGATTATGTCACCGTTATGATCATGATCCGAACACCACACAAAATCATATTTCCACAGTGCAGTATGATTATGAAACCAATATATATAAAAAACATAGGTACATAATACTGCCTGAGGAAAATTGAATTTTTTATCTAAAATATCAGGTGCTACTGCACGCGATTCATGAATAATATTTTTTTTTATTAAATACCATTTACATTCAAGAATCCGATCCATAAAGTCTTCCTTTAAATACCAGTCCTGGTTATAAAAACAAGGTTCATGTTTTTCAGCATCAGTACCAAATCGGTGACGTAAATTCGATATTGTCAATGCTTTTCCATCAGCCATACAATCGACTCCCAATATCAAAATACAATCGTTAGAATGAATTTTTAATTCTGTTTCTGTAAATTGTATTTCTGGTACATTCTTCGGTAATCGAATTCCAATTTCAGTTGCAATTTTTGAAATCTCTTCATATCCGATAAAATCATCACCAAATATTTTTCTTGCAACCTCTACATCTGTTCTTCTTTCCATTGTTGATAGATTATGGCCTCATGAAATGTCGCCAAATGTCCGGATTGAGAGTATTTATCTATTCGTTCAAATTCTTGTTCCAGTCTGTCAAATCGCTTTCCCCAGGGATTTTCGGAGAACCATGATAAATTACGTACGGGAGAATTATAAAGTATAATATCGGATTTAGCATCTATTACTTCCCGTAAGAATGTCAGATATGCTCTGTATTGATGTTCGTGAGTGGCAACCAGGATTAATCTCTTCCAACCATATATGCCGGCGAATTTAATTACCTCAATGGCTTGCTCTCTGGTATTTAATGATTTATCTTCATGTATGATATCTTCAACGGGTACACCTTCTATCAAAATCAGGGGTAAGACATCAACATATGGAAAACTGCCATATTCATAATCGACAATCCCTCCACTAAAGACAATTTTTGGAGCCCAACCTTGTTTATATAGATTCACAGCTTTTTCATATCGATTCAAACCATCTCCTTCTAAAAGAACGATAGCATCCGATTTCTTCAATCCATCATTATCTACTAAAGCAATTACTTTTTCCCTGTCAGTCATATTAAAAATTATCCCAAAAAAGAGGTTGTCCCTTTTTAATATCATTTTTTGCGGTCTTCCCAATAATAATAGTTTTGAATTTAGGTGGTATGCCTAGAGCAGGTCTTAATACATCAATATCAGACTCCTGAATCACCTGACCTTCTATTAAATCTGTCTTTGCATATAAACAACGACGTTGAACATAAACAGTTTCACCTTCCTCAGCAACCACTTCTTTTCTTCCAGTGCCCATAGCACGTTCAATTTCCCGGACATAATCAACCATCAGTTTAAATTCGGCGGGATTCATTGAATGCGGATGATCAGGACCATTATCTGTTTTATCTAAAGTGAAGTGCTTCTCAATGACACATCCTCCCAAGACAACGGATGCCAGAGCTACTACCGGTCCCGGAGCATGATCAGAATATCCTGTAAGTATATCGAAAGCTGTCTGGTACGTTTTTAAGACATTTACATTGGCACTGTCTATTTTTGAAGGATAGTTGGTAATACATTGCATTAAAACCAATTGATTATTACCGGTTGCCTCTATGGTTCTTATCGCTTCATCGATTTCGGACAATGTTGCATCGCCGGTCGCAAGCATTAAGGGTTTTCCGGTTTTTGCTATATATGTTAGCATTTCTAACCAGGTTATATCACCAGAACCTATTTTAATAAACGGTACATTTAATTTTACACATAAATCCACCGCTTCAAAATCATATGGGGAAGTCGAAAAATCTATTCCTACTTGCTTGCAATAATCTGATATTTCCTGATGCCATTCACGGGGGAATTCAGCATCTCTAAATACTTCACTTACGGTTCGCCCCCATGATCCATGCACTCCTTCTAATTTCATCATAGAAAATCCACCTTCAGAAACAATCTTTGGAGTACTGAAGGTTTGAAACTTAGCACAATCAGCACCTGATAATTTTGCAGCATCAATTAGCCTTTTTGCCTTATCAATATTTTTATCAAAATTAGCACCAATTTCTGCAATTATATAGGTGGGAAAACCACTTCCAATAAATTTATCTCCAATTTTTATTTGCTTTTTAAAACTGCTCATATAGTATTATTTTGAATTATGAAAGTCTTTTAAATCCTGATTGACATATAGGTCCTTTTAAATATTCTAAGGGATTTTCTCTAACATTTGAAATAAATTGAAAAACTTTATCAACTGCAGTTAAATATAATTCAATATGTTCAGATTTATGGGCGTAACACGCATAATAAGAATTTGTAGCCAGAAATCCGGCTTCTAACATTTCCTGAGTAAATAAAGTCTTGTTAATCAAAGCATTTTCAAAAAAATCGAAATGACTAAGTGGATACATACTCCCGACATGTATCTCTAAATTATGCTTAATTGCTAAATCACTCCATCCTTTTTGAATGATTTTACCACATTCAATCAAATGGTCCTGTACATTAAACTGTAACATTTTATTAATGGTGGCAATTGCCGCAACCGGGCCAATTCTCTCTGTCCAGTATGTACTGCTAATAAAAGTATCCTGAGCAGCATCCATAAAGATTTTCTTTCCGATTATTGCTGCCATGGCATATCCATTACTCATTCCTTTAGCAAAAACGGCAATATCAGGATTCAATCCAAGTTTTAAATGCGCACCTCCTGTATTAATCCTAAATCCACTTGACACTTCGTCTACAATCAAAGGAATATTACGTTTTGATGTTTCCCGTTCGATAACTTCAAAAAAACCTGGTTCTGGATCAATATTTCTGACAGCTTCTAAAACCACACCCCCTATTCTATCTGAGAATTTATTCATAAGTTCAATAAATTCTTCTTTATTGTTGTAGTAGAAAGGATATGAAGTTCCAACTAATCCTCTTGCTACACCTTTTGGACTTAACCCGGGTAACAATTGACCATCTAAAGCTTTATTATCTGTTAAGTTGGCGGATAAATACCAATCATGCCAACCGTGGTAGCCGCTAAATAAAATAATATCTTTTCCGGTTGACGCTCTTGCAATTCTAATGGCAATAGACATTGCTTCTCCTCCCCCGCGAGCATATCGTACCATTTCGGCCCAGGGATGTAATTCTATTAATTTCTTTGCCAATTCTACTTCCTCTGGACAATTTAATGTTGTCATGTTTGATTTTCTAATCACATCAACAACTGCATTATCCACATCATCATCTGCATAGCCCAGGGTGCACGATCCAATACCCATATAGCTCATGTCAATAAATTTATTACCATCTAAATCCCATACTTCACAACCTTTGGCCTTCTCATAATATGCAGGCCATAATTCCGGTAAAAACTGTTCGGGACGTTTAGATAACAATTGAGTTCCACCCGGAATTATTTTTTTTGCTTCGATATATAGTTCCTGACCTTTTCCCATGTTTATTGTTCTTTAAATAATTTGTCATTTGAAAGAGATTTTAAAAATCCTTCATTTCTAATTATGTTCGAATTTATTTTTTCTAAATGTGGTTGTTCTATTAACAGTTTTAAAATATCATTCATTCCAAAAGAATGATTTTTCATATATAAATTTTCAAAGATAATTTTTAAAAATTCAAAATCTTTATCAGTATCTAAGGTCCATCTTTTTTCTGCATAATTCACCTCCGATACAATTGAGTTTAATCGGAATAAATCGGAATGTTTTTTAATATAGGGTGTTACATGTTCTCTTTCAGATAATAAATTGGCTTCTTTCCATGTTTTTTCAAGGGTAGGATAAGAAAATATTTCTGTATCAATACCATCCGGATAAGAATCAACAATAGTATTTGATGAATAATCCGACTTAGAATTTAAATGATTTTCAATGATGGAATCAATAATTACTGGATCTATAACCGGACAATCTGATGTAATTCGAACAATATGATCAGGTCGAATAAGTTTTGCTAATTGATAATAACGATCTAAAACATCATCTTCTGATCCACAAAAAACCCTAATATTCTGTGATGAACACAATTGAATAATAGGAAGATTATTTTCTGCTATTGTAGTCGCTACAAATACCTCATCAATATAGTTGCTTTTTCTGACTCTGTTGACTACATGTTCAAGTACCGTCTTATCTTCCAAATATTTCAATACTTTATTTGGAAGCCTGGTCGATCCAACTCGTGCTTGAATAATTGCAATTATCATATTACTATTTATCAAATAAAATGTATCTTTTCATAAATAATTGGCTGAAATCAAGCTGCTTTTATTTGTTATTTTTTTTAATACTATTCTTAATTCAATGCCGTTGAGTTAAGGTTGTTGCTTGAATACTCTCCTTGTATTACTTAGTTTTTTTGTGTCTTACTGGTTAATATTTTTTGCCGCAAATTTGACATACCGATTTTTCGGGAGTCAATAAGCCATAATCCGTCAACTTACAGACAAATTGAAGATTCCGAATTATCGGAAAAGAAAAACGTTAACTAAACGACATGGATTCTTAATTCCAAATTTTAATAATTTTCCCTCTTAAATAAGTTGTTTAAATATAGTAAAGGGAACAATTAAATGTTGCATTTTAAATTCAAATAAAATAGAACTTGGTTTGAACGGATTTGGCAATTTTAAAAAGTATTAAATTCCAACTTATTAATGATTGATCCGAAAAAAACCTAAGAATTAAAAGAATCCCCTTGAATCCACTAAATCTGTGTACTAATCTTTTTTAATACAAAATTATATTCTATATCTTACTAAAATTCAATCTACTTGTTTTTAAATATCAATTAAAAGTTCCCATAAAATGGTATACTTCTTCTCCCTTGACTCTATGTTTCGATAGATTTTCAAAAACAATAAATTTTTATTTTTTTTTTATATCGGTTCAATTTCAATAAATTTTATACTACAAAGATAGCAATTATCTACTAACAAAAAACAATTTTGAATTAAAGTGAATTTCTAATATTTAACATGTTACAAGATAGAACGATATTTAATATTTTAATTCAAACAAATTCATTTTTCAACGAATATTAAACGATAGTTTTTTTAAATCAGTAAAATCTCATCGTTATTTTATGACATTTAGTCTTGAGTTTATATAATTAAGTGTCCCAAATTCTGAACAATTTATGCAAGAAACAATAATACATATGGTAACTTTTTTTTAATCCTGATGCTATATCTCGACAATCTCTTTCTTTTATCTGCGTAAATCATTTTATTTTTCTGTGGAAATCATCTTACACAAAAAAACCCTCAATTTTATGGAGGGTCTTTTTTTAACTCTGATTTTTTGTTTAACGATAAGAAATATTATTCTACTCACCAAATTCTAAAACTGAATATTTTCGAACTGAACACATCAACCAGGAATTTACGTGGATCAGCTCCAAGAAAAGTCATTACAACTATTTTAATATCCCACCAGAAATTCCAGTGTTCCAGGTAATTCATATCGTATTGCACCCGTTTTTGCATTTTCCAGAGTTCATCCGTTTCACCACGATACCCGCTTACCTGTGCCCAGCCGGTTATTCCCGGTTTTATATAATGCCTCACCAGGTAACGTTCTATAATTTCAGAATACTGATCGGTATGTTTCAACATATGGGGTCGCGGACCTACTACCGACATCTGGCCAAATAATACATTAAAAAATTGAGGCAACTCATCTAAATTTGATTTTCTGAGAAAGTTTCCCAATTTAGTGATACGGGTATCACCTTTACAGGCTTGTTTTATATCGCTCTCAGCATTCACTTTCATGCTTCTGAGTTTAATGCAATTGAAGGTTTTATTATTAATCCCTGTACGTTTTTGAATAAAGAATACAGGTCCTTTCGAATTTAGTTTTATCAGAATGGCAAGGATAGGCAAAAGCCAGCTCAACAGCAAAATGATAACCATTGATGAGAAAACAATATCAAACAAACGTTTTGTAAAAAGCGATTCAAAATTATCCAACGGTATTTCCTGTGGATTTATCAATACCAGCTGACCTACCGATTCCATATTCATCCGGTTTCTGAACCATTGCTGGTTTTCGGGTACAAACCTGAGACGTACTCCTGTCCGGTTGCATAAACGCAGGTATTCTTTGGTATTTGTTGTATCATTAAAAAGCGATAAGGTGACAAATACGATTTCAACATGATGTTGTTTAATTATCTTTTCCAGGTCATCCACTTTCCCTATTACCCCGTTATCAAATTTATCATCAGATACATATCCCATAAATTTGTAGCCCAGGGTAGGATTGCATTTTATTAGTTCAAAGAGCATCCTGCCTGTTTCATTCAGTCCGACAATAATAGCCCTGTTTACATGTATCCCTTTTTCACGTAACATAGTCAGATAGGCATACAACAAATAATAATACACCAGTTTGCCTACATAGAACACTGCTGTATATTCCAGTAAAAACAATCGGGAGTAAGTCATTCTGGGCATATACAGATACGCCAGAATTAAAGCCACAATAATAAATATAAAAACACGACCTGTAATCCGTTTCACTCGGTTAATATACCCATCACGTAAATAAATATTTTTGTTTGAAAGAATAAAATACGTAATTACCCAGGATAAATTGGCATGTAACAGATAAGAACTTAGTAAATGATAATCCTTGAAATTCATTATCGAACTGAGTGATACGACAAAAAGTATAGATAAATTCAAAATTATCAAATCAGTTATCAGATACAAAATCATTAATTTCGATTCTCGAGATTTCATAATAGTTGGTAGTTAAAAGTTTATAGTAGGTAGAAGGCGGTTTTAGT
>Ga0302215_10001507_pt1 | contig 16595 bp, 14 predicted proteins | sample II_Fen_N3_1_FD_194580 | JGI IMG/M metagenome (GOLD analysis project Ga0302215, IMG submission 194580) | Peat permafrost microbial communities from Stordalen Mire near Abisko, Sweden - II_Fen_N3_1 | ecosystem: Environmental > Terrestrial > Soil > Wetlands > Permafrost | place: Sweden: Abisko...
AGTCAGATTCAACCACGAACTGTCTATTTCAGTGAGGAATACAATAATACCACGGGGAAGTATTCGGAAAATAACCGCGATTTAAAATTCACCCGGGCGCAACATGTTGTGTTGGGATATGACCGGCATATTGGTCAGGACTTTCGCATTAAAACAGAGGCGTATTACCAGGGGATTTATAATGTCCCCGTGTCGAAGGTGAATGGTGCCTATTCACTGTTGAATGCAGGAAGCGGATATTACATTGCTAAAACGGATAGTCTGGAGAATTCGGGTTCAGGTAAAAATTACGGACTGGAGCTGACGCTTGAAAAGTTTTTAAGTCACGGTTATTATGCTTTAATGACGGTCTCGTTATTTGACTCACAGTATCGCGGGTATGATCAGCAATGGAGGAATACAGCTTTTGATACCAACTACGCAGTCAATTTGCTGGGAGGGTATGAATTTAAAGTGGGAAAGAAAAACCTGTTGACTGTAGATGTCCGAACGGTATGGTCGGGAGGTATGAGGTATATTCCTATTGATTTGAAGGCTTCCATAGCAGCCGGTGAGCAGGTCTACGACTGGTCGAAAGCCTATATGAATAAATACAAAGATTATTTCAGATGTGACCTCCGGATAGGTTTCAAACAAAACTTCAAACACGTTTCACAGGAATGGGGGCTTGATTTGCAAAATATCAGTAACAACCGGAATATCTACTCCGAACAATATAATAATCAATCAAAGGACATAACTACCATTTTCCAACAAAGTTTTTTACCCATGATGCTTTACCGGATAAATTTTTAATTTCACACAATTAACTGAATTAAATTATTTTACTTATTTTTGCTTCAACTAACATACAGGAAAATGAAAAAAGTCATTCAGTGGGAAAATGGGTTTATGTATTCAAACTGGTATTACATGGTAATCCTGATTGTTGGGGTATCCATTGCCATTGGGTATTTGTTTACGTTCGTATTGGGGTTAAATGTTACTTTTATGTATGTGTTTGTGCATTCAGTGGTCAGCACCACACTGATTTGGGGAGGTTGTATCGCCATAGTCGTTTATTCCTGGAAGAAATATCCCTGGGAAAGCATGCCCGTAAAACATTTGATCATCGAAATCACTGCGATAATTTTACTTCTGATTGTTTTTTTTTCAGGATCAAATATCGTCTGGAGTTTGCAGGAAAAAACATCATTTGCAGCAGGGATAAAAATCCATTCTATTGAAATTATTATTACCATTCTTATTACTTTCCTGATCACCACCATTCACGAAGCTTTTTTTTTCTATCAACAATGGAAAATGAATTTTTCAAAATCAATCAGTCTCGAAAAGGATAATCTTGAAGCACGTTACAATGCACTGAAAGCGCAGGTGAATCCTCATTTCCTGTTTAACAGCCTGAATAGTTTGATGAATTTACTGGAGAACCATCCGGTAGCCGAACACTATGTGCAGGATTTATCGGAATATCTCCGGTACATGTTACTCAGCAATTCATCTGAATCAGTACCGTTGAAGCAAGAGCTGGATAACCTTGAAAAATTCTTTCATCTTCAAAAGCTCAGGTTTAATGAAAATCTTCATGTAGAACTTTCCATTCACCCATCATCCCTTCAACTGCATATTCCGCCGCTGGCGTTGCAAATGCTGGTGGACAACTGTATAAAACACAATGTGATTTCTCTGCAACATCCGTTGAGCATTAAGATTTTTGATGATGGTAAGAATATAACCGTGATCAATAATCTTCAACGAAAGCAATCGGTAGAATCCACCGGACAAGGGTTGAAAAACATTGAAGGGCGTTACAGGTTTATTGCAGGCGAGCCGATTAAAATAGAATCGGATGAGGCTCATTTTTCTGTTACAATACCACTTATCAATAAAAACAAACATGATGAAGGTAATTATCATTGAAGACGAACAACCGGCAGCAAAACGTCTGGAGAAAATGTTGCATGACATTTCTCACGAATTTGAAATCATTCAGACATGCGATAGTATAGAGTCGAGCCTGAATTATTTTAGAACAGGTATAATTCCTGATTTGGTGATGCTTGATGTTCAACTGGGAGATGGGTTGAGCTTCGATATTTTCAAACAAGTAACATTATCATGCCCTGTAATTTTTACTACTGCCTATGATGAATACGCCATCAAGGCTTTTGAACTGAACAGCATTGATTATCTGTTAAAACCTATCCGGAAAGAAAACCTTGAACGCAGTATTGATAAATTTAATTTACTGCGTCAACAGTCGATTTATACTGACTGGCAAACTCTGTCGACATTGCTTGATAAAGGGAAAAGAGAGTATAAACAACGATTCCTGGTGGCTGCCGGCGAACACTTACAGTCGGTACAAACAGCAGATATTGCGTATTTTTATTCCATAGAAAAATCGACTTTCCTGAAAATACGTTCCGGAAGAAGTTATTCGTTAGACTTTTCACTTGATAAACTAGAAGAATTACTGTCGCCAGAAGACTTTTTCAGAGTCAACCGGCAATATATTATTTCTTTCGGGTCGATCAATAAAATCTCCCGGTTGTCAAAGAGCCGTATCAAACTAATACTTGAACCTGCCTCACCGGATGAAATTATGATCAGTACATCCAGAACACCTGATTTCAGAGACTGGCTGGATAGATGAATAATTCATAATTCACAATTTATAATTGCCACGATATTAAAATGTAAGCTTTTGAAGATTATCAAACAGTTTATTAAATTTCTGTGATTACATACGAATTTCAAAAGGATAAAGACAACCAGCAATAAAGTTACTTTATACTGCAATAATTAGTAACTTTGTCAGGTTTAAACCGGATATTGGTATATATTATGATGAACCTGGAGCTTTTAAAACAATCGTTAAATAAGCATGTTTCTCTTTCTGAAAAGGAATGGGAGAAAGTGAACTCATTTATTCAATTGAAATGCTATTCAAAAGGGGATGTGCTACTCAGGCAGGACGAAGTATGTAGTTTTATCTGCTTTTTACTCACAGGGTCGGTGATCTATTACCAGCTATCTGAAAAAGGAGACGAAATAACGACTGATTTTGCTTTTGAGGGCGATTGGGTGACCGATAACCGTAGTCGTATCAGTAGGACTCCATCACACCTGAATATTAAATCATTTGAGGATACGCAGGTAGCCTTGATCCGGCAAAATGATCTTGAAGAATTGTTTATGCAGGTACCTGCCATGGAGCGGGTAGGTCGGTTGCTGATCGAACAGGCTTTCGTGAAGAACGTACAACTAAGCATTGATTTACAGACTCTGTCGGCCGAAGATCGTTATCAAAAACTTATTACTGAATCACCGCAGGCTTTCCAGCGTCTGCCACTTTATCACATAGCCAATTACCTGGGAATCGCCCCAAAATCACTCAGCAGAATCAGAAATAAAAAATAAGCTCCGGTTGATTTGGTAACAATTGCGGAGAAGAATTACTTTTTCAATACCGACCTTTGTAGGATAAATATACAAAGTTTATCAATATGAAAAGGAAAATCTTATTTATTGTTTGTTTGTCGGTTACATCCCTGTTTATGTATGCTCAAAGGGATTCATTACAAGTAAAACCGGTAGTAAAAACACATGCTAAAAGTTATGAAGTAAAATCAGCCATAGAGGTTGAAAGCCTTGTCCCGATGTTTCTCACCGGGGGGTACCATGTTGCGGTGGGTTACCGGTATGAACGGTTCAGAGTGCGTATCAGTATTATCAATGGAGGGACCTATAATGCCGAAACTGCAGGGGTGAATAATTCATCGGCTGATTTTAAACGCTTTTATAAAACCTCACCCGGATTGTTTTTAGGGTATAATGTGTGGCGGAATCTGGAGCTTTACACCTATCTTGAATCTCATACATTTGATATTGAGCAAAAGAGTACCGGCATTCACAAAGATATTCACACTACAGATACCGGATTGGGGTTAAGTTATCAGTTTTTTGTAGGACGTTATTTTTATATTCAACCGGGAATGCATGTCTATGTACGGGGTGATAAGAGTATTGATTTTGGAGATGTTACCTATTCAATTTCAAATATTGATCTGTCACCGGTTATACGGTTAGGGGTCAGGCTGTGGAGCAAAGATAAATAATACCAGTATCCATTCTGAACCAGAAGTGATAACCAATGGGCCCATGGTTGTAAATGATGCTTAATGATTCTATTTGTTGGCTGACGGACCAAAAATGACAAGAAATAAAGACCACAAGTCCGTTAGCTAACGGAGATGTAAAGAGTGATGAATTAAATTTTTACTATGTGAAGAAGATGATAGTAATTAACATCTTCGTTAGCTCACGGATTTGTGGCGAATTGCATTCTGAGAGTCATTCTATGTGTGAATGATGTAAATTATTACCAATATCTTGTAACCTCTTCATAATACGAAGTCTTTATCTTTGTAATCAGATAAGATTATGAACATATTTAAACCTGCTTGTATGAAAAAGATATTAATAATTAATGGTCATCCGGTTAAGGAAAGTCTGTGTTTTGGCCTGGCTGAAAGTTACAGGAAAGGGGCAGAATCGACGGGAGCAGTATGCAAATTGGTTAACCTGATTGATTTAACGTTCAACCCTGTTTTAATGCATGGATATCGTGAACGAACAGAATTAGAGCCTGATCTTCTGATCATTCAACAGGATATTCTTGATGCTGATCATTTGGTATTTGTCTATCCAACATGGTGGGGAACTTATCCGGCTTTATTAAAAGGACTTATCGACAGGGTTTTTCTTCCTGAGTTTGCATTTAAATACCGGGATAATTCCCTGCTATGGGATAAATTATTAAAAGGAAAATCGGCCAGGTTGATTGTTACCATGGATACACCGACCTGGTATTATTCACTTATATACAAAAGTCCGGGACATCATTCGATGAAAAAAACCATACTGGAATTTTGTGGAATTAAACCGGTAAAGATCATTACTTTTGGACCCGTTAAAACTGCGGATGAGAAAAAGAGAAATTATTGGTTATTCCTTACTGAAAAACTTGGAAAAAAGCAGGTGTAATTGATAGTTTTGTCTATTTTGTTTTGATACAGATGGAATCATATTGTCCGGATAGTTGAACTCTCACTTGACGATTCATGTTTTGAAAACATCCTCATATCCTCTGTTTTAAACAAATTAATTTTTTATATTCAATAAAATTTTACACCTCTCTGTATACAACTTCTACCACTGAATTTACTTTATTATTATCTTCCCGATGATAACTTCATACCTTCCTGATTTTTTCAAAGTTACAAAAATGTGTCAATGACTTGTAAAACAGGTTACAATTGCATTACAATTTGAATTACTCTCCTGATAATTATCAACTTAATAATGGTTCTTACTATATTTGTTTATTAAACAGTCGGGATAATGTCTTGTATTTTAAGGTTGGATTTATTTCTTCTTAGCAATAGAAATGCAGGAATCTTATACATACAATTTCGTAAAGACTCCGTTAAAAAGAGAAGTCAAAAAAATAAAAACATTACTTAAAAATAAAGTGTTATACATTAAATGAATAGGTTGTATGAATCGATTGGAATTAGTGAGAATAGAAATGGACACAATTTTACTGAATCAGGAAAATGTGAACGTGCGACCTGATGGGTATATTCATTTGTACGGTGTAGCACAGAATTGCAGTCTGCTGGCTATTAAACGGAAATTGGATGTTGAACTTTGTACGATTATTGGACTTTTACATGATATATATACTTATAAGATCGGATATTCAAAAGACCATGCCGTGTTGGGTGCCATTGAAGCCGGGAACTTAGTAAGGGACCTGGAAATTTTTACAGAAGAAGAAATAGAAATAATCAAAACTGCGATCAGCCATCACAGTGACAAAAAAAACATCCATGATGCTTACAGCGAATTATTAAAGGATGCCGATGTCCTTCAAAACTCATTATATGCTACATCATTTGAAGTCAAGCACAGAAAAAGATTAAAAAAGGCATTTAAAAATCTGGGAATAAAAATAAAAATCAAAAAGGTAAAAGAATTAAACAAGGAAGAACTTAATGACAATTAACTTAACAGGACATTCCAATGTTAACTACTAAACCTCAACTGTAAAATAATGAATACAATTAAAAGAAAATACAATCAGCTGGTTAAGAAATATCAGAAAATTGAAAACGAACTGACTGAAAATGAAATTCATGATAAAAGAGTGATCTTACGACGCATTTTTCCAATTCTGGCAGCTTACCGTGTGAACCCTTCAAAGATTAAAAACGGTGAGAAGGCATTCAAGCTTTTTGGAAAGCTGCGTGATATTCAGGTTCAGATGTTGAAACTGGAAAGTCTTGAACAAACTCCCGATATAATTAAATATCACACCTACCTGAAAGACTTTGAGTCCGATATTAAAGGAAAAGTAGGTAAGTTTTGCAAAAAGAAGGAACTGGAATTTCCGAATATTAAGAAAAAATCAAGAATTGATCCCTCAAAGATAATTAGTAAGACAGATAAATCACTCAATAAACTTATTGAAAGGATTCAGTCAAGGAGCATTGATGATGCTGAAGACATTCATAAAATCAGAATTGAGTTTAAAAAATTCCGCTACAGAGTTGAGATTCTCTCCTACCTTGAAAATATAGAAGAATCAAAACTGGATATGTTGAAAATGTATCAGGATAAACTTGGGGAAATACAGGATTATGAAGTACTGATAACAGGAATAAAAAAGTATTGTAAGAAAAGAAAGTTGGAAGAAGATGAAATGACTGGTGTATTTGAACAGGATCAAAACATACTTATTGAAAATTTTGATAACCAGATCGAACTTTTTATTGCGGTATGCAGGGATGTATTGATTTTTAACGGGAAAAATGAAAGTGCAGATAATTCTATTGATTTAAATGAAGCTTCCGGTTTAAATGAAGAGCCGGTGGAAGAAAATAGTAATGATGTAAATGTGAGGAATGAACCGTTTACCACCCATCCGGTAACCATTTCAACAAATGTCCGGTTGATAGTGGATTCGGTGAACGAATATATCAAAAATAATGAAACAGTAAGACCGGTTTCTGATCAGATTGAGGATTCAAAGATTGGAACTGTATCTGAAGATGTACAGATTATTGAAAATATAGCTGAAGTTAATCTAAAAGGAAGTAAGGGCGGTTTCAAAAAGAAAAGGTCTACTGAGAAAGATATTAATATTATTTCGGAATATCCGGATTGAACTCTTCTGGTAAGTTTTCTCTTATCGGGCATCAGGAATGTAAACAGAACAGTTGGAAGATAGTTCGGGTGATAATACTTTCAAACATCTAAATTATTGCAAATAAAAAAAAGAGGCTGATGCCATTGTATAACATCAACCTCTTTTTTACTTCCAATTTAAATTCATACTGCCGGTATTGTTTCTTCTATTTTGTTTTTTTCTTTCCATTTCACGTACAACATGTGAACAATCCCATCTGCCAGTCCGATAGTAGGAACAATAATATGACCGGCTCCTACACCTTTGGCAACAGCAATATAAATATCACCTGCAAACGTAATTACATCGGCCCGGTCGGGTTTCATTTTATAGTTGGTAATAAGTTCATCAACAGAAAACTGTTTTAAAGTATCATTCAGTTCTTCAAGTTTTTGAAGGGACAGTTTGTTGTTTTTTCGGGTCTTAGCCAACGAGTTCAATTTTATGATATTACCTCCTGAACCGATGATGTCGTTGATCTTATACTGTTCTTTTATCTCTGCCAGATCATAGTTTAGTCGATCATATTCAACGTCTTTGACTTTATCATTCAGCAATCTCACTGTGCCAATGTCATACGATTTTGATTCAGACAATTCCCCGTTGACCATTAAACTTATTTCAGTGCTTCCACCCCCAACGTCCACAAAAATATAGTTCTGATCTTTGTTTAAATTATCCCCGAAATGGCTTTCATAGATGATGGAAGCTTCTTCCTGTCCATTTATCACTTCCACTTTTATATCTGTTTCTTTGCGAATTTCCTTGACAAGTGCCGCCGAATTCTTAGCTTCCCGCATGGCAGCAGTAGCACAGGCACGGTAATCGGTGATGTTGTAGACTTTCATCAGGTGTTTAAACGCTTTCATAAGTCTGATAAGTTGTTTTTCCTTCTCTCCGTTTATCTTTCCGGTTAAAAAAGATTCCTGTCCCAGCCTCAACGGAACACGGACCATTAATACTTTAGTAAATGAATCGGAAGGATCACCCGGTACAATACTTTTGATTAAAAGACGTATGGCATTCGAACCTATGTCTATTGCTGCAAAATTAATACTGTTCATAAGATTTATTTTTGTTGGATAGTAATATTTTAGATGACTTGTTTATCAGTTTCAATAAAACCGGTCTCATATTCCTTTTTGTATAATTTATAAAGTTCCTCCTGAGATCTGAATGGCGTTTCAATAAATGTAGCATTCAGCTTGTTTTCTCCCGAACCATCAACAATTCTGGCTTTCACATTATCTTTTAATCCGTATTCAATAACAGTTTTTAGCTGCTTTTGCAGATCCGGATCATAAACAGGTGTATACACTTCTACCCTGTAATCTAAATTTCGTTGCATCCAGTCGGCTGAACCCATAAAATAACGTTCATCTCCTCCATTGGCAAAAATCATTATCCTGCAATGTTCCAGATAACGGTCAATAATTCCAAATGCCAGTATGTTTTCACTTTGTTTGGAGATACCGGTTACAAGAGAACAATTTCCACGAACCAATAGTTTTATCTCAACTCCAGCATTTGAAGCCTGATAGAGCTTTTCAATTATCTTTTCGTCAACAATGTGATTTATTTTACAATAAATATATGCGGGTTTCCCCTGACGTGCATTATCAGTTTCAGTTTTAATAAGTGCTGAAAGTTTTTTCCTCATATATTGGGGAGCAACGATCAGTTGTTTAAAAGCCGGATAAAGATAGGGTTGTTCCAAAAAATCAAATACACTTTCAACTTCATCCACGATTGCTTTATGAGCGGTCATAAGTGTGAAATCAGTATAAACGGTTGCCGTCCCTTCGTGAAAGTTGCCGGTTCCGATACAGGCGATATTCCCTTTACGGGCAGAAATGTGTGCAAGCTTCGAATGTACTTTAAGACCTTCAACTCCCAGTATAACCTTGATGCCGGCTTCCTGCATTTTAGTTGCCCAGTTGATATTCGACGATTCATCAAACCTGGCCAGCAATTCCACAATAGCAGTAACTTTTTTACCGTTCATGGCAGCACAAATAAGTGCTTTGATCACTTTTGAATTTTTAGCCAACCGGTAGATGCTTATTTTAATTGCTTTTACTTCAGGATTAATGGCCGATTCGCGCAATAATCGTATAAAGTTATCAAAACTATGGTACGGGAAATGTAAATACTGGTCTTTCTGGCGAATGAGGGAAATAAGACTGTTGGATTGCTCAAATGAACGAATCGGTACAGGAGGGTGACTTGTATATTTCAGACCCGGTTTTTTGAGCTTTGGGAAGGATATCAGATCTTTTAAATTGTGGTAGCGGGCGCCACTCACATGTACATCATGTTTATCAATTTTAAGCAGCTTTTCGGTAAATCGTAACAGATCGGAGGGTATGTTCCTGTCGTATACAAACCGTATGGGAAGTCCGTTTTTCCTGCTCTTTACACCTTTAGTCACTTTTTCAAGAACGCTCTGATAAGCCGTATTATCAATTTCCATTTCAGCATCCCTGGTAAACTTAATGGTATATCCTTCATATTTGTCATGATTGAATTGCACAAAAATGTAGGGTAAACAATAGCGTATTACATCCTCAAGAAACATAATACAATTCTTATCCCCTTCTTTTGGCAAAACAAAGAACCTTGAAAACTCTCCGGTAGGAACTTCTATTAAAGCATATTCCTTTTTATTATTCTTCTCTTGTTTAACTGTGTCTGATATTTTAACAGCAAGATAAATACTTTTATCATTTAGCTTAGGCTCCACCGACATGCGTGAAACCAATATCGGGAATAGTGAGTTCATCAGCTCATCCCTGTAGAAGTTGTCAACAAATTTTTCCTGATCAGGTGTCAGTTGTTTATCGTTTACCAGGAATACATTTTCTTTCTGCAGTTCATCGTATAACCCGGTAAAAATGGCTTCGAAATCTATGGTATAGAGTTCGTTTAATTTCAGTATTTTCTTTAGTATTTTCTTTGAATTCGTGCATACCGGATGCATATTCTCCTCCAACTCGATCATGCGTCTGAGAGTTGCCACCCGAATCTGAAAAAATTCATCCAGATTATTTGAATAGATGCCTAAAAAGCTAAGCCGTTCCAGCAATGGGTTTGATTGATTTGAAGCTTCATCAAGTATCCTCCGATTAAAATACATCCAGCTGATATCCCGGTTGACTGTGTATTTTTTCTTTTCTTTTTTAATCATAAAGGATTAGTTCGTGATGGATTTTAAACTATGACAATTTTATAACATATAATCTTTAAGTAAAGTTTTTAATGTAAATGTACTGTCAATTATAATTTATTAAAATATTGACATTTAAGTGTATTTTAATTTATATTTATTTTACAGTAATTCTCAACAATAAGATTTTTACAAATGTAGCGATTTGAACTCATTATGAAATGAACAAATTACTATAAAATAAGGTTTATATACTAAAAAAGTATTTTGTATTAATTCTTTATGACATTTGAGTTCATTCTTCGAATATTTTTTATAATTGACAGATATTAATTAAAGTATTTTCAATTAATTGTTAATATAGTTTATCCTCTAAATAAAATGTATTTCAAATCTTAATAGTTATATGATATGAAAATGAAATGTTACTCTATTTTTGTTTTTCACAATTGGAAAAATTATATGTTGAAATTAATTCTGATCATATGCCAGGTACTTTTGATTTGTGGAACTGCTGACGGGCAGATAAATAAATTAAATAATGAGCTGAATCAGAGTAAATACCGTTCGGGTAAACAGATTAATTCAACGAAAGACTTGAATCTCATACAAAACACAAAAACAACAATCGTGGACATAGATTCATTATTAAATGTAGCAAATTCATTACTGGAACAAGACTTTACTGTTCCTTCATGGACGCTTTTAAGAAGAGCTGTTACTTCATTGACTGCATTGAGAAATACTGTTTCGACAGTTGCTCTTCAAAATGCAATGATCAATCTTAAGAGTAAAGAGATGCCCTACAGTATTGTATGTTCTATCAATGGGGCTCCTACTTCCAGATTAGGTTTTGCATGGTTTACAAATGTCGGTGTGACGGGTGGAAGAGTTGAAATTGTACAAGGTAGTGCGTTGGATTCCACAGCTTTTGCTAATCCATTGTTCTCCATTAATGCCAAAACAGACTCTGTAAAGAATTTGAATTACAATGTAGCGGGTAATGGTCTTCTTAAACTTGCAGGTATTCAGGATAATACTAAGAAAAGTTATATGCAGAACAAAGCATTGGCAAAAGATCTTAGTCCGAATACTTTTTATTCATACAGGGTTGGTAAACCGGGTGCGTGGAGCGAAACAGGGACTTTTACTACTGCTAAAAATACTACAGAAAAGTACTCGTTTATCTATTTTACCGATCCGCAGGCGCAAACAGATGCTTCGTATATTATTTCTCAACGAACAACTCATTCTGCCTGTAATCTGTTTCCGGAAGCCAGTTTTTTGTTAGGATGTGGGGATCTGGTTGAATCAACGGGTACACTTAATTCGGAATGGGAATATGAGCAATTTTTTCAGACACAACAGGATATTTTCTTAAATAAACCTCTGGCAACGGTACTTGGAAATCATGATATATCTTCCAATAAAAATTTTACCCATCACTTCAATACTGACAGTGTAGGGTTTGATTATGCCATATCATCAGTGCCGGGAAGTTTCTATTCGTTTGTGTATGGTGATGCTTTATTTTTAGGATTAAACTTCATGGATTATAATGTTAAAGGAAAACTTGACTCCGTTAAAAACTGGATGAGAAGACAGGTTGCAGAAAACCCTGCAATAAAATGGAGAATTGTATTTTATCATAAAACAATTTTTACTGGAAGTATACATCAAAGTGATGCTGATGGGAAAGTGTTCAGGGATGCTTTTACTCCGCTGTTTGAAGAACTTAAAATTGATTTAGCTTTACAAGGACATGATCATGTCTATGAGGTTATTGGACCGGTGAAGTATAAATCACTTGTGGCAAATGAAGTTTCAAATCTGTTGAAAGTATCGTTTGATTCTATAAATAATGTAACCGCAAAATCCGGTGGGATATTTAATGTGAAAGATGGTACTTTATACTTCTTAAACAACTCATCCGGTCCAAAAAAATATGCACCAAGATCAGAAGCTAAAATGGACTCTGTTGAAACGGGGTTGGGAATAACCAATTATTTTGGTCTGTTTACAGGTCGTTTAGGTCAGGGTTATAAACCAACATTTAGTAATATAACTGTCAGTACCGATACAATCGATGTAAAAACTTATGAGGTGAACACTGCAGGTATTTCATCATTGTATGATAATTTCAAAATAATCAAAATGACTGATGTTGTTGATAGTATTAACCCGGATACAACAGATAATTCAATAAGTCTTTATCCTGTTCCGGTGAAAGAGTATGCTTATGTCAATTTTAAAGATAAAGTTGATGCCAGTATAGAAATCTATTCTATGATAGGTGCTTTAGTTAAATCGGAACGTATAATTGGTTCGTCTCAAATAAATCTAAAGACCCTTTCTAAAGGAGTATATACACTGAAAGTTGTATCCGGATCAGGGAATTTTAAAGTGAAGTTTATTAAAGATTAATGCCATGCGAATGTACAAGTCTTTTTTTTGTGCATTTAACAGAGTCTAATCTCAGAATGGAACTATCTACAACGTTGATTATAAATTTAACTTTTGGATTTTAACAGGAAGAGTCATGTCAAATTCTACATTGCAAGTGATAAAACAGAAATTTTTTTTATCCTTCAAAACAGTATCCAAGACCAAGTTTAGTAACGATATTCTTTTCGTAGAATCCGATTTTCTTACGGATGCGTGTAATATTAACATCGATGGTTCTGCTTAGTACAAATGCTTCTTCCGACCAGATACGTGCAAGAAGTTCTTCCCTGGTAAATAAGCGGTTTCTGTTTTCTATGAATAGTTTCAATATTTCAAATTCTTTTTTGGTAAACTTTATTTCTTCCCCTTCAATACATACTTGTTTATTGGTCAGATTCATATTTAATGTGTCATAAGAAACCATCTTAATTGCAGACTCCTTTTTGAAATTTGATCTGTTGACCACAGCATTTAATCTGGCAAGCAGTTCCCTGAAATAATAAGGTTTTGTAATATAATCGTCAGCACCCAGACTGAAACCTGTAAGACAATCATTTTCACTGTCCCTTGTAGTAAGGAAAATTATAGAAGTGGAAGCGGTTAATGGGTTGCTGCGAATAATGTGGGCCAGTTTGAAGCCTGAGATTTCATTCAGCATCACTTCAGTCAGTACGACGTTATAATCCTGTAAATTCTTCAATAATGCTTCTTCGGCAGTATAGGCCACATCAACCATGAAACCTTCGTTCATGAGCTTAAAACGCAGATTTTCGCATTGATCTTCTTCGTTATCTACAATCAAAATACAGTATGGATTCATAAAATCAAGATATAAGATATTTCACCAAAATTACAAAGTTGTTGTTACGGATGTATGTAATCAATATTACAATATTATGTATTTACGGAGTTAAAATGAATTCCTTTTTTACACTTGACTTTCTTAGTTCTTTATCAAAAGCTCAATATTTTTTATTAAATATTACCCCTTCGAAAAAAAAACATAATTTGTGATTAAATTAGTTCTCTTTTTTATATCTTTAGTGCCTTATAATTGTAAGTGATTTTTACTTATGAATCTGTTTATTTAAACTAAGTAAATCGTGAAATATGTTTTAAATTATTCAATTATTTCGCACTGTACCTTCAGGTTTAATATGATTTCCATCTTTTAAACTGTTTAGTTGATCGGTAACCTTTTTTAGTTGACAAGTTCTTCGTAAACTCATGAAAAAAATATATTTATTTGCTTTAGGTATATCCATCTTTTTAATTGTGATGATACTACTTGTTGCACGGACGTACTTCATTCCTAACGGAATTAATATTGATAAAACGAAATATCCCGTTACCGGGATAGATGTATCCAGGCATTCCGGAGTTATTGACTGGAAACAAATCAGAAATCAGAATATAAGTTTTGTATATATAAAAGCTACCGAAGGAGAAGATTATCTTGACCCGAATTATGTACACAATGTCACTTCCGCCCATAACTCAAACCTGTTGGTAGGTGAGTATCATTTCTTTCGGTTTAATAAGCCCGGGAAAACTCAGGCTACTAATTTCTTAACACACACCCAACATTTTAAAGGAAAATTAGCTCCTGTATTGGATATTGAAGAGTGGGGCAATATGCCAAATTCAAAATCCGAAACTGAAATTCAAAAAGAAATAACCAATTTTTTATTCGTAGTAGAAAAGGTATGCGGATCTAAGATGATTCTTTACACCAATGTAAATACCTATAACCGGTTTATTCGTGGCAAGTTTCTGGATAATCCAATCTGGATATGTTCATTCAATAAAAACCGTATTCTTCCTGACAACCGGAAATGGCTCTTCTGGCAACACGCCCATAATGGAAAATTAGCCGGAATTAAAGGTTTTGTTGATCTAAATACATTTAATGGAGACGAACTCACCTGGAAGAAATATGTTGATTCTGAATTGAACTGTTTGCAGGATATTAATAATAAAAAAAACAGGACTTCTTTATTTACACAAAATGCAATTAACCGAAAATAATCACAGTGATTTCATTGGGTTGGAAGCCTTGAAAGAGGCTCAGGCCAGGCAGTTGAAACAGTTGGAAGAATGGGCTTCAAACAATGACTGGCAAAAATTCCATGTGTCCCATTTTGACTGGTGGATGTTTCCTTTCAGTAAGCCCAGTCATTTTGGATATACGTATACGGTGTATGAATCGGAAATACAGGCTTTAAAAAAAGATCCTGATTTTATAAAAAACTATCTGAGAGGAGTTGAGCTGGTACTTCTTTCATGGGGCTGGGATTTATATAAGGAAGAAATGGTAGCCGATCCTGAGGCGGATCAATCATGGCATGACAGGCCCATCCGACTGTATAAATGTGGCATGTCCCTTCAGGAGTTTGAATTTGAGAATGAATTCAATTCTGTCAGGAAATATGCAAATTTGATTTTAAAGCGTTGCAAGACCTTAGAATATATGGGTATTGATCTGGCTATAATTTTCAGGTAATTTCGGGAATATTGTCTGGTGTTCATAGATATTCTATATATCCTGTAACATGAAATATAAAATTCTTACTCTTTCAATCCTGTGTTTATTTTGTGGAAGCCTGACAATAAATATTTCAGGGCAGAATGTGTATACAGGAAAAGCATGGCACGATTCCATTCAGGTCATACCCGGAAAGATACAATGCGAAAAATATGATACCGGTGGCGAAGGAGTTGCCTTCCATGATGCGGATAGTGTAAACAATGGGAGTGGGAAACTGAATCCCAATGATGGAACATATTACAACATATTCCGCATAAGTGAAGGAGTCGATATCTCGTATACCAAACCCGGAGGCACTGATGATAATCCGTACAATAAAGTGGCACCGGAAATGATGCAGCTCTATGTAGGATGGACTGTTCCGGGTGAATGGCTTAAGTTTACTGTTGAAGTAAAAGAAAATGGCTACTACGAAGGCGAAATGATGTATACAGCCAATACGGACGGTAAAATAGCAATCGAAGTAGATGATAAAGCCTGGATGAAACCTGTTTTAATAAAATCCACCTTTGATAAATCCGAACCTGTAGCCTGGCGACAATGGCATCACTGGAATAAGCAGATCATTTTTAAAAGACTGAAACTAGAGAAAGGAAAGCATGTTTTAACCCTTAAAACAGTAGAAAAAGGAGGTATGAATTATGATTTTATTGAATTCAGGAAAGTAAAATAAGTGAATGATCTGTTTTTCTGATAAATACATACCATTAATAAATAAAACAAAAATCAATAAATTCAATAAAAAATTTCAGGATCATCCGCAATGAATCCTGAGATTAATCAATTATTCCAACGCTGAAGAAATTATAAAACTGAAATACAAAAAATAAATCCTTTTAAATCCTGGTGCTTTTACGGATAATCAGTAAAAAATTACTCCCAAAGAGAAAAAATATTTATTTACCTTGGAAGTTATAAAAAAAAGTTTTATTTTTGCAATAGATTGAGAAACAGTCAAAATCCGCCCAGTTTCTTTTTAAATTCAACATTTTCTAAACCCTGCTTTTATCTACAGGCTTTTTCCCGGAATTAAATACCTCAAAATTCTGTACTTTAGCCCTGAATCCGGTTTTCAACCCATTTCTCACCCATTTCTCACCCGTTTTCCAGGATCAATCCTAAAAGTTGGGGGGAATAAAATAAAATATTAGTTTTGCAGGAAAAAAGACGAATGCAAACTA
>Ga0302215_10001508_pt1 | contig 16590 bp, 17 predicted proteins | sample II_Fen_N3_1_FD_194580 | JGI IMG/M metagenome (GOLD analysis project Ga0302215, IMG submission 194580) | Peat permafrost microbial communities from Stordalen Mire near Abisko, Sweden - II_Fen_N3_1 | ecosystem: Environmental > Terrestrial > Soil > Wetlands > Permafrost | place: Sweden: Abisko...
ATTGCATGCGATTGATTATGATGTATTTGTTTGCGACAAATGTGCCAATGAAGCTATTTTTACACTTGACAAACCAAGCGTTTACTCTGAATGCCCAAAATGTAAAACAAAAGCATTTATCCTAAAAGAAAAAAGGACTATAATTGCTCCTACCTATATTAGTGCAGGAACTGAGAGAAGTACTTATGTCTGCAAATTCTGCGGATATGAAGAAAATGATAATCACAATATTCCAAGGCTTAATCGTGATGGAAGCTCGCTGGTAGCAGGTGCTGTACTGGGCGGTCTATTCAGTGGAGGTGGGGGCTTTGGTGGAGGTGGCTCTGATGGAGGCGGTGGAGGAAGCTTCGGCGGTGGAATGTCCGGCGGTGGTGGTGCTGAAAGTGGATGGTAGTGAAATATGCGTTCAATGTTCCGTGTTCAGTGTTCAGTGTTCCGTGTTCCGTGTTTAAAGAATTTTAAATTAGTTGATTAGATTATGTAATTAATAAAGTATTTATAAATTAAAAAAATAAACCAATGAAAAAAAGTTCAGTTATTTTAATTTCAATTGTTGCTGTTTTAGGAATCCTGTTTTTATGGGGAACATCCGGTTATAATAGTTTGGTAACCTCCAGAGAAGAAGTGAATAGTCAGTGGGCAAATGTTGAGAGTCAATATCAACGGCGTTCGGACCTGATACCAAATTTAGTATCTACAGTTAAGGGGTATGCCACTCACGAAAGTTCAACTCTGGAAGGTGTAGTTGCAGCAAGGGCAAAAGCTACCCAGGTTACAATTGATCCTAAGAATCTTACTCCTGAAAAATTACAGGAATACCAGGCTGCTCAGGGACAGGTAAGTTCTGCATTGGGGAAATTATTAATGATAACCGAAAACTATCCTGATTTAAAAGCGAATCAAAATTTCCTGGAACTGCAATCTCAACTTGAAGGAACAGAAAACCGTATTTCAGTTGAACGTAACCGGTACAATGAAACAGCAAAAAATTATGATATTTCCATCAAAAGATTTCCAAAATCAATTCTTGCTTCAATAGGTGGATTTACGGAAAAACCTTATTTTGAATCAGAAAAAGGGTCAGAAAAAGCTCCTGCTGTAAAATTTTAAAAAAAACATAAACTATGCCTAATAGTATCTATATTCCATCTCCCGATCGATATACAAAATCTGTAGGTTATCAGTTTTGTGGGAAAAGCGGATTAAAACTTCCTTTGTTATCGCTTGGGCTATGGCATAATTTCGGAGATGTGGATGATGCCGATGAAGCGTTGAAAATGATTCATTTCGCATTCGATCATGGAATTACACATTTTGATTTGGCAAATAATTACGGAACACCCTATGGAAGTGCTGAAAAGAATTTCGGTAAGATCTTGAAAGATCATTTTTCGGCTTATCGTGATGAAATAATTATTAGTACCAAAGCTGGTCATGATATGTGGCCAGGACCCTATGGTGACGGGAGTTCACGTAAATATTTGATTGCAAGTTTAAATCAAAGCCTACAACGCATGAATCTGGAATATGTGGATATATTTTATTCACATCGGTATGATTCAACTACTCCTTTGGAAGAAACTATGGGAGCATTATCGGATTTGGTGAAACAAGGCAAAGCTTTATATATCGGATTATCAAAATATCCTGAAGATAAAGCGCAGGAGGCATATCAGATTTTAAAAAGAAACGGTACACCATGTCTGATCAATCAGGATCGTTACAATATATTTACGCGTCACATTGAACAAAATGTTTTACCTTTGGCTGAAGTGAATGGAGTAGGATTTATAGCATTTTCACCACTTTCGCAAGGATTATTGAGTGATAAATATATCAATGGCATTCCTGAAAATTCACGTGCTGCACATAGTTATGGTTTTTTACAGAAGAATCAAATCACACCGGAAGTTGTAACTAAGATTAAAAGACTGAATGAAATGGCTGCACTTCGCGGTCAGACATTGGCCCAAATGGCTCTTGCATGGTGTTTGCGTACTCCTGAAGTAAATTCAGTAATAGTAGGTGCCAGTTCTGTAATTCAATTGCAGGATAACATCGATGCCATACAAAACACATCGTTTTCAAATGATGAATTGTGGAAAATAGGGGAATTAGGATAAAACTTACCAAGTTACATTTTTTTTTATAGTGTCGAATATTTTTTCTTTATGAAATTTACATTCGTAAAATATTATCTCTTTCTATCAATTCTTGTAATTTCTTTTGCAGGTTGTAATGATAATGTAATATCATCAATTCCTGATTTTCCTGTTTATCTGGACCTAAATCTGACATCAACGTATTCTACCTTTAGAAACTCAACGAACAAGTTTATGCTTTTCGAAAAACCTGTAATTGCAACAGACAGAATTGGATATGGAGGAATTTTAGTATATACAGGTTTAGATAAAGAATATTATGCCTTTGATATGAGCTGTCCATATGAAGCTAAGCAAAACATCAGAGTATATCCTAACGATTTAGGGCAAGCAATTTGCGAGGGTTGTGGATCGGTATTTGATATTGGGTATGGGATAGGAAACCCTTCGTCAGGGAAAGCAAAGGAAACTCTTAAAAGGTATAAAGCTATTTTCAACGGAGATATATTGATTATAACTTCCCAATAGAAAATATCTGAATTATATTGATTATTCAGGATTTTTAAAATCGTATTATTTGAACATGCACACAGCATGAAAAAACTAAATTTACCCTTTGCTTGCTGAAACTATTTCCATTTTAAAGGTTTAATAAGTAGTGTTGAAAAAGCAATAAAAACAATATAGAAAGGATAAATAACTGACAAAATAAAAGAATATATCCAGATTGTATTTAGTTGAAAAAAATTACGGACATTATATAAAAAGAGAGAATCAAGTACATATTTAAAAAGAAAAATTCCGACCCAAACGGTTAATGCCTCTAAATTAAAAAAAGACAAGGCCATTAAAGATATCATTAACAGATTAATGGTTAATATTATAAAGGCAGTTAATATTATTTGCCAATCGGTATATGCCTTTGATTTAGACGTCCATCTACGACGTTGATTTATAAAACTCAACCATGTATCTGACGTCTCTGTAGTAACAAAAGCAGATTCAGATTTCAAGAACCTGATTTCCCCTCCCCTTTTCTTTATACTTTCTAATAAAAACATATCATCACCTGACATTTCTTCTTCATGTAAATCGTTCTGACTTTTAATCCAGCTTTTTTTAGTAAAAGCCAGATTCGCACCATTGCATAAAACGGGCATTCCAGCTCCCGCAGCACCTGCACCAGAAGCAATCAGACTTGTAAACTCCATCATCTGCAAATTAGAGAATAAACTATCTTTACCCGAAAGCTTCACGGGACAAATAATTAAATCGGATTTATATTTTTCATAAAAGCAGGCAATCGATTCCACCCAGTGATAAGATGGGATACAATCGGCATCTGTGGTAATGATTAATTCACCCGCAGAATAATGAATCCCTTCTTTCATCCCGTTTTTTTTACCTGATCCAAGAGCATCAATCAGGGTAATTTTTGGATATGAAATTTGTGCAGCTTTGATATAATTCCGGGTTGCATCGTTGGAGTGATCATTAACTATAATCAGTTCAAAATTCTGTATACTTTGTTGAGCCAGGCAAGAGATTAAATGCCGGATATGATTTTCTTCATTTTTACAGGTTACTATTACCGATATCTTAGTATGATTCACTTCATCCCCTTTGGGTACAAATCCGGTTATACTTCTCCAACCGATAATAAATATCGAAACGAGTACTAAATATAAAAGACAAAACAACGCTGCACTAAAAAAAAGCCACCCCATTAAAAGTATATTAAATTAAAACAAAATGTTATAAATCAAAAACAGTTTAAAGAAATTCTAAAATAAATAATTAAGGCCAATATAAGATCCAATATTTCCATCCTGTTTATTAAGTGCCTTTCCAAAGTCAGCTGAAATAATAAAGTTTTCGTTCCAACCTATTTTCAATCCTAGTCCTGCTGAAGAATGAAATTTACCTGCTGAATAATCATTGAAATAAGTAGCTTTATCAATTGGGGAAATGTTGAGGAAATTAATTTCAATGGGTTTAAGAATTATGCCTGTATCAAAAAATAAATTTGTACCAACATAAAAGTTTTGTTTAAACATTTCGAAACGAATAAACTTATAACGAAATTCAAAGTTGCCGAAACCAACATTATCACCGATTATCCTATTGCGCAGAACACCTCTTACAGAGCTTTTTCCACCTAGTCCCTGGTTTGTTGCCGCAGTCAGATAACTGGTTATTAACAAGGGTTGAGCATAATAGGGTACCTGATTTTTTCCAAGTGTTATTTGATAATCAAGCCTGTAAGCAAAAGATAAATCCTTTGCAAGTGTAAAATACTGACGATGAATTACTGCCAGTTTAGAATGAGGAAAAGTTTCATTTAGAAATTTTGGTGCAGTTTGAATTACGACCTCAGTAAATATCCCCTTCATCGGGCATGCAAGCTGATCACGTGAGTCATATTTAAGTCCTGCTTTAAAATAGTTTATACTACCACCCGATGCTTCTGACTGACTGATTAATCCCCATTCCTTATACTTCTCAAATAAAGTCGGACCTGTTTTCACAATACCCAGTTGAGTATTGTTAACAGTATCCAGTTTAAAATGATAAAAAGTATATCCTGCAACCCAACCTAATTTTGAATCTCCAAAGTAACCCTGGAAATCAGCTTTTGCCCGAAACATATCCTTTTCATTTTTATAAAAAAGCCTGTTCGAGTTGGTTAATTGAACTGGATCGTAAACACTTTGATACCTGTTAAATCCATAGAAGTCAGACATCTGATCGGTAATATAACTTATATCAACAGTAGTTCGTACTTTAGGAATTAAAAGCTCCGAATCATATCTTAACCTGGCAATAGTAGTTCCTTTGGTATAAGTTGATAGTTCCAGGTACAAGGAATGATCATATTTTGGGAATCTTAAACCATCACCATATTGAAAGAAATTCACTAAAGCTCCATATTGAAAACCCAAATCAGAATCGTATGAAATGGCAGGTAAAGCTCCAAATCCAAGACCTTTTTTTATTTGTTGTTGAGCACAAACTGATTCCAAAATTATATAAAAGCAAAGAAACAATATAAATCGTTTACCCATAATTTAGTTTTTTATCTAAACAGAATGTAAATCAAACGCTATTCTCTATAAAATAAATTGAAAAAGCTATTCAATCGTCTGTCAGATTTAATATATAGTCAAAGATATAATAAAAAGGGATTAAAAAATAAGCACACTTATATAAGTGTGCTTATTTTTTTATAAAATCATTTTGAATTTAATTACCAATACAATTTTCACAAAATCCAAAATAAGATATTTCTACAGAATCTATCTTAAATTTACCTGCTTCTGGAAATTGGAACATGCTGGTTTTCAAATCGAATATATCACGTACAGCCCCACAGCTGCGACACATAAAATGGGCATGCGCAGATACATCCACGTCATAGCGTGCATTTTTTTCATCTATTGCTAATGCACGAACTGCACCACGTTCAACAAATAAATCAAGTGTGTTATAAACAGTTGTTTTGGACAAAGTAGGCATTGAAGGACTTAATGCAAGATAAATTTCTTCAATAGTTGGATGTATACGGTTCTTTAATAAAAAATTCATCACCGCAGAACGTTGTACCGAAGGTTTGATAGAAAATTTTCGTAAATACTGATGAGATTCTAACATAGTAATTGGTTTTAAAAGTTTTGTATGATTTCTTTATTTGAAACAATTACAAAGATAAATAGCATTTAGGAAAACACAAACAATTTTTTATGATATTAATGTATATTAAATATATATGGTTAATTATAACATACTATAACGCATTGAAATCACAAAATAAATTTACAAATTTAAATATTAATATTTTCTTAATAAGTCATGAAATTTCAAATTCCATTTTCAAAATTGTATTGTATAGAATTTAATCGATTAACAAAGAAGTAATAACAGATAATAAATGATTTGTTTGTAAATCCACAAAAGCCTATATTTCAGAGTTTTGACAATTATTAATTTTTTATTATTAATTACTTATATTGTATGATATTCCAAATTATTTCAATTATATCAGTAATCAATTCTTTAATTCGAAGATGTTTAAGACATTCTTCAACTTACAAAATACTATACATATTTTATAGTATTTATCAAAAAACTTTTTTAGGGTTGCATTTATACTAATCAGGTATTTAATCCTATTCAATTGATACATTGTATTAATATGGAGAAGATTAAATCAAGATCTAAAGTGAAGCGAATTGGTATTAAAATAGAAAAGCCGCTATAAATAAATTTATAGCGGCTTTTAAGTGATTTTAAAAATCTTACAATGCTTTGATTTCAGTCAAAATGTCGTTAGTTACACGAACTGCAGCAGCACTTTTTGCAAATAATGCTTTTTCTTCTGCATTCAATTTGTAATCTATAATTTCTTCTACACCGTTTTTACCTATTACAGCAGGAACACCAATACAAATATCTTTTTGATCGTATTCACCTTCAAGCAGTACGCAGCAAGGAATAATTTTCTTTTGATCATGTATAATTGATTCAACAAGATAAGCTGCAGCCGCACCCGGAGCATACCATGCAGAAGTTCCAAGTAATGAAGTTAATGTAGCACCACCCACCATTGTATCAGCAACTACTTTGTCTAATGTTGCCTTATCAAGAATTTCAGTAACCGGACGTCCTTTATAACCTGCAAAACGGGTTAATGGGATCATAGTTGTATCACCGTGTCCACCAATAACAATTCCTTCAACTTCAGTAGGATTTGCATTTAAGGCTTTGCTTAAATAGCATTTGAAACGTGAGCTATCTAATGTACCTCCCATACCAATAATTTTGTTTTTTGGAAGTCCTGTAGCTTTCAAAGCAAGATATGTCATTGTGTCCATAGGATTACTTACCACAACAATGATTGCATTCGGTGAAAATTTCAGGATGTTCTGGGCGACACTTTTTACAATTCCTGCATTTACACCTATCAACTCTTCGCGAGTCATACCTGGTTTACGAGGAATTCCGGAGGTAATAACTACCACGTCGGAATTTGCAGTTTGTGCATAATCATTGGTACAACCAACAATTTTTGAATCGAAACCCAATAAAGCTGCTGTTTGAAGAATATCCAATGCTTTTCCTTCGGATACGCCTTCTTTTACATCGAGCATTACAACCTGATCGGCTACTTCTTTAAATGCAAGGACATTTGCACATGTGGCACCAACATTTCCGGCACCAACTACGGTTACTTTAGACATAATAATTTTATTTTTTAAAGTTCAATTTTCTTTTTTGATTTTAAGTGACAAAGATACAAATATAAATTCATTAAAGAAAAATTTCTTTAATTTTTTTGCAAATAAAATACGGTTTTTTTAAACAAAATAGTGTGATTGCATTTTGCTGAAAATTATAAGTTTATTTGTATCTTTGTGCTCGAAAAACTATAGCAAAAGATAAAAATTAATTATCAATCATTCAAATAAATAACAATATGCAAACTATTGACAAATTTAATTTTGCAGGTAAAAAAGCATTCGTACGCGTTGACTTTAACGTACCATTGGACGAAAATTCAGTAATTACCGACGACACCCGAATCAGGGCAGCTATGCCCACTTTGAAGAAAATTCTGGCTGACGGTGGAAGTGTCATCATTGCTTCGCATATGGGACGTCCAAAGAAGAATCCGGATATGAAGTATTCTTTGAAATCAATTTTAGCACATGTATCTGAATTGTTAGGAGTTGATGTGAAATTTGCACCTGATTGCGCCAATGCTGAAACTGCTAAAATGGCTGCCGCGTTAAAACCAGGTGAGGCATTAATGCTTGAAAATCTTCGCTTTTATGCTGAAGAAGAAGGTAAACCACGTGTTGCAGATACAGCAACCGATGAAGAAAAAGCAGTAGCCAAAAAAGCAGTAAAGGAAAGTCAAAAAGAATTCACTGCCACATTGGCTTCTTATGCAGATTGTTATGTAAACGATGCTTTTGGTACTGCACACCGTGCTCACGCATCTACTGCACTTATTGCAAAGTATTTCGATGAAAACAACAAGATGTTTGGTTATTTGATGGAGAAAGAAGTTATTGCTGTTCAAAAAATCATGACTGATACTGCCCGTCCGTTTACAGCTATCATGGGTGGTTCAAAAGTTTCGTCAAAAATAGAAATTATTGAAAATTTACTTACCAAAGTTGACAATTTAATTATTGCAGGAGGTATGACATATACTTTCACAAAAGCTATGGGTGGTAAAATAGGCAATTCAATTTGTGAAAATGACAAACTTGATCTGGCACTTGAATTACTTGAAAAGGCTAAAGCAAAAAATGTAAAAATTGTTTTAGCTGTTGATGCTAAAATAGCAGATGCTTTCAGCAATGATGCACATACAAAATTTGTACCTGTTGATGAAATTCCTGATGGATGGGAAGGATTGGATATTGGCCCTGAAACTGAAAAAATCTTTGCTGATGTCATTAAAGCTTCAAAAACTATTCTTTGGAATGGTCCAACGGGTGTATTTGAATTTGATAACTTTACTCATGGTTCGCTATCTGTTGGCGAAGCTATTGTAGAAGCAACAAAAAAAGGTGCTTTTTCACTAGTAGGAGGAGGAGATTCAGTAGCATGCGTCAATAAATTTGGCATTGCAGATAAAGTATCCTATGTTTCAACCGGTGGCGGAGCATTACTTGAAGCAATTGAAGGCCGGGTATTACCTGGAATTGAAGCGATACGCGGATTCTAATACTATCAGTTTATCAGTATAAATCCCTATATGAATCTATATTAAAAATGCCATTTGAAATAATTTTCAAATGGCATTTTATTTAAGCGTACATTTTAAATAGATGCTTTGTGAATGAAGCTTTCATTTAATAAATTTCAAACATGATATAAAAAAAACAAAGCGTAAACTATTAATTCAACGCATTGTTTTATATATTTTGATCGTTATTTTAATTTAGCCAATGTTTCTTTTATCCAGCCAAATGCTTTTACCAGATTTTCATCTGAAGTAGCATACGAAAAACGTAAGCAATCCGGTGCACCGAAAGCACCTCCACCGACACATGCGACATGACCTTCTTCTAATAAAAACATTGACAAATCTCCCGAGTTTTCAATTGTTTTCCCATTATATGATTTACCATAATAGCTACTGCAATCAGGAAAGATATAAAATGCTCCCTGTGGATCATTTACCCGCATACCGGGAATTTGACGAGCCAAATCAACTACCAGTTTTTTGCGACGTTCGAAAGCTTCACGCATAACTTCAACACAACTCTGGTCGCCTGTATAAGCTGCTTCGGCTGCCTTCTGCGCTACTGAGCACGGTCCGGATGTATATTGGCCCTGTAGGGTATTACAGGCAGATGCAATCCATTTTGGGGCTGCCATCCAGCCAATACGCCAACCTGTCATTGCATATGCTTTGGAAACACCATTTATTAAAACCACCCGTTCACGAACGCTATCGAATTGAGCTATACTTTCGTGTTTACCCAAATAATTTATGTGTTCGTAAATTTCGTCAGATAGTATAATAATATCCGGATATTTTGCCAGTACGTCTGCCAATTCTTTTAATTCGGCTTTTGAATAGACACTTCCTGTAGGATTGGATGGCGAACAAAGTATTATTGCTTTTGTTTTTGGTGTAATAGCTGCTTCCAGCTGATTAGCAGTAATCTTGAAATCCTGGTCAATACCGGCAGAAACAAATACGGATGTTCCATCAGCAAGTTTTACCATTTCAGGATAACTAACCCAATAAGGTGCAGGAATAATAACCTCATCGCCCTTACTTATAATGGCCAGTATAACATTACAAATCGATTGTTTAGCACCTCCCGAACACACAATTTGTTCCGGTTTATAATCCAGTGCATTTTCAGCTTTCAATTTTGCACAAATGGCGTTTCTCAATCCGGGATAACCGGGAACCGGTGAATAGAATGAAAAATTATTATCAACTGCTTGTTTTGCAGCCTCCTTTATATGATCAGGAGTGTTGAAATCAGGTTCACCAACACTAAGATTAATTACATCGAAACCCTGAGCTTTCAACTCATTACTTTTTTGTGACATGGCAAGTGTCTCAGATGGAGATAGCGCTGCCAAACGATCAGATACTGGATTCATATAATGATAGTTTTTGTTATTATTTCGCCGCAAAAGTAATCAAAAAAAACTATTTTTGTACGATTTGCGACTTATTGATTTAAATCTGACTTGTTTTAAATTAAATTAGCATCTAATTTTACTGCAAGCATTTGTTTCGCACTTCGATAACCCAGTTCGAAAATTTCACGTCCTTTATCAACATCAAATGTTTCGTAATTGCCCATATCAACAGGTTCAATAAGCAGGTCACACAGCCCCTTGTCATGCAATATATTGGCTTTGAACATGAAATTATATGATCGGAGAGCTACATTTAATATAGTTTGTTTATATTCACTGGCAACCAGAGGACTTGCATTAATACCAATTACTTTTTCACAATCTTTTCGAATTGTGGATACAGGAAAGTTTTTAAGAACCCCACCATCAACATAGTGAATGCCATTTATTATTTTAGGACTAAAAAGTACCGGGAAACTACATGAAGCGACTATTGGATCAATCAGATGACCACTGCTAAAGGTTACACTTTTACCATTATCAAGGTCAGTGGCAACTACTTTAAGCGGAATTGACAGTTCTTCAAAAGTTCTTGCACGTAATTTGTTATTTAAAAACTTTTGAAAAATATCAGTCTTAAAAAAACCACCAACAGGAAGCCTGATTTTAGTCATATTCCGAAAATTTATTTCTTCAAAACAAACTGCTATTTCGTCGGGAGAATATCCGTCCGAATACAATGCTCCAACCAAAGCTCCTGAACTTACTCCCGAAATAATATCCGGTTTAATACCAAATTCTTCAAGAGCTTTCAAAACACCTGCATGACAAAGCCCTTTTACTCCGCCTCCGCTGAGTGCAATGCCAATTTTATATTTTTTCTGATCAAATAATTTTACTAAATCCATGATGATTAAAACATTTAAAAGTTATTGAAAACTAAATGTTCTTTGCTGCATTTTATTAAAATATCAGTGACTTTTGAGACTACTCCTATTTAACTATATAATTTTAAAGTTATTTTGAATAATGTGAAAATTTAGACATTACCCGTTCATAATAAGAAGCAGATACCGGAATGTCGGGAGTATTAACAATATCCAGCTCCATCATTATACCACCTTTATCTTTGCGGATCACTTTCACCTGATCCAGATTTACAATGTAACTTCTATGGCACCTGACTAACTGACTGTCATTTGTCAGATTGTCATCCATCCATTTTAGAGTGTTTCGAATCAGGAAATGAGATAATTTGGATTTATTGAGGTAGTGAATGGTAACGTAATTGTCAGAGGAGTCAATATACAAAAGATTTTCAAGCATGATCGTGATTCGAAGTTCGCCTTTTTCATCGGGAAAAGCAATAGAATTTTTTCGTTGAGCTCCTGTATGTTGATCTTCCTCAGCTATCTTTTGTAATAAATTATTTTTGTCACTCCATGAGAAATATAGCCAAAGAATGGAATAGGGGAGTAAAAGTACCAGGCTTGTATTTACGGTTGATTTATGAAATATCTCTACAAAATCCCTTTTTAAACCTTCCTCCGGAATAAACTTTGTAAATAGTGAATAAAATAATGACATTGCTAAGATTTCAGCCATCACCCATAACGCATATTGGAAATAGGTCAAAGAGTGTTTCCTGACGTATTGAAGCAGGATGTAGCGACTGATAACAACTACCAGCATTCCAATTAAAATAATTAAACTGGAGAAAAAGAAATACTTGAAATCTGATATATTCGGATACCATGCCCTGGACCCAAAAGGTTGAAATATATTTACAAACAATAAAGCAAATATTGCAGTAAAAAATATCAATCTGTTGATATTTGCTTTGTCGTATAAATAGGATGGAATCTTTGTATTCACATTTCGATTTTAAGTGATAAAAACAAGTACAAAAGTATAGTATTCTACCCATAGTATAAACAACTCTTTATAACTAAGGTTTAAATTTATCCCTTTATTTCATTTTTCGCCCCATAATTGGCATTTTCGTCCCATCTCATCTGTTATCTCCCCACAAAGTTGTAAAATCTATTTTTGTATATTAATTTTGACATTGAAAACAGTTAATTTACAAACAATGGATTATACTCAGCGTTATCAGGAATTAAACGATCTTTTCCGTTTAGGGGTTGACACTCATCTTGTTAAATCCAATATCGACATTCGTTATTTTTCTTTTCAAAGTTTAAATGAAGAAGAACTATTTACGAAAGTTGCACCAGACAAAATCGATGAAAAGATAAACGAAAATAAAACATTTTTATACCCGGTATTCATGCCTGGTGGTGTGAAAAAAGCGGAAAAAGCCATTTTACTTTTACATGGCTTAAATGAGCGTAACTGGAATAAGTATTTAACATGGGCTGAGTATTTATGTTCTAAAACCGGGAAACCTGTTATCCTTTTCCCGATAGCTTTTCATATGAACCGCTCTCCGTTGAGTTGGACCAATCCACGGAGTTTACTGAGCATCCTGAATTTACGACGGCAACAAAATGCTGTAGACAGATCATTAAGTTTTGCCAATGTAGCTCTGAGTGAACGAATAAGTGAAAAACCATATCGTTTCTATAGTTCAGGAAGACAAAGCATCCGCGATCTGAGTAACCTCTTTGAACAGATTAAAGATGGAAAACAAATATTGTTTAAGGAAAATACTCAGATTGATATTTTTGCTTACTCCATCGGTGCATTCCTGGCTGAAATAACAATGATGACTAATCCTCAGACATTATTTTCCGATTCGAAATTATTTTTGTTCTGTGGGGGCGGCATTTTCAGTTCTATGGTAGGTCAATCGAGAAGTATCATGGATAGAAAAGCTTTTGAAATACTTTACGATTATTATTTAAACCATTTTACTAAGTCAGAAAAATCAAATACTGTAATAGATAGAATTTTTGATTCTTTCTATTGTATGATTTCTTCCGATCGAAATCAGGTTGAAAGAGAACATTTTTTCAATCAACTTGACAATAAATTAAAAGGCATCTCACTGGAAAATGATAAAGTTATGCCCTATCATGGAATAACTGAGGCTCTGGGTACAAATTTTGCTAAAAATCATTTTTCTCAAATGAATTTTTCTTTTCCATATACACATGAAAACCCTTTCCCGGTAGGTGCAAATTTTGATTCAAAAGAAGTTGATAAATCTTTTAATACGGTTTTTTCTGATATAAGTGATTTTTTGAGTTGAGTATGATTAGCTTGCTTTTTGACCTGTAAACCAATTATGTTGAAAATTTTGTTCGTTTTATTTAAAAAAAATAAAGCCGTGAATATCAAAATATATTCATGGCTTTATTGTAAATTTTCAATTCTTTTATTTCAAGATTGTATTGATTACCTCATTCAGTGTAGACAATCTTTGTTCACCTGTTTTCATGTTCTTCAACATTACTTTTCCTTCGTTCATTTCCGTTTCACCAACAATAGCTACAAACGGAATTTTTTTATTGTCGGCATAACTCATTTGCTTTTTCATTTTGGCAGGTTCAGGATATATTTCAGCGTTCACTCCTCTTGATCTCAGACTGTGAAGCCATGGCAATGAATACATCAATTCTTTTTCACCAAAACTGACAAACAGAATCTTAGTTTGCTCTACTGAAGTTTCAGGATATAGATCTAACTGATTCAGCACATCGTATATCCTGTCGGCACCAAACGAAATTCCAACCCCTGAAACACCTTCCATTCCAAACACGCCGGTCAGATTATCGTATCTTCCACCACCGGTAATACTACCCATTTCTACATCGAGTGCTTTCACTTCAAAGATGGCACCGGTATAGTAATTCAGTCCGCGTGCTAATGTCAAATCAAGTTCTATGGGAGTTAACACATTCATCCTTTCACATAGTCCGAAAATGGTTTCAAGTTCCTTAACTCCTTTTATTCCAACTTCTGAAATTGCTAAAATAGTTCTCAGTTGTTCCAGTTTTTCATTATTTGTACCACTAAGTTTCAGGATTGGTTGCAGTTTAGCAATTGCTTCTTGCGATATGCCTTTAGAAGCAATTTCTTCATTTACTTTTTCCAACCCTATTTTATCCATTTTGTCAATGGCAACGGTTATGTCGGTTATTTTTTCTGCTTCACCAATTATTTCGGCAATTCCCGAAAGGATTTTACGGTTATTTATTTTAATACTCACATTGATTTTTAACCGGCGATATATTTCATCCACTATTTGAATCAATTCAAGCTCATTGAGCAATGAATCGCTGCCCACCACATCCACATCGCATTGGTAAAACTCGCGGTATCTGCCCCTTTGTGGCCTGTCGGCGCGCCATACAGGCTGAATCTGGTAACGCTTGAAGGGAAAACTGATTTCATTCTGATGCTGCACTACAAAGCGGGCAAATGGCACAGTCAGGTCGTAACGCAATCCTTTTTCGGAGATTTTATTGGTTAGTTTCAGACTGTTCCTTTCCAGTAGTTCATCCTGATTCAAACCGGAAAGATAATCCCCTGAATTAAGTATTTTAAAAAGCAACTTATCACCTTCTTCTCCATACTTCCCCATCAACGTGGATAGATTTTCCATGGCAGGTGTTTCAATCTGCTGAAAGCCATACAAACGGAAAACGTCTTTAATGGTATTAAATATATAATTACGATTCGCCATTTCCTGTGGTGTGAAATCGCGTGTTCCTTTTGGAATGGATGGTTTCTGCATATTAAAAATAAAAAAAAGAACCCCTAACCCCTAAAGGAGGATAAGAGTTTGATGAATATTGTTTTTAAATATATAATTTCAATTAAAGTATTATTGAAATTTATTCTGTCAATTCGTAAAATTCAATAAATTTCAATTCGCTCAAAATCTTTTCATTATGAAATGAAATTTGATCATATAGCCTATGAGTTTTAAGTCGTGCAATTGTTTCATCTTTTGATAAAATTCCAGCTTCAAACAATACAAGTGTTGCATACAAAGTATCGTTAGCTACAGCACCTTTTACAATATCATAAGAATGAATCCTGTTTTCTCTTCGATTAAATACAATAAAATCCAACCATTCTTCATTTGCAAATCGAAAATGTTTTACAGTATATTTTTGATTATCGAAAATTTTATCTTCAATTTCAAACACTGTTACAATTGCTTTGGAGTCAGTACCGATTCTTTTTTGTTTAATCAATGCCCATTTTTCTGCTTGTTTCTTATTTGTGGTGGTATAAAAGCCTTTGCCAAAATCCAAAAGCCTTTGATTTTCGAGTATCAAAGGTTTATCTATTATTTGTATTCCTCCATGAAACAACTTCATTTTCGCCGTGCTATATAATCACTTATCTCAGCTATAATATATTTTTCACTCTGGGTATGTAATACATCAAATCCTGTCGATAAATAATTAAAAACATGGTACTGTTTAAAATCATTTAGTGCAGTTTTACCTGTTATTCCTTTCGACATTCTATAATTTTCGAGGCAAAACAATTCGAATTGTTGTACTTTATTTAGCTTTATCATATTTTCTAAACAAAATCAGGGTAAATCAATTCATCTGTATCTTTTTCATTTTCAAGCATATCAAATAGTTTCTCAGTACTTAAATGCCACAATTTTGTTTCTTCGACCGACAAAGCATTGTATAATTTAGAGTCATATAGATATTGAAGAGCAATTTCAAATTCAAATTGTTTATTTTCAACAATCAAAGAAATCAAATCCTCTACTTTCAAGGGCATGATTGATTCAAATAATTTTTCTACCATTTGGCATATTATTAATTATCACCACTCAAATAAATAAAAAAGACGAACTATCAATTTGAGTACAAATATAAGCAAATCTTTTTATCTTATTTTAATAACATGTTTAAACGGAACTTGTTTTATTTTATTTACTCAAATACAGATTCCTGATTTTTAAACTTTTAAGTATTTTATAATATGTTTCGTTGCTCCGGTATTTTGCTTCACGTATTCACCGGCAATTTTTCCTGCCTGTTTATCATTCAGAAGTCTGTCAAATTGTGCTTCCAAAATACTATAATTCGATATGGTAAATGCTCCTCCCACTCCAATCAACTCTCGTGCTTCACGGAATTTTTGGTAATTAGGACCAAATACAACTGGAATGCCATATACTGCCGCTTCAAGTGTATTGTGAATGCCAACTCCAAACCCGCCGCCGATATAGGCTACACCGGCATACCGGTAAATGGAAGAAAGAACGCCGATAATATCCACCACCAGGCAATTTGTTGTAACGACATTTTCAGGAGTTGCTTCTGAATATCTTACAAATTTGCCATCCAACAACCTGGATATTTCTAAAATATGTGAACTATGTACTTCGTGAGGGACGATAATCAATTTTACATGTGGGTGTAATTTC
>Ga0302215_10001511_pt1 | contig 16570 bp, 20 predicted proteins | sample II_Fen_N3_1_FD_194580 | JGI IMG/M metagenome (GOLD analysis project Ga0302215, IMG submission 194580) | Peat permafrost microbial communities from Stordalen Mire near Abisko, Sweden - II_Fen_N3_1 | ecosystem: Environmental > Terrestrial > Soil > Wetlands > Permafrost | place: Sweden: Abisko...
GTTTCTCCTTTATATTTTATTTACATCTATAAAAAACAAAAAACTTTGTAGTAGTTAAGGGACGGTTGCAGGAGAGTGAATGCAACCATCCCATTAGCTATTCTGTAAATCGTATACCTTGTCAAGAAAAATAGAAAATCACGATTTTTCTTGACAAGGATTTACGCTGTTTTATCTACTTTTTTATTTTTAATATCGGTTACATTTTCAGAAGATGCAGTAATTGAAGTTTCCGGTAATTCAATCTCAAGAGGACGGATATCAATAATCCTATAATCAAGTTTAACACCATATTTATCTTGTCCAACTCGCCAACTAGCAGTACACACAATTTCATCAAATTTTTGAAGAGGTTTAAATAATTCCTCTTGTCCAGTTTCCAAAAACACCTTTGCGATTTCTGAACCTTGAAGAAGACTTACATTGTAAAACGTTTTCGTTGGGTCTTTTTTACCGACAAAAGAGTCAATGCCCAAATAGGTAAATTTAATAATACCTTGCATAATAATTCATTCCTTCCTTTTAAAAAGTTATTTTTTCTTGTTATATTTTCATAAGCTACAATGAAAGTAGCATAAAAAAATCGCAAAACCTATTTTGAAGAGTGGAACTCTTCGTTAAACTTAGGTTTTGCGAATAGTTATTTTTTTACCCTTTTTTCCTATTCGGAATAACCTATGTTTCGCGAAAACTTATTCGTGCTACTGCTGTGGCATGTTAAGAATATATTAAAAGGTTAATGCCTAGAATGGCGGAAAGGATGTATAAATATGCGTGTAAAAGGAGTTTTTGAGTTTATTGGTGTTCAAGATATTCAAGGTAAAAAGGATGTAACTAAGGTATATCATAATGTTGCATTAATGCAAGATACTGATGTTGTTAAGGTATTTGCTAATGATGATACCGTAAAGCTTTTTAGTGGTATCAAAAAAATGGACAAGGTTGAATGTGAATTAAATATCAATATTGGAGCCGAACGTTCTTATCTCGGAATAAATTCTGTAAAGAAACTATCGGCTTAATTGTTATCTAGGTCTTGTCAAGAAAAATCGTGATTTTCTATTTTTCTTGATAAGGTATACGATTTACAGAATAGCTAATGGGATGGTTGCATTCACTCTCCTGCAACCGTCCCTTAACTACTACAAAGTTTTTTGTTTTTTATAGATGTAAATAAAATATAAAGGAGAAACCTTTATGTATAAAAATTTAGTTAAAGGTATTATGTTATTTGTTCTTTCTTTATTAATTGTTAGTGGTGCAACAACAATTAAGGCAGCTGCTGCAACTATATATCCTTCTGGTGTTACTCTTGATTCATTTAAATATGATAATTGGCCTTTAACAGTTAAACAGACTTATAAACAATATCCATTTTATTTTATGTATTATGATAAAAGTATCAATATGCCAACTATGTTGTTATTTGATAAACAAGTTAATATTGATGTTGGATATTGGACAGGTACTCATATTTTACATGTTGAGGCTGTTGCATCTTCTTATGTTATGTTTTGGTTCCAAAATGGAGTATGGGGTCAAGCAGGCGGTATTAGGTCTGTTGATACAACTAATGGATATACTCTTTTTTCAATGTCTAGTGTTAATCTTAATGACCTTGTTTATGCTCATAATATTGGTATTCATAATTCTTATTCATCATGGGATAATTATATGAAAAGTAATTGTACTGATTCTACGTATAAAGATAATTGTACTTTTTTGTATAAACCATATCCTACGAGAATCGGACCTGATAATGATAGATATAATGATGGTATGTCGGGTCAGAATCCTTGGGTATTTATGCGTTTTGAATATACTGCTAATAGTATCCTCTTATCAGCTCATTGGTCTTTAGTTGACCAAAATGTATATGAATCGTTGAATCGTCGTGCTTTTTATCTTGATTCGGGTGGCTTTCCTGTTTTACTTTCTTCTAGTGTTGAGACAGTAAAGTTGTCACAATTTGAGGATAAAATTTTTAAAAAAGAAACAATTTATAAGACTTCTTTTAACTCGGGTGTTAAATTTCCAGTATTATTTTCATTGTTCGATTCTGATGTAAATAATCGTACATATGTATTTAAGGATAAAGTATCTTGTCAAAAATACTTAACTGATGGAACTGTTGACACTACAAAACTTGCTTATCAGACACCCGATTTTACACCCGATGATCATGGAAAAAATACATATTTTAGTAATATGCCAAAGAGGTCTGATTATGTCTGGGGTATAATAGGTGATGTTGAATATTATATTGATTTAGTCCTTTTTTTCATTGGTATGCCTTTTGGTATACTTGCTACATTATTTGATTTTATTGGTGATTTTATTAATAAATCAACTGCTTGGTTTGGAGATTCTACTACTGGTGTTATTGGTTTTTTTACTAGGTTGTTTTCTTTTTTACCATTACAAGTCAACGTTGCTATTGGTGGTCTTGTTTCTTTATTTGTTGTTTTTAGTATTTTTAAGATGATGAGGAAATAGTATGCTTGAAATCATGGGATTATTTATTAAGTTTATATGGGGTGTTTTATCTATTCCATTAACTTTTGATACTTTTACATTTACAATATGGCAATTAATGATGCTTGTTTTTATGCTTGCTTTTATTGTTAAGCTTATTTTTAAAAGTGGTAGTAAGGATGGTGATTAAATGGAAGCTTTAACTAATCTGATAGGTAGTCCTGTGCAGCATGTTGATTATGAATATATTATTAAGGCTATTTTATTAACGATTACATATTGGACTTTATGTCAAATGTTACTTATTGTACTTCGTTCTTTGGTAAGGAGAAAAGGTCATGAATGATGCTATGCAATTGTCATTATATTTCATTAAATCGGTTATTGAATTAATACCTAATTCTCCATTAATGTGGTTGTTTGGGATGTGTATCGTCCTATCAATATTTGTACTAGTTCTTGATATTTCTACTGGAAGAAAATAATTTAGAAAGGAGATTTACTTATGGCTACTTTATTTGATAATCTAAGTACTGTTACTACTGGTATTTTAGATATTACTAAGGATGTTGCATCAACTGTTGTTGCTACTCCTGTTCTCTTAATTGGTGTTGGCATTGGTTTAATCGGCATTGCTGTAGGCATCTTTAAGAGATTTGCGTAATTTCTGTTCAAGTTATATTTTATTAATTACTTTACTAGCCGTGACTTCCCCTCACGGCTAGTATTGTATAGAGAGGTAAAATTTATGGAGACTGTTATATTTGCTTTTGAAATTATATGTTTATTTTGTATGGCAATTTATTTTGACTTTAGGAGGTAATATGGTAATTCTTATATTTATAGTAGTTATATTAATGTTGTTGTTCAAGTATTTTTCTCCCCCTAAACCTAGTGGAGTTGTTTTATATTTTGCTAATATTGGTACCGGGAAAACAACTTTGCTATCTAAAATTGCTATTAAAGAGCAACGATTAATGAAAAAGGGTAAATCTAAATATAAGTATATTGTTAGTAATGCGCTTATTAGTGGTGTTACTTATATTCCTAATATTCGTGATTTACTTAAACGTGGTGCTATGCAACATACTCTTATTTTGATTGATGAGGGTTCAATAGTTTATAATAATCGTAAGATGAATTTATCTGATATGGAAGTACAGTATTTTAAATTTATACGTCATTATACTTCTACTCTTATTGTTTTATCACAGTCGCATGATGATATAGACGTTACTTTGCGTAGGTTGTATACACAAATATATATATTACGTAAAATGCCTTTATTTACTCTTATACAGCCGATTAAGAAAAAGATAAGTATAGATGAAATATCAAAGCAAATTATTGACGAATATAGGTTTTGTATTATATTTTCATGGCGTATGCTTTGTAGGCCATTGTATTTTAAATTTTTTAATAGTTGGTGGGTTCCTTCTGATGTTCCTATTCATGATTTATCGTCATATGAAAAACAGCCTATATATCAAAAGAAAAAAAGGAAATTTCATGGTTTTATAAAGGAAAGTCAAATTGAAGAAATTATTAAAAATTAATATGATGGCAAGCCCTGGCATCGCATGGGCTTGCTATCATATTATTTAGTTATCAAGAAGATTAAAATTTTTAAAAGTTGCCTAAGGCTAGTATTACCTTAGGCAACTTCTGAGTCATGAGACATTTATATGTTTTAGTTTTTACAATCCTTGATTTTACTGGGTTTTATTATATAAAAAATGTCTCAATCGGGGTGAGACATTTGGTGAGACATTTTAACCTCTGAGACATTTTTATATATTGGGGAGTGATTTTATGGATAATAATGAATCTAAGAAAGATACCAAAGCACGCAAATATCAGTTAACAATTAATAATCCTTCAGATAATGGATTTAACCATGAAGTCATAAAGGAACAATTAAAGAAATTTAAAAGTCTTGTTTATTGGTGTTTATGCGATGAAATAGGTGGTAAAGAATTAACGTATCATACACATATATTTATAGCTTTTAATGATGTAGTCAGATTTTCAGTTGTAAAAAATAAGTTTCCTGTTGCTCATATCGAAGGTGGTATAAAAGGGACTTGTCAGCAAAACCGTGATTATATTACTAAGTCGGGTAAATGGGAAAAAGATAAAAAGAAAGAAACTAATCTTCCCGATACATTCGAGGAAGAAGGTATTGTACCATTTGAAAGACCTGGTGCTAGAAATGATATTACAGAACAATACGATATGATAAAACAAGGCATGTCAAATTATGAAATTATGGAACAATTTGAGGGTAATGTTGATTTAACTCGTGTAGAACGTATGCGTTTAACTTATCTATCTGAGAAATATAAATCACAAGAACGAGAAATCAAAGTGATTTATATATCGGGTACTGCCGGATGCGGAAAAACATCGGGTGTACTCAAGGAACATGGTTATGAAGAGGTGTATAAGGTAGATGATTGGAAACATCCTTTTGATAGTTATAATTGTGAACCTATCATTCTATTGGATGATTGGCGAGGTGGTCTCACGCTTGTAACGGATATGCTTAAATGGCTTGATAGATATCCTCTTAAATTGCCCTGCAGATATGCAAATAAGCAAGCTTGTTATACTACAGTTTATATTACATCAAATGAGGAATTAGACACGGTATACAATGGTGAGAATACAAAAGTTAGTGTGGAAACACGCAAGGCATTTTTAAGACGTATACACGAGGTCAGACGTTATGTTAATGGTGAGGTTAAAGTTTATACTACTGAGGAATATTTGAATCGTGATACTGAATTTGTTCATATAAGTGAATTTGAACAATCTAAGTTACCATGGAATTTTAGTTAAACAATGTATATACAAAGTACTGCAGTAAAATGTATATACGTACGTTTGGAGGTTATATGAAAGATACTCAAATATTAATAAGAATTAATGAGGATGAAAAGAATTACTTAAAATTATTACTTGAAAAATACAATAAAAAATTTCCTTACCGTCAAAAGAGTTTATCACAATTTATGATATCTGCATCTTTCGAAAAATTAAGAAATGAATTAAAGGGGTGATATTATGTTAATGAAAAATGTTGAATATGATTATGATTTTAAAAGAATTTTATTCGGTAAATATACGGTATTTACTAATTTTTTTGGTGATTTGGAATTAGCTGATAATGATTATGAAATGGTTATGCAAGACCGTGTTACTGGTGTACATATTAAGATTAATATTGATGATTTTGTTCATATGATAAAAACTGTGTTCCCTGATAAAGAGGAGCAAATGAGTTTATTAAAGCAAATATTTCGAGATTAATAATTAAGGGCAGAACTGATATTACGGTTACTGCCCTCTTCTATTTATTTAAATATGTTATTTAGTATATTATGTAGTGTATTGGGATTGATTACATATGTCCATTTATATATGCAATAAAGTATTAAGCTAGAAAGGATTATTATTACAAATAGAATTATTATCATTAAGTTATGATTTCTATCAAGTTTATTATTTGCTGATTTTAATTCCATGTAAATATATAAATTGGTGTCGATATTAATTGGTGAGTTCTCGTCAGTTTCAATTTCATTTTTAAATTTAAAATACGCTTCTTTATTTGCTTGTTCTGTTTGATAAGTTTCGCTTTTTTTGTAGTCTTTATTTAATTTATAAATTGCGCAGATAAAAAGAATGATTAATCCTATAGGAATTAACAAATATAAATCTTCCATAATTTTATTTTCTCCTTTGTAATATGTTTTAAATATTATAAAGGTTTTATAAATATATGTCAAAGATTGTGTAAAAAATGGGAATAAAAAAGCATAAGAACCTATTATGATTCTTATGCTCTCTTATCCACTTTTTAAAGTAGATGACTTTCCCATCTCTTTTACATCAGGGTGAATGCTTCCATCGTTTTCAATTATTAATGTACCATGAATTGATTCATAATCTTTAATTCTTTCTTTGATTAAATACATTATTTCTTGTGTTCCACTTCTTTCGTTTTCAGAAGCTATATAACATATTTTATCGAATATCTCTTTATCACCTCTTATAACAAATTGTGGTTTTTTACTTGGCATAAAATTACTCCTTTTTTAAAAAAAGTACTTGCAATGTGCTAGCACCTATGTTACTATACATACAAGAAAAGTGATAGCACATAGCTAGCACTCGTGTAACTATTGTAATAAGTCCTCAAAGATGATTCGGCACTTGTCCTTTGATAACTCCATAAAAAATTATATTTAATAAATTATATCAGATTGCTTGTTTTTTAGCAATGGTTCTATATGTAAAATGTTAATTATTGGATATGGTGGGTTCTCGGGCATTAAAAGATACTGCTCGCCCCTTGGTATCTCCCACCTTCCCCTTAAATTAATTTTATTCGAAAGTAGGTTTCTATGCTTCTAAAATTATTATATGACAATGATACACAAACACAATTCGATGTAAGAACCGTTTGGATGTGTCATTCTCATGGAATGGATAAAATATATTTTGAAACTAATTTTGATGATATAGGTAAAGGTACCTTTATACCACTCCATCAAGTAAAGACATGGATGATAACATTAAATTAATTATTTATGAAACAATTTGTATGAAATGTTACATAAAGGGGATTTGTATTATGCATGCTGCTGAAATTATGATTCGTAAGGATATTGAGGAATTAAATTATTATCGTTTGGCTCCTCGTGCAGAGCAAATACGAACCGACTTAAAATATGCATTTTGGCATGGTTTTATTGATGAATATATATACACTGATTTGTTGGAAGCTGTTTCAAAAAAGTATAATTCGGTTTTCGACAATTAATTATTTTTTTTTCAAAAGTACTATTCCACGTATCCTAAGTTTAACGAAGAGTTGTCGCTTAAAATCATATATCTATATGAATATCTATGACCTTTGAAGTAAAATTGGTAATATTCTTGAAGTGAATTTAGTAAAATCAATATACATAGTTGAATCATGGTTCTAAATCGTTATGCACTACTATATCATATTTATTTTATTCAAAGAAATAATTAATTAATAAATTGAGTTAATATATATTTTGAAGTGAATCTGGTAATTTATCGAAATAAATGAAGTGAATTTAATAAAATGACGTAATATCATGAACTAAAAAAGGTTATATTCCGTATACGAACAAATGAATTAAGAAAAAAACAGTATGTTGAAATAAAATAAGTAAAATCTCGAATGCTTAATTTGTTAATAAGGACTTGTACTATGACAAGCCCTCTTTCAAATTACATATAAAATTATCTTATTCTTCAGTAATGCACCATAATCTACGGTAATCATTATTTAGATCTAAAATATAATTTGTATTATCCACAATATCTTTTGGGAAATTGTTATAATACTCATCAAGTTTTGTATCTTTCTGAATTTTAAAAACGAGTCTTATCTAGTTTATAGAATTCTTTAGGCATATCATAATAATTAGCTTAATGATCTACTAATCCGGATTCCAGGTACTTGCTCTTAAGCTCTGGGGGATTCGAGAACATTTTGTAAGGTTAAGTACAACCGGGAAAACTATGAAATCTTATTACATATTATAAAGTCCATATTTGATACTAATATCTCTAAATCATTAATTCTCCTATATACTGTCTCGCTTGAAATATCATTAATCTTGCCATGTCTGTTATAATCTCCATTATGTGCTATCTCATGTCGACGTTCTATTAGTATTTCAACCGATCTTCTTAATTTTATTCTACCACTTCTTCGCTCAGCATTTTCCGTTAGCTTAGGAAGATGATATAACTTGAACAAATCATCAATAACGTTATACTTTTGAGTGGTCGACTTTGAATAATAAACATCTATAAATGTTCTTATTCTTCGATAAGGTCTGTCCATAGTAATTAATTCTAATGCGGCTTTTGTGTCAAGACCAGCTTCATAAAGTAATTTTGCTAAATTATCATCTACACCATGTTTCTTTATATAGGTAATAAATTTTTCCGAAAAAACATCAGTAACATAAGCATCAAGAGAAGATACAGCTATCACGACGGCTCCTCGAATAATATCTTTAGTTGCCATTATATTACATGCCTGGTCTAAACTCTTAATTTTGTCATATGTATCTAATAGTACTTCACATCTTTTCAAAGTCTTGCTAAATTTCTCATAAGCTTTACTTGACATAATTTTATCCTTTCATAAACAAGTATTTCACCTGACTACTTATCTTTCGAGCTCAATTCGCAGATATCTTATTTAAAAATATTACACTTAATGTCTCGTGTTCCCGATACCACATAGTCATAAGGTGTCATCATATCAATTCATCAACGAACAATCCTGAACTGGACACCGGATGCTTGCACTTAGGCTCTGGGTATGTCAGGGAATATATTGTTATCTGAAGTTCAATTCTATTTACTTATTCATCAAACAATGCCAATTCATCTTTCATTGACATAATTGGATTGTATAACTTAGTAAAAGCATTACCAATAGCACCATAGTAGAGCTTCATATTTGGAGAATTAATACCTGCACTTAATATATGTTCTTTTGAAATACCAGGATAAGGATCAATATAATATATCGTATTAATCCCTAATTGATATGCCTTCTTAGCACATAACTCACAAGGAGATGCAGTAGTGAATAATATCCCTGAAAAGACTGCTCTTCCTCCATATTTACTAATTTGTAAAAAAGCATTTTCTTCTGCATGTAAAGACCTAGTATGTACTTGGTTCTTTTCACTTTTTAAATCCATATAATAATCCTTGAAGCAATATGAATGATTTCGTCCTTCTAGACAAATTTTATTTATCTTTTTAGTTTTTACATATTTTTTAAAGCTTTCATTACTTCTCTCAAATTCTGAAAAGTCTTCTTTGTTAGCGCAATTTACCAAATCATCTATATTTCTTAAGTTACATGGTGTCTGCCCTTCAGGTACACTATTCCAACCAATGGAAACCACAGAATAATTCTTATCTGTAACTAACGCACCTACTTGTCTAGAAATACACCCAGAATTCAACTTTGCATTGAATGCTATATTCATACATCGTTCTACATGTGTTGGTGTAATCAATCCAGGTTGCATAATAAGTGTTATATACATTAGTAAGTTTCTTTTAAGACTTATAAATTCAGTCTCATCTTTTTCTACCATATCATGATTTGTTAGGTGTACATCAGCAAGCTGTAAGCATCGTGGAATATTTTGAGCTGCAAATTGTTCCTTATCCACTATTTTTTCTTTATTTTCAGACTTTTCTATATCTTCTATATTCTCATCTAAGAATCCCTTAGCAGATAAACGCTTCTTCCTTTCGTCATTTTCTGCATTAATTGAAAATACATAGAATGCCGAATATCTGTCTTTAAAAAAAGATATTTCTAAAGGATTCCTTAAAGCATCTATTACAACTCTTACACCTTTTTTATTCACAATATTTCTTTTTCTTAATATTTTAATAAGCATATTTATTCTTTGAGAGAGATTATAAACACAATCTGAATGTAGCTCATCTGATAAAATATCTCCTGACAAACGGATATTTCGGCCAATTGTTTGAAATAACTTCGTGTAAAGTTTTGTCTGTATTGCATCTAGTTCTTCTTTTAATAAATCTGTTACTTTATTAATTTCATGGAAATAAAAATTATAAAGTTCATCAGATATTAATATACTCTCATCATAATTCTTAAGAGATTTATCTACCTTCTCTTTAAAACCAACTCTTTTCAAATGCATTTCTGAATATAATTGTTCAAAATTAGATGAAAATTTAAATTTATCTAGGAGTGAAAAATCGCGTACATACTTAAGAAAATTTTTATAATCGTTTTCTAATATAAAACTCATTATAATATTTTTTACTTCAATTACTTCAAATTGGTAATACTCTTTATTCTTATTAGCATATTCAAAAATTATTTGATTTTTCCTACTATCTGTAGTTCTAAGTGTTTCCTCTTCTGGCTTTAAATTCCATTCATCTAATGGTTGTTTTAAGAGATTAGCTGTTGTTGTACAACCTGATCCTGTCAACCCCGTTAATCCAATAATTATGAAATCTATTTTTTCTTGATAAATTTTCATTATAGATTCCTTTTTCATTTAAATCCTCCTCGTTTATTAACAGAATTTCAACTAACGTCCTCGCACTCAAGTCGTTTCTCTGCCTAGAAAGCTCTTATCTTGGGCTGAGAAATGTGCTTTGCGTCTTTGAAGGAATGATCCCAAACATGCAAAGCGAACCTGATTGTATTGTTACATGAAGTTCTTGATTCATCTAATCCTCATATAAGTAGAGGGTTATTGAAAAACCACACCAGCAACAGCTAGTTCACATAGCTTTTCCTTAATAATTTTTATCAAATCTTCTGTAGATGCCAGTGTCTCAATTTCTGATCTCTTAATAATTATTATTCGTCTACCATTTCCTAGATGCCTAGCAACAATATTATGTGCGCGGTCGATATCAACAGCATTGCCTGTAATTCCATTTGCAGCAATCAGTATACCAAAATCCAATCCCCTACTTACTAGCTTTTCAGCAAACCAACTAACTTCAGCGCTTGATACAGCAGCATTCCAATTTTTACATTCCACTAGAATTATATGAGGCAAAAAGGAAAAACCTTTTCTTGATTTTTCATTCCATAAAGCGATATCAATCTCCTCGGTATCGAATGCGTTCATCACATTTCTTTTTGCGATTGAAATTCCAGGTACTTTTTCGAATAGATAACAAGATAAATCTTCTAATGACTTTCCTTTATCGGCTTTAGTGTGGGCATTGTCGGATCTTATAAGGAAATAATCTATCCTCGGTTTAGAGTAGGATGCCATTACTTAATCTCCTTCCTCCCCGTGTGCCATTAAATTTCTTTTATTAAGGATTACTCTTACTATACTTTTGTTTTTTTCCACCTCAGATAGAAATTCTTCTAAATCAATTTTAATTACAAGTGGACTCAAAGATGAACCTAATGGAAATTTCCTCCCACCCCCATCTAAATAAAGAAGTAATCCCGCTTTGCTTTTTGTTTTTATTAAATGATTTTGTAATTGACGCTCACCCTTGTTAAGTGTCTCTGTAGTGATATTTCCAAACTTAACTTCAACTAATACGGGATTTCCTAAATTAGGATCTATATCATCAAGCCATAATGCAAAATCTACACCTTTATCCTGTTCAACTACCTTTGAGGTGGTATTTAAAGAATTAATTATATTAAGCATATAGTTTTCAAGATCTAATGCTGTTCCATTCTTTCTTATCTCTGATAAGCTAGACTTCCACAAATTAGGTAAAGTTAATGGTGTATTATTAAAATATTGATTTGTATTTTTAGCTACTTTTAATTTTTTCTTAGATTGCTTTTTTATAAACTGTTTAAATGCAAAATCTATATTCTCATCATCATTTGTATTTGCTCTAACATATAAAAAATCATTCAAAAAACTCGGATATATATTCAACCATTTATCCAATAAAACAAAAATAGGTTTTTTCAACCCTTTTGCAATACCAATTTCATAATAAACATTAGGAGATAGATTAGTTATTATTCCAACGAACATATCGCATCTTTTGATTTTGTCTGAAATTTCATTTGCAAAACTATCTCCTATTGACGTATCAAAAAAATCGATCGGATTTACACCATTACGTAATAGAATGTCTCTAACTTTGTCACTAAGAGGCTTCCCTTCTTCTGTGTTATAACTGATAAAACAATTCATTTATTTTTCATCTCCTTATATGGTTTTTCAGGAATTTCATATAACTACATATTTCCGAACTCAGTTTCGTAAATAGCTTATTATAAGATTATCAAGCACTCATATTGTAACATATATCCAGAAAATATTCCATCCATTTCCTTTTTTCTAATTCAAATAAAGCCATAAAGCTCTCTTGTAATCTTATCAATATACATTTTTCCATGATATTACCACTTTTACTTCCTTTTTTAAGAACCTTTAAAAAAAATCCCGTAGTTACGGCTTTTTACCTGATTTTCTTCCTCTTTACATACCGTATTTTTATCGGTAAACAAAAACAAAAAAGTGGTAAAAAGCTTGATTTTTCTAAGCTTTTACCACTTTAAATATTTTACCTCTTTTACTTCACCCGACAATCATTTTCCTTTGAAGTAAAATTAGTAATATTCTTTTAGTGATTTTGGTAAAATCAAAATACATAGTTGATTCATATTACTAAATCGTTATGCACTACCGCATCTTTAGAAATGTAATCTATCAACAGTTCTAGAGATGCTTTTGATCCGTCAGTTTTGGGTCGCTACTCCAATGAATCTGTGCAAAGAATTAGCATATTATAATAATTAATCTTAATATTTAAATACTGTAAAAATTAGTGTTTAATTTAAATCATTTATGAATTGGCATTTAGAGCTTTCGCTTCTTTTAAATCGATTTTTGCTTTGTGTCCGTGCTTTTCCAACAAATGTAGTAAATTACCACCATTAAGCAATGTTAATGGCTTATTTTTAGCAAACTCATAGGCATCAGGACCATAATCTGCTGTTGTTACCAGAATACCTTTTGTTGCTCCTTCATTCATAACCGTTCCATATAAATCTCGTACAGCAGATACGCCTACAGTATTGGTATATCTTTTTGCCTGAATTACTATTTTACCTCCTCTAATAGGATCAGGATCAAAAGCAACAGCATCAACTCCTCCATCCCTACTTGCCTGAGTAACCTTTACTTCTCCACCATTAGATGAAAATTCTTCTTCAAATAATTCTCTAATTAAATGTTCAAATTCTTCCCAAGGTATAACTGCCAAATTGGTGGAGTTATTTAACTGACCTGTTACATTATGTGATTCCACAAAACGTTTATCATTCTTATTTAAAGCCAATATAGGCTGTATTGCTGTAATACCGGCCAATTTCGAGCTACCAATGCCTTTTAAACTTTTAAAACAATCTTTCGGATCTACATTTTTTAAATCAATGGAATTAAATACATCTTTTTTTACTTGAATACTAACGATACATGCATCTTCGTGATTACCGGTGGCTTTATTTAAAAAGTTAATCCAACCATTTAATGAAATTGCTTCTAATACATTTGCTACGTCAGCCTGAAATTCTTCAAACAATACTCTTAAAACCATTTTATATATCGTAGTATCAAATAACTTCTCAAGAAAATTATTATTAAAATATACCTCATTTAATTCGTTTTTCGAAACAACATATTTGACTTCTTTTAATGCAGGATAAGCCTCTATCTCCGGAAGCTTATAATCTATAATGAGGATTTTTGTTGCTGGGTTGTAGTCAATATCAAATTCTTTTTCAATAAATTCAGGTAATATTGAATTACTTAGAACCATACTGCAGTATTTTATTATGGTTTCTGTATCGTTATTAAGGTATTTATCTTTAAGCTCATCAATACCAGCATTAAATTCATTTTGTTTCTGTATATATTCTTCTTTCTTTTTATTCCAGTTGTTTACTTTTGTATCATACGCTTCTAGGTTCTTTTGATGCTGTTCTATCAAATTATTATTTTGCAGAAGTTTTTCATTATATAATCTTTCACCTTCTTCATATGCCATCTTATATTTTTGTTCAGACTCAATAATAGCTTTATTCTTTAATGATTTAAATAGAGATGTTATTATGTTCAATTTTGGTTGAAACTCTGGCGCATTTCTGTCAGGAGAAACTGGTAATTTAGCTAATATCGGATCGGATGGTTTGACTGGAAATGGTTCACTAAATTCTTTTCTATCTTTTAATGACTCCCAGTCAATCGCATGGTTAGTTTCTATTGTGCTAATTAAGATATTCTCCACTTCAGTTATTCTTTCTTCAGCTAATCTTGTCCTTCTCATAGATTCATCTACTCTTGCTTTTTTCGCATCTTCAATTCGCTGTTTTTCCAGTATTTCATTCCATTTCTGGTTCCATTTATCTACCTGCACACGTACTTTATTAATTAGAATTTCTTTTTCTGGAGCTGTTATTACCTTATGATCTTTAAGACCTTCATGCCATATTTCTTGTTGATATTTCAATATCTTTGTGCCATTCGCATTCCGTATGCTCTCCATACTTCCATATCCAATTAATTTGTTATCAAAGTTATTCGTACTAATCAACTTTACACCCCTATTCTTTTAGTATCTAATTTAATTTTAACTATGAATACTATTTAGTTATATAACATCAGAAAAATAGTTCCATAATAATATCTAGTTCAAATTTTAATAAAATTTTTCTACTTCTTTAATATTATACCATATTTTGTCATAAAAACATATAAAAATAAGGACGAGATTGTTTTAATCATCATAATAATTGGCGTAAATACAAAATTATACCATTCTGACATCATGATACTTAAATTGATAATGATGTATTACCAATTTTATTTCCACATTTTTAGAGCAGCATAAAAAATCCCGTAGATACGACTTTTTACCACTTTCTCCTCAATTCTACGTCATTTAACCAGTTTTACTTCCATTTTATTACCAGCTATTAGGAAGTAAACAAAAACAAAAAAGTGGTAAAAAGCCTGATTTTGCTTAGCTTTTACCACTTTAATTATTTTACCACTTTTACTTCACCCGACATTATGCTACTTTCATTGTAGCTTATGAAAACTCCAAGTTTTTAAAACGCAAAGGTATTTATTACTACTGGACTACAGGAATTATTTATACCTCTTCAAAAATTTCGATGAAATTGTGAGTCTCGCATCATTGATTTACCATGTGAATTAGAGATACCTGAAAATGTAACTACTGCCGGAACAACAGATAATTCTTGGCAAAGAGCCTATAATAATTTATTAAAATCATTCCCCATATTTTAAATATACGTGCCATTATAGAAAGAAGTCTCTATAAGGACACGTATATTTTAACTTTACACAATTTTCCATTCTTCCATTTCTTCACTAACTGGCACAAACCCAAACTTTTTATACAATCTAACCGCCTTATCGTTGCAAGCAGCAACCGTCAACACTATAGTCGTACGATTTGTTGTTTGAAGTTTTGAAACTATAAATTCTAATAACTTCGCTCTATAACCTTTCCCCTTTTATCAGTCCGCAAATAAACCTAGTGAAGTCTTGGACGCATTATATTTTATAACTAAATCAGCCTGTCTTTACGCCTGCCCGCCGTCATAAAACGCCAAGTAGCCTTTCTATTTGTCAACCAAGCAATTTGAACGTCATTCTTAGTATTGCTGAGTATTCTTGGTATGAAAAATTTTGCAACCGTTTCCGGTCTGTCGGCCATTATATTGAATATTTTTCTAAACTTTTCATCTGTTATCACCTCAGACTGCTCACCGTCAGGTGTTTTAGTAATAAAATCAGTCAACATCATGCCCGGAGACAACCGCCCTGCTATTACTCCTGTTCCGCCCAGTTCTTTTGCAAGCCCTTTCATAAAATATGTTAATGCATGCTTGGTGGTGCCGTATAATATTGTCTTGAGCTGTATCATGTTGTTGGAGCCCAGTCCTTCCATGCTATATATCGCACCAGCTCCCTGTTTAATCATGCCCTCTGCTGCAATCTGAGATCCAAAAATCATACCTGTAATATTGGTTTTAATTATATTTTCGGTATAAGCTTCACTCGTTTCCCAAGAGAACATATGTGGTGCGTTTTGGCCTGCATTATTGATCCATATATCAATTCTGCCCCATTTTTTTTTAGATACGTCCCATAGATTTTGTAAACTTAATTTATCCTGGACATTGCATGGGACATAAGTATATTTTATTTTATGGAGCGATAAAGAAGCTAAGGTTTCTTCTGGTAACGATTCCCCTCTACCGGATATTGTGACGTTACATCCGGCACGAAGAAACTCCATTGCCATAGAATACCCAATACCACGAGTGCTTCCGGTTATTACTACATTCTTCATATGTAACCCTCCTTTATTTTGTTGGTAGTGTCAAGTTTGACACCCCGTTTTTTCTTTCAAAACCTTTATTTTTCAAAGGTTACAAAGTTTTTTAAATAAAAATAACAATGACCCCCTTATTAGAAGTATAATTAGAGTTACCACACAC
>Ga0302215_10001513_pt1 | contig 16553 bp, 32 predicted proteins | sample II_Fen_N3_1_FD_194580 | JGI IMG/M metagenome (GOLD analysis project Ga0302215, IMG submission 194580) | Peat permafrost microbial communities from Stordalen Mire near Abisko, Sweden - II_Fen_N3_1 | ecosystem: Environmental > Terrestrial > Soil > Wetlands > Permafrost | place: Sweden: Abisko...
TTCCATAGTTGTCTAATACCTCATATTCTTCTTCACAAAATATTATAACATCACCTTTTTTAAAATCTCTCTTTTCTGAATCCATTATGATTTCACCTCCAAATTTACGATAAACTATAGTTTTTAAGCACTTTTAATCTTCTTTATATGGTTCAGGGAAGGGCATATAAGCTATAACTTCCCAAGGACTTATTCTTCCATTCCGTTCCCAACGTAATACTTCTTTACCTCTCACTGTAGTCTTTACATATCTTAAAGATACTACTTGATTATTTGCAACAGTTGCTAAATATCCTTTACCATATGAATCTCTTGGTTCTGGTGGTAATTGTTCACTTGTTTTTGTCCACTCTCCAAATTTAATTTTTTTTCATTAAATTCCACTCCATTTCAATTATTAATATTATATCTAATTTCTATGTATCTGTCATTCCTTATCTTTAATATTAGTATAAACTTTCCAATTTCAAAAGTCAATACTTTCTACATTAATTTGTTAAATTATATTTAGTTTATTAATTTTTAATCTTTAGTATAAAACCTATCTAAATATCTTTATCAAAATTACTTATTTCTAATAAATCTTCATGTAGCCATTCATCTCTTTTAGATTCAAAATCTTTACCACAATTAATTTTAGCACCTAATAACTTTAAAACTTCCTCTATTTCATATGCTTTCAATCTAACTACTTCAGCTAAATTATATGCCTTTGTACTGTTATTATAATAATTTTTTAGTTCTGCTACTTTTAATAATATTCTTGTATTCTCTGTGAAGTCTTCAGTAAATTTTATATTTCCTCTAATCCTTTCATTTGTTCCTATTTTTATTTGATAATTAATTCTATTATAACTTAAATATTTGGTGCTTAAGCATGAACATTTATGAGATTCTTGTGTATATATTTTTATCTGTTGTCTATATTCTTCTAATAAATCATCATAATCATCAAGTAATTTAAGTTTTAACTTTTCTTTATCGGTGTCCCATAACTCTAATATTTCTTTTAAATCTATAGTTCTTAATTCTAATGTTAACATTATAAAAACTCCCTTACATTTTTAATCTTATACTAAAGTATATGCAAAGGAATTTTAAAAATTACTATTTAGTTTTAATTTGTTAAATTATATAAAAGAGTTCCTAACAAATTTATTCTCTGCTAGAAACTTTTTATCATGCGTTGTTATATTTCTTTATTAACTACTTCTTTTAAACATTTTTTAATATAACGCTTTGTATATTTAATTTCAATACATTCTTTTCCCTTATGAATTAGCAAGGTATGAATTGAACCTTTAACAGATTGATTCGCTCTTATTTTAAAATCCTTATCAGATGTATACATAGTTAATGGAAAATCATCATATCCAGTATCATATTTGTACTCTTTCATTTTATTACTTTTTATTAAATATTCAATATAATTACAAACGAACGGATTTCTTATATTGTAAGACTGTTTATCTGCATGAAAACTAAAATCTCTATGATTTCTGTTATTTCTACTTGTGGTATATAGTATATCATTTTTACTGAAAGTTATTAAATCTGTACCTAATAACTTTCTTTTATCTTCAAAATAACTTTCTAAGTACATTCTATAATGGTATCTCAAATCATTTGTATCTTTGCAATCATTCCATATACTGTATTTTTGCAATTCTTGAATACTCATGTTTTCTATATAATGTTTGAACTCCTTCTCTGAATTTAAGTGTCTTATTGTGTTAACGAATGGTAATAGTTGTTTGTCAAAATAATTATACATATATCAATCTCCATTTATTTCATTCTCATATTTAGTATATGCTTGTATATAAAATATGATTACTATGTTTTTAATTTATTTTTAAAATTAGAATTTTAAAGTATTATTCTTCATATTTAAAATTTTCACAATCTCCACCTTCTACTATTCCTTGCTCTGGAATATTCTCTTGTGTTACATCACATATCCACTCACCACTAAATATTGGTCTGCAATTAGCACAATCAAAGCAATCATTCTTATTTATCATAACTTAGTAGCTCCTTTCTAAATAACTTTAATATTATCTTTACCACAATAGCAACATATAGGCATTATTATTTCTTGAAATAACTCTAAACCAATATTCTTATCTATCCAAGCATTTTGCAATCTATATCCTCTAGCATTGTTCATAGGCTTTATCCAAGTATAATTATCATTATTATTCAATATAAGTCTTAATGTATCTTCACCTTGAGTATACCTCACAACATTTTCTTTATTCTTCTCAAAGATTTCATTTAATATATTTTCTGCTTTATTTCTATCATTTGTTATTATTCCAGTGCTTACTATACTAAAATTACCTAGACACATATTTCTGGATTCACTATTTTTAAAAGACTCCAATATACATTCTTCCATTACATTTTTATATTCATAATCATATTCTTTATCCTCAACAAAAACTTCTTTTATTATATCTTTGGTGTCTTTTAATATATAAGTTCCACTAGAGTTTGTTTCTATGTAAATATCTCCATTATCTAAATTAGTTCCACTTATGTCATAATCATATTTTTTTAGCAACTTCATTAAATCATCTTTAAACTGTAATACTTTTATATCTTCACTATTCATTATATACTCTCCCTTTTTTATTTTATTTTAATTACATACCATCTTTAACAATTTTTTCAGTTAATTTTATTAGCATTTCATGTTGTCCTTCTAGAAAAGCTGATTTGCATAAATAATCATTCTTATCTTTGTTGGTCTCGGATGATATATTATTTGCTCTTATGTTATACAATGATTCTATATCTTCAACAAGGCTTCTTCTTTTAGTTTCTATCATGTCTAAAACTTTTGATCTTTTAACATACCCAAACACTTTAATAATCTCCTTTCAACTTCCAATGAAACATTTATTTTAGCAACTCTTCATTAGTTTCATAATAATTTAAATTACTGCCACATCTTCCATCGAAATATGGGCATAATCCTATTCCCTTACTTGCATTTATACAGGTATCGCAAATACTTACACTTCCATCCAAACATAATAAAGCAATTAATTTTCTAATATTTTTAATATCCAATTCTCACACCTCCATCTAATTTATTTACCATAAAATATAACATACTTATGTTGTTTTAATAATTACTAATTTCCCAGTCTATTGATTCAAATAATTCTCTACCTATACCCTTAACTGTTAAACTTGTTAAGTCAGTATCATTTTCATATAATTTGCACTTAGTATTCTTATAAGGAAATCTAGTATCATTATCTAATTCTCTTTTATAACAAATATAACAACTAGACAATCCGTACTCGTCATCACTATCATTGCTACAATGCCCACATAATAAACAATTATGCATAAAGTCACCTCCTATTAATCATCATATATCAAATTATTTAAGCGATTATCTCAATCCTAATAATTTACTTGTAGCTGAAATATCACCTTTAGTTTCAAAATAAGTATATGTTTTACTTGTTTTTATTGGTTCTCCTAGTAAACAAGCTATCTCGACTATTGCTGGTCTTTCTGATTTATTTGATAATTTAATTCTTGTATATTCATCTTTATCTTTTTTAAATAATCTTAATTCCATTTTACATCCTTCTTTCATATATTTTAATTTATTAATATCCGAATGAAATCCATATTTGATTGACTTTTTAGTTTTCATCTAAATCATATCTAATTTCATTTTTATATATTTCATCAATTAATTTCTTTACTTTATTTGCTAATGAATTTTCATGAATATTTTGCATCATAAGAGAATTATAAATCTCTCTTAATTCATTATATGATAAATCATGTTTATAAATAATTTTAAAGTCATCACTTAACAACATATCTTTAGGCATATATTCATAATGTTTAGTTTCTATTCTATCTAACCCATTTCCACTATAGATAATTGGTTTTTGAAAATAAAAATCTATACGCTCCTTTTCTAAAAATTCTAACCATTGCTCATAATTAATAACAGTATCAGTTCCTTTATGTATTAAATATGCAAATTTAATCATTTTAGTTCTTTCCTTTCTATTTCTATTATTTTATTTACATTTTTATAAAATCAACCTTTTAAGTTAATTTATTTTAAACTTTCACTTATTCTCTTCTTAGCAATTTCAAAATATGGTTCATCTTCTGTATTCATTAATTCTATATCAATCCATTCAATGTTATAATTTTCTTCTTTATTTAATTCTTCGCAACTTAATCCATGAGTGCCACTTCCAGCAGTGATGTCTAATGATTTTCCATTGATAGGTGTTACTAATTTAATAAGCCATTTAATTAATTTTTTAGGCTTAACCGTTATGTGATTGCAATAGTCACCTTTTTCTTTTTTAGTTGGTTTTGCACAATATAAAAATGGTTTAAAATCTTCATTATCTATATTTAAATAAAATCTTGATGCTCCACCTTCACTTGATGGAATATCTTTAGGTTGTACTCTTCTTCCTCCATTTCTTTCATGAGAAATATCTCCACTTTTCCAATCTGTACCTGCTGGTTGTCCTTTTTTTATAGCACCACTTTTTAAAATTCCACTTTGTTCGTCTAAAACTTGTCCCATTTCACTATCAAATATAATATTAGAAGGGAATCTTCCTAATTCATTAGGTGGCATTGCCTTATCTTCTGCATACTTACCATATATTTTATCTTCTTTATCGCTATAATTTGTTGTTGGATTTTTACTTGCTTTTGCATTAAGCATTTCTATGTCTTCTTGTGAAATCGGAACTCTACAAGCATCTATATTCATAGCTCCTACACCGTATTCTTTTATATTATCTATGTATTTACCTTTTAATGGTTTTTGAAAAACTGTTATTATTTCTTTCGCTGGTTTTAAACCACTTGTTTTCCAACCATCCCATTGCTTTGCTAACTCCGTTGTAGGTAAAGTAATTTCAGTTTCTTTCCAATCAGGATTTAATTGAGATATTTTATCACTTTTAACACCTCCACCATGTCTAGTTTTAAACTCTCCCGTTCCTTGTCTTACTACATTTGCATCTTTATCAAGTAATTTACCTATATCTTGATTTTTAGGAAATCCACTTGCGTAACACCAATCAATTTCTTCGACTATTTTAAATCCTGCATCTTCAAACGCACATTTCATTCTATGATTAGTTTTATGATGACCAAATATTAATACATAACCACCATGTTTAACTATTCTATGTAATCCTTCTGCCCTTTCTTTACACCATTCATAAAAGTTACTATATGTATCCCATTTCTTCCCCATAAATTTAAGATCGTAAGGGAAATCAGATATACAATTATCAAAATAATTATCCTCATACTGTTTCATTACTTCTAGGTTATCACCATTTATTAATGTTCCGTTTCCTAATTTTACTTGTTCCATAATATACTCCTTTATACTTTTATTTTATTAAACTCTTGCTAAAATTAACTTTTTATCTAGACTTCTTACTCTCCTACACTAATTATTAAATGACTTTCTTTTGAAAATTCATTGAGATAATTTACTATATCATCTGCATAAACACATTCTGCTTCAAGTCCATAATAATTCATTGTATACTCTTTTACCTTTTCTATCGTTTTAGCTAAGACTTCATTAGTTACTGCTATATCTTTATTAATAATCATTTTATATATCTCCTTTAATACAATTCTATGTATGAAGCATAAATTCTTCCATCATCACCACAGTAACAACCAACTTCTTTAACTCCATCTTGGGCTTGATAATGTTCTTGTAACCATTTATAGTGTTCTATCATACTTCCAAAACTTATTGATTTTATGTCTCTCATATTACTCACCATCCTTTTCTATATGAATATCACTAATCTGTCCTTCTAAGTCTCTTCGCATAGAAATAAAGTCAGTTTCATATGATAAATCACCATTAATTTTATAAACAGAATCATAAAACATCGAAATATATTCACCTAAATATGTAACATAATATTCATATGATTTATTACTAGTTTCTATACGATACCAACCAATCATTAATTCAGTAATACTGTTAAAACACAAATCATTTACTTCGTCACCCAATTTCATTATAAAAGGTTCTCGTAATCCATCTTTTAATTCTTTATTCATTTTGCATTTCTCCTTCATATTGTATTGTTTTATACATTAATTTATTTCACTCTGTTATAGCAACTACACAAAAAAGTATTAATGTAGTTGCTAAAGCAAACATTCCACCCATTAGTTTAATTCCTTTATCTTAGATATATGATTTTTAACTTTTTGTAATAGTTTCTTGTCCATTTCTAAGAATTTATTATTATTTTCTTTGTACTGGTCTATGGTATCATCTTCTTTAAAGTCGTTTCTTTTAGCCAACATTAGATTTAATGCTAATGCAATTTCTTTTAATTCTTCATATGTTAAATTATCCATTTACTATTCCTCGCTTTCCAATATGTCTAAAACTCTATTTATTGTATTCTCAAAATTACCCTCATTACTTATTACATAATTACAATAATCTTTAGCAGGTAATACTTGTCTATTATCATCTTTAAACCTTCTTAGAACTTCTTCTATTTGTTCATCTTGCATTTTTCCTTCACGTTGCAAGCTTCGCAAAAGTCTAGCTTGATAAGATCCGTCTATGTAGATTGATATTGCATTATCATAACCTTTATTATATAAATACTTATTTAACTCACATAAACCGTTAAAATCTACTATTACTATGTAATTCTTATTACTATCAAAATCTATAGAATTTTTGGTAATGCCATAAATCCATAAATCATTATTAGCTACTTGATAAGTTCTACTTTCTATAAATTCATCATTTATAAGCATTTCTTTAGCCTTTTTATCACTTACAAAATGATATTCTTTGTCTTGAGTTTCCCCTAACCTCATAGGTCTTGAAGTTGCTGAAATAACTGGAATTAAATCTTTTTTTAATTTTGTTAATTCATTTAAAATACTATCTTTCCCAATCCCTGAGCATCCAGTAAGTGTATATATTTTCATCTTATATTTCACCTCCATATACTGATACATATATTGAAGTAATTTTGTCTTTTATTTCAAAGTTAATTCTTCCATTTCTATTTCTACCATCATTATGTATATCTGTAATAAGATTATTTATATTGTCTTTTTTTATTCTCAATTGTCCATAGTTTACATAATCTCTTTCATCATTAAAACTATCTAATGTACCAGAATAATAGGATCTTAAAATTTTGAATTCAATTTTTTCATTTGTTAAATATTCATTCTTCCTAGTTGTATATTTATATTTTTGAATTATATCTTTTGATACCTTAATATATGGAAACCCTACTTGCCTTAATCGTCTTTTCAAAATTATTTTCTTGAATATATTTATCATTTTTATCATTTCCTTTCCACTTTAATTTATTATTTTATAAAATTTCAAAATTTGAACTCTCTCATTCTTCCATATACTCACTCATGCTCTTGTTTTTAAGCCTAACTTTCAAATAAAATCAGTATTTTATAATAATTATTATCAATTGTCAGTCTTCTTCTATATACCATTTACCTTCTTTTATAATTGAAGGTATTCCTCCTAATGTTGCCTTACCTAGCATTTCAAAAATTTTATTTATTCTAAAGTAAATATTATTCCAACTATCATTTAATGAATAATCTTCAACTTTAATCCTTTTACCTTCTAATCCAGCATTTATTGCTTCCATAAAACTAACTGGAGTTTCTACTTTAATAAATCTTTGATTTGCATTTACTCCTACAGAATCATTTTTAGCACCATTATAGATAAAATTAATATTTCCATTCACTTTTTTAATTGATTTTATTTCCCATATTGGACTATCACTCTTATATTCTTCTCCGTCTTCAATATTATTAATTACTTCTGCTAAACTATATTCTTTCATGTTTTCTTTCCTCCATTATTAATTTATATTTGTTGTTTAATTTATTATAAACTTTTCTTTCGGCTTTCTGGCGTATGTATATAATTCTCTCTTCTAATGTCATATTTAAAACACTCTTCATAAATTTCCCTCCTTTATCATATCTTACAACTTTTATTATTGCTTGTCTATATTTATATTAATTTATTTTAAACATCCAATCCATCTAGCATATCTTCTATATCATTAATTGCAGTTGATAAACCTTCTACAACACCATTATAGCTATCTTGATTTTCTTTATTAATACGTTCCATATACCAATGTATTTTATTGATATATCTTTCTCTTAAGTGTTCCAAATTCTTTTTATAATCATATTGCTTATTGAAATCATCAATCCAATGATTTTTTGTTGTAATTTGTAGATCTTTCATATTTCCTATTTCCATTATATCACTCCCCCTTTCTAATTGATAATAAATCCCAATCAAATACGTCTTTTATGCTAAGTTTCAAGGGCTACAAGTCAGTCATAGCCCCATTATTTCATTTGAATAATTCATCAATGTACATTAATTTCTTCTCATTACTAATTTGTGAGCCTGAAGCTTTAGGATGCCCACCACCTCCAAAGAGTTTAGCAACTTGACCACAATCAATATTATCCTTAACAGTTCTATAGCTAACGGTCTTATCCCCTATCATAATAATTAAGTCATATTGGGGATTCATCTCAGAAAGCCTGTTTCCCAATTCACTTTGAAACTGTTCTGCAAATACAACTCCAGCATTATATCCAATAATGTTTTTGTTTATTATTTCTTTATTTTTCTTTTCAACATATTTATCTATTTTCTCCTGTTGTAATTCTAATAGCAATTTATTTTCATTGATAAAATCTTTAACAGTAACCAATGAAAATTTTAAAGTTATGATAATCTTATCAACAAATCTCTCAGTTCCTAGCAAGAAAAATAAATCATTTAGTTGTTTTGGTTTAATGTCATCATATTTTTCTTTCCAAAGCCAAGTATCATACTTTCTAACATTTTCTACAAAGTCAAATAATCTATCTTTATTGAACATGCCTTTTTCAGAAGAAACCCTTTTGACAACATCTGATAATTCATCATACAACATTCTAGTTCCAGAAATCTTTTCTCCATATCTTTCAATATCTACTGTAGCCCATTTATATTTATTTAATCCAGTTGCAGTTGGATGATGATCTAATAATCTTACTCTGATTCCAGTTTCATTAATTTTATTTTCAATTATTTCAGCAACTTCATCATTAACTGATATATCAGTTATGTACACAACGCTATATTCATCATATTCTTTTGTAGTGAAAAATTCTTTAACTCTTTCATTAATCTTGTCGTAATTCAAATTCTCACAATCTACTTCTAAGAAACATAGTGCTAATTTTGCAACTACATTACAACCATACCCATCTAAATCTGTGTGACTAAATAATTTTACTTTATTCACTTTTAATTCCTTCTTTCAATATTATTCATTGTATTAATAATTTCCATTGCTTTATATCATATTTACTTTTTGTTTTAATATTCTTACTCTAACCTCATTAGAAGTTTCAATTAATATAAAATTTTCATCATATATGTATATTATCTCAACTATTTCACCAACTTGAATAATATTATCATATCCATATTTAATTTCTTGAATTACTTTTACATTATTATCTATATCCACTAATATCAACTCCTAATAAGATTATAACATGATTTTATGTATTAGAACAAATTGCACCCTAACTCCCTAAATTCTTGGACTTTCAAAGCATATTCATCTTTTGTTAGCCCTAATTCTTTACATAAGCAATCTTTACAGAAATAGACTCTATCATCTACTTCATTTTCATATCTTCCAAACATTTTTAAATACATTGCAATTTCATCAGGATTTAATCTCTTACCACAACTACATTCATTTTTAAAATATTTTTCTGCTACATTTTCAGACACATTTAATATATCAGCGACCTCTTTTACTCTTTCTAGAGTTTTCTTTTTAGTAATTATACCTTGTACTTTACTTTCACCAGTTTTCCATTTACCGTCTAATATGTATTCGTCTTTAGTCCATTTTAACGCTTGTCCTCTATTATATGTATCATAATTTATTTCTAATATGTTATTCCACCTGTTCCATATAGATCTATACCAATACTTCGTCAATAAATCATTATATGCACTACTCATTGGACAAATAATACAACCAGCTCTTCCAAATCCTTTATTATAAATAGGATTATACTCTAACTTTTCTCTAAGTATTAATAACCAAATATCTGCATCTGTCCATTCTACTATAGGTAAAAATCTAATCCAATTTCTAGGCATATTTAATTTATATTTATTTTGCTTTGTTTTATTATACATTTTATCCATAGATTCATTTAAATACCAATCATAATGTTGTCTTCTTGTACTTTCATATTTTCTCATACCTAAAAATAGAACATAATTTTTCTTTTTATCTAAGATATCTTTTAATTTATTTTCTTTAAAATTACTGCAACAATTTCTGACGCCAATTGTTGGGGCGAAATACTTCTTAGTATCAATTATCCATTGATAAAATCCTTGTTCGGGATTATGTATCCATTGTAATAATATTTCATTGTACATATTTAATATTTCATCTTCTGTAGGACATCTATTTAATTTGTTTTCTAAAATAAATATTACATCTTTTCTTATATTTTGTTTTATAGTTAAGTATGTATCAGCCACATCATTAGTAGTGTTAAAGAAATCAATATCAAAATCAAATTTCTTTACTATTTTCATAGCTTTTTGACAAATATAATTACAAACTAAAGAATCTTTTCCACTAGAATCACTTATTCTCCAATTATAATCTTTATACTTTTTCATGCAAGCTACAGTATATCCAATACTTTTTCCAATTAGTTTGTCTAATCTTTCACTACTCTCTGCAACTTCTTCATATAATGTTTTATTAATCCATACTTCTTCGTATTTTTTACCTTTATCTTTAGTTTTTATGTGAACTTTATTACCCTCGATTTTTTCTATACAATTTTTTGAAATTTTAATTTTATCATTTTTATTATCAATTTTTAATTTAATTATTGGAAATGGATCGTTATGATTTAAATAAATCTTAATGCCATCTCTCCAACAATTTTTAGGTATATCTGCTCCATAGTTATTTAAAAATTCTAATTCTTTAACGAAAATTGGTTTCATTATCCTTCACCCTTACTCATTCATATTGCCTATGAACTTGTAAGGATAAAGTCATTCTTTATCTATTAATTTTCTCGAACAATTCGATATATTATAATAGATTCAATATAAAATTGTGGTGTGTCTTTTTACGCTTTTAACCGTATTTTATTTATTTTATTGTGGCTAATATTAAAATAAACTATAGCAACCTGTATCACAGGATTAGAAAGGCTGAAACCATTTGATTCTTAAATATGTAAGAATCCTTCGCATAAGCTTTCAAGAATTATTGCGTTTGAAATATGCTTATGTGAATCTTTATTTTTATTATAATCTTCTTGCCATGCCTGTACTTCTTCATTCAATTTGTATTGAGGATTACATGTATTAATCATAAAGTATAATACTCTTTTTCTTTTATTTTTTCTTGCAGTTACATATTCTATTGTTGTTTTATATAAACAAATATTTAAATCTTTCACCTTGTTTATAATTTGCATTGGATGAGCTTTATTTAAAATATTCTCCATCTCTTTTAGATTATAACCATTCATTTCATTTTTCACCTCGCTTCCTTATCAATTGATATAATTTATTGTTTATTCGTCAATTTTACTATATTCTATCAATAAAACTAATTTATTATTAACTAATTTTCTTTCTAAAATATCATGCACTATTATATTAAAATCTATAGACATAATTTCATCGTGCTGATGCACTGGTATTCTATCTCCATATTTAGGTATGGTTTGTCCATCATTTATTACTATTTCTATAACACTATATTCTTTGTTAAATTCATAATATGTATTATTATCTTTTTCTTTCTTTAATTTATTAAACATTAAAATTTACCTCCTTATATTTTATTATTATCTATAATTTATTTATATTGTAACTTAAAGGCTATAATAATCTTAAATATAGCCTTTATAGGTTATTTGACATTATGTTTATTTTTTTTATCCTCCTCTTTTACATCTTCTACTGCTTTTTGTATCAAACCTTTAAAATCTGGAACACAATACCCTTTAATAAACTCTTCTGAAATTGAGTCTATTATTTTTACTAAATATTTTTTCTTATTACCTTTATTTACATTGCTATTAAAATAATCTTCACCTATTAACTTATATTCTTTTTTGTTTTTATCATATCCTACTATTTGCAATGAATACATTGAGTTATCACTCATAATAGACATACCATCTTGTTTAGTTAATTCTTTTAATTCAAAACTTTCAGCATCAATTATAAACCTACTGTTTGAATATAAATTCATATAAATCTTCATTATTAATCACTCCTTAATATAAATCTTTATTTCTTTTAATATCTACTCTTTCGGCAATACAGAATACTTTCCAATCTTGATTAAATATCTTACTATATTCTTCTTTGAAAATTTCTATTGCTTCACTTTTATCTTTTGCTTCTATAATAATATTTGCTTTTTCACAAGAGAACATATAACATTGATAATTTTTACAGATTGTTTTACACATCTTTAACCACTCCTTAATATTTTATAATTATATCATATAAATATATTTCTATACACATTGATCTTCGACTATAAGATTAATGTTCCAATTTGGATTTAACCATTTTTTTATTTTATTAACTATTTTATTTTGTTCCTTCTTTAATAACTTTAAGTTAATTTCATTGTCTTCTATATCCTCATTTGAATCATTATAAGCAATACCACTAATTAAAGCGTTATAATCTTCATCTAATAATTCTGTATTTATGTATATCATATTCTCATTACCACAACCCTCATGCCATATAGTACATGTTAGTTTTGTTTCTGCAAGATTTATCCCTTTTCTAATTAATCTAATTATTTCAGTTTCAAATTCTTTCTTATTCATATTATATCCTCCTTTATTGTATTAATTTGTTTCCTTGAATTAATATTAACATATCCTGCCAACCAATGCAATACTTTATACATTAATTTATTAAATATTTTTAAAAAGTTTATCAATTATTAATCTTTAGTATTATTTCTATATAAAATATTTAAACTTCAAAGCTATAATCTAAACACATTTTATATTTACTTCCTCCAACACCTACACAACGTTGATATATGTTCCTTATAAAACTGTCTTTAAATTTTTCATCATATCCATCAGAAACTATAGCCACCTCTAATCCACTTATTTTCTCCGTGAAGACTTCATTGTTTACTTTGATATTACTTACCTTTGCACCTAGACTAATTTCAATTATTTGGTCTTTAGATAAATTTACTCTCATATTTATTCTTCCTTATAATTTATTTTGTTATATTAATATTTATATGCAGATAGTTTTGAAAAAGTACATAAATTAAGTGAAAATTCTAATTGAAAATCAATTTTAATTTAAAATGCAAAATTTATTTGGTTTTTAGTGAAAATTAAAAGGCTACAACTTAGTCATAGCCACATTTTCTATATTGCTTTTATTACTTCTATATCCATAGTAACTTCAAATCTTTTTATCAACAATGGTATTGATAATTTCTTTTCTCCATACATTGCTTTGATAATATCTTTAAAATCATTATAAGATAATCTATTATTTTTTTTATATCTATCAACCAATAAATCAAATGTTCTATTTCTGAATAATTCTCCAAAAGATATTCTTGGAATATTATTATTTTTACAAATCATTATAGTTTTAGTATAAACTTTTTCTTTGGTTAAATTAGGATTTAATATGGTTTCATTATCATTCTCTAATTTATCAATTATTTTCAAAAATTCTTTGTCAATAGGTAATTGAGAGTTATTAAAATTAACCAACATATTTTCTCTATCTATATCATTCCATTTTACTAAATTTAGTTTATCTAACTTTATACCGTATCTTGACAATAAAAACATTGCCTTATCTTCATCAGCACATTCTAAGCTAGATAATATTTTATAAAACTCGCTTAAATCTTTGTAATCTTCTTTAATCACTCTTTCCATTGCTAATTTTTCAATATCTTTTTCATCCATAATAAGCACTCCCTTTTTATTTTTATAATATAATCATAATCTTTTAAGTTGTATTTGTCAATATTTTCTAAATAAGGAAAGAAGGCATCTCAGCCTCCTTATTTAGCAATTTTCTCTTTTAGCGTAAATACATCTTCTTCTATATCTGTAATTTTCTTTTTAACAAATCTAAAGGAATCGTTCAGTTCATTGTGCTTTGTTGCATTAGCTTTTTCAAAATCAAATATTTGTTTCTTAATTTCAAAATGTATATTATCCATTTTAGTATCTAGTTTCCTTATGTCTACTTTTACTTCTTTCATATCTGTTTCGATTATATCTAATCTACCTTCAATTCTAGTCTGACCTTCTTTAAGTTCCATTAATATTTCTAAAATCTTATCGTCCATAAACTTCACCTCTTAGTTATATTATACCTTGTTGAACTAGATATAATCAATAAGAAGATTATTCTTTTTCATATAGTATTTCGCAATCTTCTTCGTTTTCACCTTGGATATATATCTGATTTATAAAAGCATCGTTACCAGCTACCCATTGAATTGTTATATATAAGAACTTTTCATTTTTTAATTGATATTTAACTGCATCACCTTGAGCCTCACAACATATTAGTTGATCCATAGGACAAATTTTTGTACTCTCTAAATATAAATAATCATCTTTTATATCTAAATCGTATTCTAAATCAGCACCACAACTATTCCAATTTTCTTCTAATACTTCTACTAGCCAATAAATAGATGAATAATCATTTTCTTGTAGTTTACTTTGATGCTCAAAATAGTCTTCATAAACTTCTTCTACTATTTCATGTTTTCTATCTCTTTCTATTTCGTCATCGGTTTTAAAATTAAATTTCACTTTACCTGTAAATTGTCTAGCTTCTTCCTCAGAAAAGCCATGTCTTTCAGCTAATATTTTTACAACTTCTTTTTCTTGTTTCAATGCCCAATCTTTAATTATATCTATATCTGTACCTTCTTGAATCATATCATGTATTTTTTCTTGTATTTCTTCTATATCATCACTATAATCCTCACAGAAATAATAATTTCTATCTTCTTTATCCTTATCAACTGCTCTTAAATATGTTTCTACCACTTTTAAATCTTCTCTTTCTTCAATACTTAACTCATCAAATTTTACAAAGTTCTCCTCGGATTTTATTAAACCTAAAGTAACTAATGCCTTATATAAATTAATATTTCTACTCGTTTGACCTTCTATTGACTTATCTACTAACTTTCTTTGATTTTCTGTTAATTTGTTGTATAGTTTTATTTTATTCATATCTAATCTCTCCCTTTATTTTATATTGATTTTTTATTTTAATTCCAAATCTTATAATAATATTATACCATAATATTGAAATTTATATACCTCATTTTTTATTATTTCTTTAATTTATTTATACATCTATCACTTTTAAATTTTTCTTTCTGCAATCTAATTTATCATTGTTTTTATATAGTACTTTGTACTTCTTGTTTATATTTAATATAAAATTAGCCAAATATGTAATAGGTGTTTTTGAACCATTTGTTATTTTTGAAACTACCTCATCATAAGAATTAATATACCATTCTGAGTTTGATATTATTGATAAATCTTCTGCATCAATAATAACTTCTACCTGTTTACTATATCGGTTTTTAACCATTATATATGTAATACTATTATCTTTATTTTCTCCATTAATAATAGACTGTCTAATTTGTGTTTTTACATTTCTATTACTTCCATGTCTTATCTTCTTTAATGGTGGTAATCCAAGATGTCTCCAATCAGCACCTGTAGCTATACGAGATATTGCTGAAGGTTCTGTGTTATATAATTTACCTATATCCTTGTATTTCATATTACCTTCTTTACAAAGATTATATATTTCAATTACTATTTCATTAGTTAGTTTATTATGATAGTTATTTTCGCCACCTCTTTGCTTCAGTTTTAAAGCTTCATGGTCTTGGTTTTCCTTTTTAGTACACCATTCTAAATTATCTACTCTATTATTTTCTTTCTTACCATCAATATGATTTACTTCAGGAAGGTTGTCTGGATTAGGTAAGAAAACTGTTGCAACAACTCTATGTAATCCTCTTATCCATTTTCCATTATAATCTTTTATTGCAGTATGTACATATCCGTCCTTAGATGGTTTAGTTGACAGTTGTTTACCTTTCTTATTAATTACTTTTCCATAATTACTAACTTGATACCAATTATATTCTCTCCATTCCTCTTTTATTTCTTCATTAATTTGTTCTTTATTCATCCTTTTTAATTATTCCTTTCTTATTATTAAAATCAGTTCAAATAGCCATTTTATAGGATTATTCGACATTATTTCCCAAAATAAAATATTTATATGTTGCTATTACTAGCTTTTGAATTCAATTTTGGGAAATACTTTGTTATTCTTGTATTTCAATTTCTTT
>Ga0302215_10001519_pt1 | contig 16514 bp, 4 predicted proteins | sample II_Fen_N3_1_FD_194580 | JGI IMG/M metagenome (GOLD analysis project Ga0302215, IMG submission 194580) | Peat permafrost microbial communities from Stordalen Mire near Abisko, Sweden - II_Fen_N3_1 | ecosystem: Environmental > Terrestrial > Soil > Wetlands > Permafrost | place: Sweden: Abisko...
AACAATAGGAACAGACAAAGTAACATCAACAGCAATCTTAGATGGTACAATAGCTACAGCAGATTTAGCTAATGGTTCAGTAACAACAACAAAGTTAGAAGGCCTAACCAATGGTAAAATAATAATAGGAGTTGATGGTACCTCTGCAAATAATGCAAAAGTTGTAGTTTCAGGCGATGCAACATTATCAAATGCAGGAGCATTAACATTGGCAAATACCGCAGTAACTGCAGCATCATATGGTTCAGCAACACAGGTAGGAACATTTACAGTAGATTCTAAAGGACGTTTAACAGCAGCAGGCAATACAACTATTACCGGAACACTCCCAGGAGGTTCTGCTGGAGGTGATTTAACAGGCACTTATCCAAATCCAACAATAGGTTCTGGTAAAGTAACATCAACAGCAATCTTAGATGGAACAATAGCAACAGCAGATGTTGCAGGCAATGCAATAACTAATGCGAAATTAGGTCAAATGGCAACCTTAACATTAAAAGGAAATAATACAGGAGTAGCATCTGATCCATTAGATTTAACAGTTGCAAATGTAAAAACGATGTTAAACTTAACAGGCACTAATAGTGGTGATCAAACAATTACTTTGACAGGTGATGTTACAGGTTCGGGAACAGGAAGTTTTGCATCAACTTTGGCTAATACCGCAGTAACTGCTGCATCATATGGTTCAGCTACGCAAGTAGGAACATTTACTGTAGATTCCAAAGGACGTTTAACAGCAGCAGGTAATACAACCATTACAGGAACACTCCCAGGAGGTTCAGCTGGAGGAGACTTAACCGGCACTTATCCAAATCCAACTATAGGAACAGACAAAGTAACATCAACAGCAATCTTAGATGGCACAATAGCTACAGCAGATGTTGCAGGTAATGCAATAACTAATGCGAAACTAGGTCAAATGGCAACCTTAACACTAAAAGGAAATAATACAGGAGTAGCATCTGATCCATTAGATTTAACAGTTGCAAATGTAAAAACGATGTTAAACTTAACAGGCACAAATAGTGGAGATCAAACAATTACTTTGACAGGCGATGTTACAGGTTCAGGAACAGGTAGTTTTGCTTCAACTTTAGCAAATACAACAGTAACCGCAGCATCATATGGTTCCGCAACGCAAGTAGGAACATTTACAGTAGATTCCAAAGGACGTTTAACAGCAGCAGGTAATACAACGATAACCGGAACACTTCCAGGAGGTTCAGCTGGAGGCGATTTAACAGGTACATACCCAAATCCAACAATAGGTTCTGGTAAAGTAACATCAACAGCAATCTTAGATGGAACAATAGCAACAGCAGATGTTGCAGCTAATGCAATAACAAATGCGAAACTAGGTCAAATGGCAACCTTAACATTAAAAGGAAATAATACAGGATTAGCATCCGATCCTTTAGATTTAACTGTTGCAAATGTAAAAACGATGTTAAACTTAACAGGCACCAATAGTGGAGATCAAACAATTACTTTGACTGGCGATGTTACAGGTTCAGGAACTGGAAGTTTTGCATCAACTTTGGCTAATACTGCAGTAACTGCAGCATCATATGGTTCAGCAACACAAGTAGGAACATTTACCGTAGATTCCAAAGGACGTTTAACAGCAGCAGGCAATACAACGATAACCGGAACATTACCAGGAGGTTCAGCTGGAGGCGATTTAATAGGTACATACCCAAATCCAACTATAGGCTCTGGTAAAGTAACATCAACAGCAATCTTAGATGGAACAATAGCTACAGCGGATGTTGCAGGTAATGCAATAACAAATGCGAAACTAGGTCAAATGGCAACCTTAACATTAAAAGGTAATAATACAGGAGTAGCATCCGATCCATTAGATTTGACCGTTGCTAATGTTAAAACGATGTTGAACTTAACCGGAACCAATAGTGGCGATCAAACAATTACTTTGACCGGCGATGTTACTGGATCTGGAACAGGTAGTTTTGCATCAACAATTGGAAGTAATGCCGTTACTTACGCTAAAATGCAAGCAGTAAGTTCAACAAGTAAGCTCTTAGGAAGTTCAAGTACAACAACACCTGTTCAAGAAATTACAATTGGTAGTGGGTTATCATTAACAGGAACAACTCTTACTTCTACAGGTGTAACAACAAATTGTAATTATGATGGAGCAAAAACTGTTGGTGCTGTGCCATATTGGAATGGTACTTTGTTTGCCAATTCTGGAACGTGGAGTGATGGTACACATTTATATATTGGATTAGCAGGAACAACAGCTCCAGCGTTGGGCACTTATGCATTACAAGTTTCTGGTGAATTTAAAACCGATAAAATTTATCATTCATCGGATAGACGTTGGAAAAAGAATATTGTAACTCTTGATAGTGCATTATATAAGGTTCAAAAACTACGCGGGGTTAGTTATGATTGGAGAAAAGATGAATTTCCAAACAAACATTTTAGCGATGGAAAACAAATTGGGGTAATTGCTCAAGAAGTTGAGGCTGTAATTCCCGAATTAGTTAAAACTGATGCTGATGGTTTTAAGGCTGTTGAATATGCCAATTTAGTTGCATATTTAATTGAAGCAGTGAAACAACAACAACAATTGATTGACAAACAAACGGCAGAAATTTCCGCATTAAAATCGGATAATGAAAAAACACATGCTGAACTTAGTAAAGTAAGTGATGTTCAATCGCAATTAGATTTGCTTAAAAAGCAAATGGCTGGTTTGCAAGATATGCTTCAACAAATTACACCAACAGTGAACATTCGTAAATAACGAATTTCTACTAAATTATTATGAAACGATTATCTGTCATATTAGTAAGTTGTGTTTTCGTTAATTTAATGAAAGCTCAAGTTTATGTTTCACCAAACGCAACATTGTTTGTTGATACTAATGCTGTGCTTGCTGTGATTGGAGATGCTAAAAATGATGGAATTATCGAAAATCCTGGAACTATACAATTGAAAGGAGATTTTGATAATCAAAAGAGTTTTAATTCAAAAGGTAATTTTGTCTTAATGGGTTTAAACCAAACGGTTTATCATAAAAATAATGTTATATCTACATTAATCTGTAATGGTGGTGGAATTAAAATATTTACTAATAGCATAAGTATTTCAAAGTCTTTGGAATTGAATAACGGATTAATAAAACCTATCGATACTTCTGTATTCCTTTTAAAAAATACTGCAACTTCTACACTTGGAAATACGGATTCATATATTGATGGAGTTTTATATACTGAAGGTTTAAATTCTAGATATTTCCCCATTGGTAAGGGTGGTTTGTTTGCTCCAAGTGAATGTCAAGGAGTAAAAGGCGATAGCTCAATAGTCTATGGAATGGAAGTCGTGAATCCAACAACATTAGAATTACAAAAAGGTAAAAGAGTTCAAAATTTATTAAGCTCTCGATATTGGAAAATGAATCTCAAATCTGGTGTATTTGAACATGCGTTTTTATCTCTTAGTTTTAGTAATGACGATGCGTTTGCCGATAATACAATGGTGGGTGTAACCCAAGCAACGGATTCTGTAGGACCTTACGATATGTCATTCGATTTGCTTCATAAGAATGAAGTTTCGAGTAAAATTTCAAGCACTGGTTTACTTTATACAACAAGTATGAAACCTATTACAAATAGATATTTCACCTTAGGCGATTACTTAATTGCTGATATGAAATTATTCTTTTTGCCAAATGCATTGTCAAAATTTGCTGCAGATACTAATAATCGAGCTATAAGAGTTTATGGTGGTGTCTTCGAGAAAACAGGATTCACTTTCGTTGTATCAAATCAATGGGGTAATGTTGTTTATAAAACAAATTCAGTTGTAGAAATGGCTGAGAAAGGTTGGGATGGCACTAATAGTAGAACGAATAGACGCGAATCAACTGGACAATATTTTTATATTATAAAAGGAACTACCCTAAGTGGCGATTCTTTTGAAAAAGCAGGTTCTATTTGGATAATAGATTAACAAACGTTAGAAAATGAAATTCAAAAAAATAATTGTAATCTGCTTTATCTTAATTCAAAGTTTTTCAAAAACATTTGGACAAGATCCTGTGTTTTCTCAATTCTATGCTGCATCGTTATTCGTGAATCCAGCTTTTGCCGCAGATAAACAAAATTCTAACGTTACAATTAATCATAAAACATATACAAACAGAGAATTAGCATCATATAATTTAAGTCAGCTTACAGCAGTTATACCGTTTAAATTGCAGTTTCTTTCAAAAGATCCAAATTCGGAACAATCGAGTGGATGTGGTTTTTCGTTTTATCGTGAAGCAACGGGAAGCCATGGTGAATTAACAACTATGGGTTTTATGGGTACACTTTCTCATTGTATTCGATTAGCAAAATCGCATTTTTTATCTTTTGGACTTCAGGCATCATTTATTAATCGTCGACAAGGTGATAATTTTAATTGGGGAAGTCAGTATGTTGAAGACTTAGGTTTTGATAATAGTAAAGATGTTTCGGTAATTCCCAACCTTAATAAACAGTTTCCGACTTTTAATGCTGGGATGGCTTGGTTTATGAATAATACTTCAATGCAATCGTTTTTACAACGTTTTAAATTTGATGCTTTTGCAGGTGTGAGTGTTACAAATCTAAATAGACCAAATCAGTCATTTTATTCAGGTGAAGAAAGCAGATTACCAATGAACTGGAAAGTACATGGAGGATTGAAATTCTCTATCAATCAACAAGTTTCTATTTTTCCTAATGTAATGTGGGTGAGACAGAATCTTAATAATCAGTTAAACCTTGGAGCTTATGCTAGTATTAAGCCTAAAACTGTTGAAAGTCAAGATAATTCGTATAATGCAATCGTAGGGATTTGGTATAGAGTAGGAGAATCGATTATCGGGTCGATAGGTTCACAATTTCAAGATTTTAAATTTGCTATTAGTTACGATTTTCTTGCAAATAGAAAATTTGTATATAATAACAAAGGGAAAGGTGCTTTAGAAATTTCTCTAAAATATACCCTTCCCTCTGCTAAAGAACATTTACAACGAGGATATGTATATCCTTCGTTTTAACGGAATCGAGAACGTCCTCTTTGCGATGCACTAAACGAAGCTCGTTGTCTAGTCCCTATTTGTTTTGGTTGTTCAACTTCTACGGGAGTGAAATTTGGTATAGGATATGGATGATTGTCAACTACAGGAACGTATTTTCCTATTAGTTTATGTATATCTCTCATAAATGGTCTTTCTGACGATTCGCAAAAAGATAGAGCAATTCCACCCTTACCAGCACGACCAGTACGTCCAATTCTATGAACATAGGTTTCTGGAATATTAGGGATTTCGTAATTCACTACACACGAAAGTTCGTCGATATCAATTCCTCTTGCAGCAATATCGGTTGCAACTAACACTCTGATTTCTCTATTTTTAAAGTTAGATAATGCTTTTTGACGAGCATTTTGCGATTTATTGCCATGAATTGCATCAGAAGGAATATTAGCTTTCGATAGATATTTTGCAAGCTTATCTGCTCCATGTTTTGTTCTAGTGAAAACTAAAACTGTTTCGAATTTCTTTTCATCCATTACATGTTTCAATAATGCCGATTTGTAGTCTTTATCTACATAATAAAGATATTGATCGATCATTTCAGCAGTCGATGAAACAGGCGTTACTTCTACTTTTAGTGGATCATTTAAAATCGTGTGAGTCAATTTTACAATTTCTGGAGGCATCGTTGCCGAGAAGAATAAAGATTGACGTTTATGAGGTAAAGCAGCAATGATTTTTTTAACATCGTGTATAAATCCCATGTCAAGCATTCTATCTGCCTCGTCTAATACAAAAAATTCAAGTGCTGAAAGTTTGATAAATCCTTGCGACATTAAATCGAGTAAACGGCCTGGAGTTGCAATGATTATTTCAACACCTTTACGCAACGATTCTACTTGTGAGTGTTGCGAAACGCCTCCAAAAACAACTGAGTGAGTAAGGTCTGTATTGCGGCCATAAGCTGTAAAACTTTCACCTATTTGTATTGCAAGTTCTCTTGTTGGAGTTACTATTAATGCTTTAATAGGTTGTTTCCCTTTAAGATTACTAGCTTGTTTTCGTTCGTATAATAATTGAATAATTGGTATCGCAAATGCTGCTGTTTTTCCAGTTCCTGTTTGTGCACATCCTAAAAGATCTCTGCCCGATAAAACGATTGGAATTGCTTCTTGTTGAATTGGTGTTGGTTTTGAATAACCTTCTGAAGCTAAAGCTTCTTTAATTGGGTCAATCAGATTTAAATTGTCAAATGTCATAGTTTTGTTAAATAATTATTTATGCAAAGGTAGTTTAATATATTTGTTTATTTAGATAATTAAAATGACGTTACTGCGATATTTTAATGCGTAAACAACTCCAAAACCTTTCGCTCTAATAATGAATTATTTAGTTTAAAATATCTATATAATTACTATCTTCGTAGTATCAAAACGTGTGTGTTGAATGTTAAGTAATTTGTGAAGTTTATGCGTAAATTTTTGTTTCTTCTTTTTCTTGTAATACCTGTTTTATTGTTTTCACAATCAAAGAATTATACTTTTAAATCATATAATATTGATAATGGTCTTTCCGATAATTATATTGAGCAAGTTTTTGAAGATAGTCGTGGCTTTATTTGGTTAGCGACTCATAATGGACTTAATAAATTTGATGGCCATTCTTTCAAAACAATAGATCTTAAAACGGGAGATAAAATTTTACGAAATTTTATCTCATCGATTACCGAAGACGAACATCATAAATTGTGGATTGGAACATTAGCTGGAATTTATTTATATGATCTTAATGAAGATACATTAAGTCGCTATCCTTTTGAAAAAAGTAAAGAGCAATTAACTTGTAATTATATCGAGCAAACTGTTTTCGATAAAAAAGGAGATGCATGGATATCTACTCGAATTGGGCTAAATAATGTAAATAATAAAACGGGCAAAATTCAAAAATTCAATGCTAATTTAAAAGACGAAAAAGCTTTACCCGGACCTTATATTTCGTCGGTTTGTGTTGATAATAATAGTTCAGTATGGATTGGAACGCTCGATTATGGGCTTTGTCGATTAGGGAAAGATGGGAAAACAATAATACGTTATGCAAATAACGTTGGAGGAGTTCCTTCGGTTTCCGTACGTTGTATATTTGAAGATAAAGAAAAAAATCTTTGGGTTGTTTGTGCAAAGGAGGGTTTATATTGCAAAAAAACGAATCAAGAAAATTTTGTTAAAGTTCCAATTATAAATAGTAAAACGGGAAAAGAATTTACGTCTGTGTTTTCTTGTATTTCAGAAGATAACGAAGGGAATCTTTGGATAGGAACCTCGGTCGATGGTATTGTGGTTTATAATAAACGAACTAAACAAACCGATTTTTATTCTGAAAACACACAATATCCTTATGTTATTTGTGGAAACAGTGTCGATAATATTTCGAAAGACAAAATAGGGAATATGTGGATTGGAACGCATGGCGGTGGAATAAGCGTCTTTAGTCCTATTCGTTCAAATATAACCTATCGATTTAAAACTCCAAGTAAAAATGCATTATCCGGAAATATTGTAAGTTGTTTTTGCGAAGATCATACGGGTAAAATTTGGATAGGTACCGATGGTAATGGTTTTTGTCGTTATAGTCCAAAAGAAAATGAATTTGTTAATTATTCGAAAAATGATGGCTTATCATCAAATGCTGTTTTAAGTATTTGTGAAATCAAGGATAATATTTTTGCCGTTGCAACTTGGAATGGAGGATTAAATATTTTTGATGCAACTCAAAAGAAATTTCATCAGTTTTTATTTGAATCGCACAAAAGTGATAAGAATACGCAAGATGTTTATGGATTATATTTCGATAGAACGAAGAATTTACTTTGGTGTAATACTTATAATGATGGTGTTCAGATTTTTGATTGTTCAGTATTTCGTTTTTTAACAAACGATGAATTACGAAAGGTATTCCCAAAGTGGGCATTAATAAACCTCAATTCAAAAATTGTGTTTGACCATAATGGTAACGCTTGGATAGGTGGAGGATATGAATTTGTTCGGATTAAAGACAATAACGTAGTACGATATTTGTCGGCCGACTCGTCGAAAAAAGGAGTAAATATCTCAACATGTACCGATATTTTAGAAGATAAAAAAGGTAAGATTTGGGTTGCTGCCTATACTTTAAATTGTTATGATAAAGCAAACGATTGTTTTAAATCATATCCATTTAACGATGTTAATGAAACAGAATCAAGAGCTTTAGTTGAGGATTCGCATGGCAATATTTGGGTATCAACAACAAAGGGTGTTTTTAAGTTTTCGACCAAAACAAATACATTTACTAGTATGACTCAAAACTGGGGAATTCCCGATATGCAGTATTTTCGCAAATCGGCTTTCCGAAGTAGAGATGGACATCTGTATTTTGGTGGTTTAAAGGGTTTTATCGTTTTGCATGAAGATAGTAATTACTGCTTTAATGTAAATCCACCGCTTTGTATTACTAAATTGTTTATTCGCGATGTGGAACAAAAAGCAAATGTAGACGGTAGTCCAATAACGAAAGATATTTCTTTATATAAGACATTGACTCTTAATTATGATCAAACATTTATTACCCTCGAATATGCTGCTTTAGATTATGTTGACAATGCAAAAATTCAATTTAAATACAAACTCGATGGTTTCGATAAAGAATGGGTAACAGCTGGAACGGAAAGGCGAACTAGTTATACAAACATTCCTCCTGGAACCTATACATTTCAGCTTATTTGCACTAATAGCGATGGCAATTGGAGTAAAAAACCGTACGAAATGACAATCGTAGTTTTGCCTCCATGGTGGAAAACGATTTGGGCAATTTTTCTGTTTATAATACTTATAATTTCATCTGTGGTTGGAATTATTTTATATCGTGAACGAAGTATTAAGCTAGAAAATAAAAAACTTGAAGAGATAGTTGAATCAAAAACGCAAGAGCTGAAATCGATTAACCATACTCTTTCAGAACAAAATAATACAATTCAAGATCATTATGAGGATTTACGTGAAAAGCAATTAGTAATTGAGATAAAGAATAATCAATTACAAGAAGCTCTTAATGTTAAGGATAAGCTAATGACTGTAATAGCTCACGATTTTAGAAATCCATTAACAACGATGCAAGGTTTTGCAAAATTATTAAGCGATAAAATTAAATCGAAAGGATTGACAGAATTACAACCAAATATTGATGCAATTACAGTTTCGGCCGACACTTTACAATCGCAAATGACTGAAGTTTTGGAATGGAGCGTCAGTAAAGATAATGCAGCAAATTATAAACCGAAAGATGTTGATTTAACCATTTTAATGAGCGATGTTCTTTCATTAGTAAACGAAACGGTTACGCATAAAAAAATCAGTATCGAAACAAAATATTTACAGTCTTCAGCAGCCTTTGTCGATTCGCGAATGGTAAGTACAATATTCCGAAATCTGATAATTAATAGTTCAAAATTCACTCCACAAGGTGGTGTTATTGCTGTTTCAATATCGGAAACTGAAGAATGGATTGAGATTCTTGTAAAAGATACTGGAATTGGAATGAGTCAAGATCAAATTGATGAACTTATGTCCGATAAAAACTTACTATCGAGCGATTATCGTTCAGGATTTGGAATTCAAATATGCCGAACATTTGTAAAACGGAATAATGGCGTGCTTCATATTGCAAGTCAATTGGGCAAAGGATCTGAGTTTACAGTTTTATTGCCCAAAGGACATGTAATGCAAAAAACAAATAGAGTATTAGTTGAAACGGAAGAAGAATTTCAAACAACCGAACTACAAACAACAGATGAAAATCAATCAATTTTAATCATTGATGATAATAAGGAATTGACGAGTTATTTGAAAGAAATATTTGCTGAAAGTTTTACTGTTTACGAGGCTTTCAATGGTCGTGAAGGTCTTAAAATTGCCCAAGATGTTTTACCCGACATTATTTTAAGCGATATAAATATGCCTTTACTCGATGGTAAAGAGCTTTGTGGACAGCTGAAGGCTAATTCATTAACGAACCATATTCCTGTCATTTTAGTGAGTGGAAAGAGTCTTCCTCAAGATCAAATTGAAGGTTTATTGAAAGGTGCTGACGATTATGTTGTAAAACCATTTAATGTGTCTGTATTGAAACAAAAGGTATTTTCAATTCTAAAAAATCGCGAAATATTAGCAAGTCGGTTTAGTCAAAAGAAAAGCATTGTTGGCGACTTTAAATTGCCAGAAAGTGTTGATGACAAGTTGATTGATGAAATAACAAAGAAAATTATTGAAAACATTACCAATTCCGATTTCGATGTGGAAATGTTGGCAAAAGATGTTGGAATGAGCCGTTCGCAATTATACCGCAAAACCAAAGCAGTTTTAGGACTATCACCTATCGATTATATCAATACATTGAAATTCCAAAAATCGATAGAGATGTTGAAAACGGGCAAGTATCGTATTTCAGAAATTGCCTACGAACTTGGATTTTCCGATGCTCGATATTTTTCATCATCATTTGCTAAACGATTTGGAGTTCCGCCTTCTTCATTTATTTCACACGAAAAAAATGAAGCTGGGTTTATTCAAGATCAGGATATATAAGTAATAGAAAGAATATAATGTCGCATTTTTAACTCAATGAATATTGACAAAAGAAATATGACAATAATTCATTCTCATTACTTAATTCTTGCTTTAAATCTATTCTCTTGAAAAATCTGTTCCGAATTTACCTTTTTATTGTTAGTTAAAGAGCTTGATTGGGCTGCTAAGCATTGGTAAAAACACTATGTTTGGGTTGCGTGTGTTTAAATATTTTTGTGGCGTCAAAATGACTGCCTTTTTGTGGATTTAACAAGGATTTTTTATTGAAAATTATCTAAATATCAGATAAGTAGTGTGTTGTGATATGTACGCCTTTATAAAGTTGTACATATTTGTGCTGTTTATTTTTGATTTCTAATTTTAAACGAGTTATTTTTACGAACATTTTTATGCAATAATTTTATAGATTATTGCGAAAAATGTGAATAGAAGAATCTGCGTTGAATTAAGAAATAAATTAAATAAATAAATGATTACAATTTTGAACTTCTCAAAAAAGGCTATCCTCTTAGCAATTTTTAGTCTTACAAGTTATTTTCTTAGTGCACAAACTATTAAGTACGTTACACCTGGCGGTACTGGACTTAAAGATGGAAGTAGCTGGTTAAACGCCTATTCTGGTGGTAGTTTGCAAACTGCAATAAACTCAGTAGCTACTCTACCCGGTGGTGGACAAGTTTGGGTTGCTTCTGGTACTTATACTCTTACAATGGATTCGAGTGGTATTGCATCTCCAACTGATGCAAGAACAAAAACACTTACGATGAAGAAAAATGTTAAGATCTATGGTGGATTTGATGGAACAGAAATTTCATTATCAGCAAGATCAATACAATCCGCAGCACGTTCTATAATCAATGGTAATAGTTGTTATCATGTTGTTACATACAATAGAGTGGCAGATACTACTGCTTTACTTGATGGGTTTAAAATTACAGGAGGATATGCTAATACGAGTGGATCTGGTCGTGACATAGGAGCTGGGATTTTTGCTGTTGGAGGTGTTGTTGCTAATTGTACAATTTCTAACAATATAAGTTCATATAAAGCTGCAGGAGCATATATTGATGGTGGTATTATTAAAAATTGTCTTATTTATTCTAATACATTAACATCAGTTAATTGTGGAGGTGGTGGATTATATCTCACAAGTAATTCTGCTCCATATTTGGCAAGTAATTGTACCATTTATAGTAATATTGCTCCGTCTGGTGCTGGTATTCTTGTAGATGGTAAAATTACTGGTTATATACAAAATTGTTCTATATATAGTAATTATGCAAATGGAACAAATGGCTGTAGTCTTGGAGGGGCAAATGCAGGCGGTGCTGGAATTTATGTGTGGGGAAAGGTAATAATTTCAAGTTGTGCAATATTCAACAACACATCGTCTCATATGGCAGGAGGTATTTTTGAAGATTACAATGGTGTAAAAATCATTAATTGTACTATTGCAAATAACCAAACATTGCGTTCGGGTGAAAATGTAAATCAACAAATATATTTGTATGCAAATACCTTAGAAGCATGCACAATTTATAATAGTGTAATTACTTCTGTTAATTCAAAAGGCGATGATGTTATTCGAACGCTCACTTATGCAAAATCAATTGGTTTAATTAATAGTTTTGCTAATGGTTATAACATTTCATCTAATTATGATCTTTATTTTAAATCTCCAACAACAGATATTGGTTATAATACATCAGAAGCAACTACTCCTTTAATTGGATTATCAAATTGGAATATATCATCAATTAATTCAATTTTATTTAATGCTGGGGATAATTCAGTTTTAACAAAGGACTTGTCGCCATTAGATGCAGCAAGCAATCCTCGTGTTGTTATGGGTATTGTTGATGTAGGTGCATTTGAATATAACACACGTCGCTATGTTACACCAACAGGAGCTGGCACTAAAGATGGTTCAAACTGGGCAAATGCTTATGCTGGAACATCGCTTCAAATTGCACTAAATAAAGGTTTTGGTGAAGTATTTGTTGCTGCTGGTACATATAGTCCTACAGCCAATGCAAGTGGTTCAGCTACACCAGGATCAGATGATATTTTTACAATCCCCAAAGATGTAATGTTATATGGATCATTTCATGGGAATGAGATAAATAGTTCCGATAGAATTCGTTTTGATAAAAATGGAGATGGGAAAATACAACCATGGGAATTTAAAGATTCAACCATATTTAGTGGAACATCAGGTGTAACGCAGCGATATTATGCTGGACTTGTGCGTTTTGCTAATGATTATGATACAGCTCGAATTGATGGATTTATCTTAAAATATGCTTTAAGTCAAGCTATAAATGTTGAATCAGCGTATTCGCTCAATAAAATATTGAACTGTATTGTAAGTAACAATGGTGTTGCAAATCAAAATCTCCCTATTGTTCACTTACGAGGAAATAGTTATATGTTTGGAACATATGTAACTCAATCATTGAATACCAATGCTGTTTATACTGATGAAACTCCATTGATTGATAGTTGTTTAATTACATATTCATATGCTTTTAGTGTTGGTGGACCAGGAGCAACAATAAAAAACAGTATAATACATCATAGTCCGTATTGTAGTTGGATTTCAGGAACCTTTACCTACGATCATTGTGTGATAAGTGAAATAACGGGTACGCCAGCAATAACTTCAACAGGTCTAGGTTATATGTATAATTCTGTATTGGAAAATTGCTCTAATGTTGGAATAGCTGCTTCTAATGGTTTTACAATGGTAAATTCAGTTATTACAAATACTACAACAGGTATTACAGTAGCTGCAGGTGAATATAAGATAATTAATAGTACGTTTGCACAAAATTCTACAGATATAAATTGCCCAACATCTGTAGGAAATACTTCATATCTAACAAATTCTATTCTTACAGATAGTTATACTATAGGAACTAATACAATTGTAAAGAATTGTGCAATAAAAGGAGGATATGCATTGGGCGATTCAATCATTAGCCTTAGTTCATATACTGATGCAAAATTTGTAATGCCGACTACGTTTTCGGGTTATACAGCAATCACCGCAAAAATTTCGGACATCCATTGGGCTAATTGGTCGCTTTTACCTACATCGTCGTTGATTGATAAAGGAACTAATGTGAATGACAACTTAGTGGATATCAATAATAACCCACGTCCTTCTTTAGGTAGATATGATATAGGTGCTTATGAAGTTCAATCAATAGCTCCTCCAATGGTAGTTCCAACAGTAGCTATAGTTGATGCCACACCTATTGCCCCAGGTAATGCAACTATAAATTGGTATAATAGTACAGCTGATGGTTTTGCTGTTTTTGTAAAAGATGGAGCTACAGGAGTTCCATCAATAATTGATGGCGATGAATATACTGCAAATACTATTTTTACTAATGGATCAACTCCCGATAATTCGTGGTATTGTGTATATAATGGTACCGGAACTACAGTAACCGTTACAAATCTTACAGCAGGAAATTGGCATAGTATTGTAGTTCTTCCATATATTGGAAAGAATTATAAAGTATATGCAAAATATTTGGCTGAAGGCAAAAATGTTATACGTTTTTATGAGAAATCGCCTCAAACAATAACGTTTACTGCACCAGTTGAAATTGATGGACAAACATCATTTATCCCAAATGCTTCAACTACGTCTAACTATCAACTCAGTTTTACTTCGAGTGACCCTACTGTTGCTTTACCTAATGGATCAACTATTCAAATATTAAAAACGGGTACAGTAACAATTACTGCATCGCAAGCTGGGAATGCTCAATATTTCCCTGCACAATCAGTAGCAAAAACAATCGTGTTTGGAAAAACATCGCAAACCATTTCATTTACTATGGCAACTTCGGCTACTTATGGTGATGCCGATGTAGCATTAGTAGCTTCGTCAGTTAGTGGGTTACCCGTAACATTCAGTTCTAGTAATACTTCGGTTGCAACAGTAATTAATGGTGTACTCTCGATTGTAGGAGTAGGAACAGCAACTATTACTGCAAATCAAAATGGGAATAATTATTTTACTTCGGCTACACCCGTTTCTTATATTCTAACGGTTTTACCAAAAGCTCAAACGTTAACATTTGGTACACTTACAACCAAAACGTATGGAAGTAGTTCATTTGCTTTAACAGCAACAGTAAGTTCAGGACTACCAGTAACTTATACATCATCAAATAATACAATAGCTTCGGTTGCAGGGAATATTGTAACAATCAATGCAGCTGGTACTGCAACTATAACTGCTTCACAATCGGGAAATAGTAATTATACGGATGCAACTTCAGTCGTTCAAACATTAACTATTAATAAGGCTTCACAAATACTATCATTTACACTTCCAACGATTGCAACTTACGGTGATGCCGATATTACATTGAATGCATCTACTACAAGTAATTTAACAGTAATCTATACTTCAGATAATTTAAATGTAGCAACCATTTCAAATGGTGTTTTATCAATAAAAGGAGCAGGAACAGCAACTATCACAGCATCTGTTGCAAACAATACTAATTATACTGATGTTACACCAATATCATATACTTTAAGTGTAACACCAAAAGCTCAAGCAATAAGCTTTAGCCCATTAGGAAGTAAAACATACGGCGATGCAAGTTTTGCATTATCAGCAAGTGCAAATTCAGGATTGGCAGTATCTTATACTTCAAGTAATTCCTCAGTAGCATCAATTGCTGGGAATATTGTTACGATAAAATCAGCAGGAACAGCAACAATTACAGCATCGCAAGCAGGAAACGGCAACTATTCTGTGGCTACAGATGTCAATCAAGTATTGACAGTAGGGAAAGATTCACAAATACTATCGTTTACGCTTCCAACAATAGCAACGTATGGTGATGCCGATATTTCATTAAATGCATCTACATCAAGTAATTTACCAGTAATCTATACATCAGATAATTTGAATGTAGCAACAATTTCAAATGGTATTCTAACTATAAAAGGAGCAGGAACAGCAACTATCACAGCTTCTGTTGCTAGCAATACTAATTACACTGATGTTACTCCAATAACATATACTTTAAATGTTTCATCAAAATCACAAACAATAAATTTTGGAACTTTAGGTACTAAAACATACGGCGATGCAAGTTTTGCATTATCGGCAAGTGCAAATTCTGGTTTAGCAGTAGCGTATACTTCAAGTAATCCATCAGTTGCATCAATAGCAGGAAATATTGTTACCATAAAATCAGCAGGAACAGCAACAATCACAGCATCGCAACCTGGAACAGGAAACTATTCTGTAGCTACAGATGTCAATCAAGTATTGACAATTGGCAAAGATGCACAAATACTATCGTTTACGCTTCCAACAATAGCAACGTATGGTGATGCCGATATTTCATTAAATGCATCTACAACAAGTAATTTACCCGTAATCTTTACATCAGATAATTTGAATTTAGCAACAATTTCAAACGGTATTTTATCAATAAAAGGAGCAGGTTCGGCAACTATCACAGCTTCGGCAGCTAGCAATACTAATTACATCGATGCAACTCCAATATCATATACTTTAAATATTTTGCCAAAATCACAAACAATAAGCTTTAGTAATTTAGGAACTAAAACATACGGCGATGCAAGTTTTGCATTATCGGCAAGTGCAAATTCTGGTTTAGCAGTATCTTATACTTCAAGTAATCCATCTGTTGCATCTATAGCAGGGAATATTGTTACCATAAAAGCTGCAGGAACAGCAACAATAACTGCATCGCAAACAGGAAACGGCAACTATTCTGTGGCTACAGATGTCAATCAAGTTTTGACCGTTGGAAAAGATTCTCAAATATTATCGTTTACACTTCCAACAATAG
>Ga0302215_10001520_pt1 | contig 16510 bp, 13 predicted proteins | sample II_Fen_N3_1_FD_194580 | JGI IMG/M metagenome (GOLD analysis project Ga0302215, IMG submission 194580) | Peat permafrost microbial communities from Stordalen Mire near Abisko, Sweden - II_Fen_N3_1 | ecosystem: Environmental > Terrestrial > Soil > Wetlands > Permafrost | place: Sweden: Abisko...
AACAGCAGATTACACCGAATTATCGTCCGAATTGGCTCATTTGTGGGAAGACAAGTTTAATCTGATTCACAAACGCATGCCCGAAAAATATGGAGAAGAAACAACTGCCGCCGATGGGTTCAACACGAGTGCCGGTATTTATTCCGAATTCGGTAAAATCGTTTGTATTTCGGTCGGTTTCATTCATTTTCAGGGCGAAGAAATGCATTTTCGTACCAAATCGTTTTACGGCGATAATGAAAAAATACTCCTAAATGATTTTCTTCAACTTATTTGCAAGTTCTGTACTAGCAAAGAACATACACTCTGCGGTCATAATATCAAAGAGTTTGATATCCCGTATATTTGTCGGCGAATGTTGATAAACGGCTTGACTCTTCCATCCATTTTTCAGATTGCCGGTAAGAAACCTTGGGAAATCAATTTTATCGATACACTTGAATTATGGAAATTTGGCGACTATAAAAACTACACAGCATTGAAACTGCTTACTGCTGTGTTTGGCATCGCAACTCCGAAAGATGATATCGATGGAAGTCAGGTTGCTGAAGTCTACTACAAAGAAAAGAATATCAAAAGAATAGCTCTGTATTGTCAAAAAGATGTGGTAGCCACGGCACAGGTATTTTTACGGTTGAACAGCATGGATTTGATACAGGAAACCAACATTGAACATATCGAATCCTGATAGAAAACCGGCAATTTGAAATTATTTGCTTACTTTTGGGAGATGAGAATTCAAATTTTCAGCTACCGGAACAAATAATTGAGCATGCAAAAAAGAAATTATCACATACTCATTCTGTTTTCAGTATTGTTGTTTGCAGCGTGCAAGCAGCAAAAATCTGAGCAACCGAAAATTTCCAGTTCTGCCGATTTAAAAAGTATTATTTCCAACGACACCCTGCGTGTTGCAACCATGTATGGTTCCACCTCCTACTTCCTCTTTCGTGACGAATACATGGGTTTTGATTACGAAATGGCTACAAATCTGGCAAATTATCTGCACGTAAACTTAAAAATAAACATTGCCAAATCTCAAGCAGAAATGACTCAATGGCTCGATGAGGGTAAAGTTGACGTGATTTGCTACAACATGATTGAAACGCGCGAACTGAAAAAGAAGTTTACATTCGTGCTTCCTCAGGCCGATTCCTATCAGGTGTTGGTTCAAAATATTGGAGCAAATGCCCTTTCGGATGTCACCGAGTTAGAGGATGAAGATGTATATGTGAAGCAAAATAGTATTTATCACGAGCGGTTGGAAATGCTCAATGATGAAATTGGAGGAACAATCAATATTAAAATTGCTGCCGATTCGTTGTCTGAAGATGATTTAATAGATATGGTTGCCGAGAATAAAATTAAATATACAGTTTCGGATCACAATTTGGTACTGCTTCATAAATCCTATGACAGAAAGCTCGATGGTCACATGCCTGTTAGTTTTAATCAGCACAATGGTTGGTTAATCCGAAATGAAAATCGTGATTTGAAAAACGCTATTGAAAAATGGGAGAAACTGGCAGAATCGGAACAATTACAATCTACGTTGAAAAAGAAATACTGGGATCAAAGTCCATTTTTTGCGTTACGCCGAATCACAATACCCAGAGGAGCCATATCGCCGTTCGATCATTTATTTAAAAAATATGCCTCAACAATAGACTGGGACTGGCGGTTGTTAGCAGCAATCGCATTTCACGAATCCCGTTTCGATTCGCAGGAAGTATCGTGGGCCGGTGCAGCCGGACTTATGCAACTAATGCCACGCACAGCAGCCAACTTTGGACTCAACAGAAAAACTATTTTTGATCCAGAACTAAATATCGAGGCCGGAGTTCAATATATTAAAAGTTTAAATATGTCATTTCGACAAGTTCCAAGCAAATCAGAACGTATTAATTTTATTCTGGCTGCATATAATTCTGGACCTGCACACATACTAGATGCTATGGCTTTAGCTAAAAAGCACGGTAAAAACCCACAAATATGGTTCAACAACGTAGAGTATTTTTTACTCAAAGAAAGTGAACCTCAATTTTACAATGATCCTGTTGTAAAATACGGATATTATCGGGGAAAAGAAACTGCCCGATACGTCCAGAATGCCTTACAAACATTCGATAAGTATACTAAAAGAAGATAAAAAAGATAATATTGTAAATACATAATATGCCAAACAGCGAATTAATTCTTATCAAAATATCCGGCGAAGACAAACCCGGAGTTACAACAGCCATAACCGGAATTCTTGGAAAATACAATGCTACCATTCTTGATATCGGCCAGGCTGATATTCACCACACACTCTCATTGGGAATTTTATTCAAGGTTACCAATCAATCCGATTCAGGAAATATATTGAAAGAGGTACTTTTCAAATGTTCGGAATTGGATGTAAATGTGCGCTTTAAGCCAGTTTCAAGTGAAAGGTACGAAAACTGGGTAGGTCGTCAGGGTAAGAGCCGCTATATTGTAACTGTTTTAGGCAGAGAAATCACTGCTTATCAGATTTCAATGGTCACAAAAGCTATTTTAGAACAAAATCTAAATATAGATTCTATTATTCGCCTCACTGGAAGACACTCCATAGAGATGAATGGGGATACAACAACGCGTTCGTGTATTGAGCTATCGGTACGCGGCGAATTGATCAATAAAAATAACCTTTCAGAACAGTTTATGCATTACGCTGCTGATCTCGGCATCGATATTTCATTCCAGAAAGATGACATGTATCGCCGTAACCGCCGGTTAATATGTTTCGATATGGACTCAACGCTTATCAAAACTGAAGTTATTGATGAGTTGGCCGACCGTGCCGGAGTTGGTGAACAGGTTCGTGCCATTACCGAATCGGCCATGCGTGGCGAAATTGATTTCAGCGAAAGCTTCAAACAACGTGTTGCTTTACTAAAAGGACTCGACGAAAGCGTAATGAAAGAAATTGCCGAAAACCTGCCTATTATGGATGGTGCCGACAGACTGATTTCTATTCTGAAAAAGATTGGGTTTAAAATAGCCATTCTTTCAGGTGGATTTACGTACTTTGGAAATGCACTCAAAAAACGATTCGATGTAGATTATGTATATGCCAATGAACTGGAGATTATCGATGGAAAGCTGACAGGGAATCATTTGGGTGATATTGTAGATGGAAAACGTAAAGCAGAATTGTTGAAACTTATTGCTCAGGTTGAGAAAATTGAACTCGAACAGGTAATTGCAGTTGGCGATGGCGCGAATGATTTACCCATGTTAAACCTAGCCGGACTAGGTATCGCTTTCCACGCCAAACCGAAAGTCAAAGAAGAAGCTCAACAATCAATCTCAACAATTGGGCTCGATGGTGTGTTATATTTCCTGGGATTCAGAGATATACACATTGACATTTAAATAAGAGATTAGAAAACAATATGAAAAAAGCAATCGTAATTGGTGGCACCGGAATGGTTGGCACACAACTCATACAAGTACTACTTGAATCGGCTGCTTACTCGGAGGTTGTTTCGTTGGTACGGAAAGCAAGCGGTCTAAAACAGTCAAAGCTAAAGGAGCATATTATTGACTTCGACCAACCCGAAAATTGGCACAACTTGATTGTGGGTGATGTTCTGTTTTCTACGCTTGGAACAACTATTGCTCAAGCAAAAACAAAAGACAATCAATATAAAGTTGATTTCACGTATCAATATGTTGTAGCTGAAATTGCAGCTAAGAATGGAATCCCGAATTATGTATTGGTATCTTCGGCAGGAGCAAGTTCAAAATCAACAGTATTTTATTCAAACATGAAAGGGAAATTGGATGATGCTGTTCAGGCTCTACCCTTCAATGTTATCAGTATTTTACGCCCCGGTCAGTTAGACGGAAACCGCAATGAAAATAGAATCGGAGAGAAAATTGGCCTCTCGGTAATGTATGCACTCAACAAAATTGGACTATTTAATCGCTACAAACCGATTCAGGCAATAGAAGTGGCACAAGCTATGCTACATGCAGCCGAAAAACAACAACCAGGCATATACACACTTGAAGAAGTTTTCAAATTAATCAAATAACCCTCGTATGAATACCAAATCCCTGTAGTATTGCAGGGATTTTTTCATCTAACAATTCTCAAATCGTCGGAAACGAAAGTTAACAAATTGTAAAATTTTGAACTCGACACAAGAAAGTTAATTTAAATCCGTTAAGTTTGTACGAATTTCTTAAACACATTATTTTATTGTATGAAAAAACTAAAAATATTCTGTTCCTTTTTATTTCTGTTTGCCGGAATCACTCATGCGCAAAATCACACTATTAGTGGCTACATTACAGATGATAAAAGTGGTGAAACACTTATCAGTGCATCAGTATTTGATTCAAAGTCAAACAAAGGTGCCGTTAGTAATCTATATGGTTTTTATTCAATCACTCTCCCCCGAAGGAATGTTGAAATAAATTATTCATACGTGGGATACAGAGCACAAAAACAAAATTTCTATCTTACAAAAGATACAATCATAAATATCAGTCTTTCACAGGCAGTTTCTTTGGGCGAAGTAACTGTTATCGGAAACCGAAAAGAAATTGGTGTTCAGGGTTCGCAAATGAGTGCTATAGAGGTACCTATAAGTCAGCTCAAAGCTGTACCAGCACTTTTTGGCGAAAGTGATATAATAAAAGCTCTTCAATTGTTACCCGGGGTAAAAGCAGGCGTGGAAGGTGGAGCTGGATTTTATGTCAGAGGAGGTGGACCAGATGAAAATTTATTTCTTCTCGATGGAATTCCTGTTTATAATATTAATCATATGGGTGGATTCTTTTCTGTATTTAATGCTGATGCAATAAAAAATGTAACCCTCTACAAAGGAAGTTTTCCTGCACGCTTTGGAGGACGACTTTCTTCTGTTCTAGATATACGAATGAATGATGGCAATACAGAGAAACTGCATGGAAACATATCTATTGGTTTAATTTCGTCGAAAGCTAATTTAGAGGGTCCACTATTTGATAAAAAAACCACATTTAGCATATCTGCTCGCCGTACATATTTTGATTTATTGACTCAACCAATTATAAACCTTGCGGCAAAACAAAATGGTGCAATTGGAAATACCAGCGCAGGGTATTATTTCTACGATTTAAATGCAAAAATAACACATCGGTTTTCTGCAAAAGACAAAATCTTTTTAAGCACATTTATGGGTGACGATGTAGTTTACAGCAATATTCAAAATGGTTATTCAAGCTCCAACAATGGATCACAAACCGATAAATTAAAGCTTGGATGGGCATGGGGAAATTTCATAAGTTCTTTACGGTGGAATCATATTATCAACAATAAGCTGTTTATGAATACAACAGCTGCCTATACACGTTATCGATTCAACATGGACATTGGCACTTCAACATTTAATAAGACAATTAATCCACCAAGCACTACTTCAGAAAGTATATCGCTCGGCTACCGCTCAGGCATTGAAGATTATTCGGCAAAAGTTGATTTTGACTACACCCCGGCACCAAACCACGATGTGAAATTTGGAGGAAACTATACCTATCATACCTTTCGTCCTGGAGTTTCTGTGTCGCAATTACAATCTCAAAACGACTCATCAACATTGAAAATGGATACTGTCATAGGCGACAAGAACATATTTTCTCATGAAACAGCATTATATCTTGAAGATAATATAACCATAAATTATTTTCTTAAGGTCAATGTGGGGCTTCATTATTCAGCATTCATAGTAGAAAATCAGTTTTACAATTCATTACAACCAAGACTCGGTTTACGTTTACTAATCAATGATAAATTATCTATCAAAGCTGGTTATGCTGCAATGAGTCAAAATATTCACTTGCTATCGAATAATAATATAAGCCTTCCAACTGATCTTTGGGTACCTGTGACAAAACGAATTAAACCTATGAATTCCAATCAGTATTCTGTAGGAATCTTTTATAACTTATTAAATATTCTCGATTTGTCTGTCGAAGGATATTATAAAACGATGAATAACTTGGTTGAATACAAAGATGGTGCATCCTTTCTTGGTTCAAGTACCGGTTGGGAAAATAAAGTATACATGGGTCGTGGCTGGGCTTATGGTACAGAATTTTTGGCTCAAAAAACGATTGGAAAAACAACCGGATGGATTGGCTATACCTGGGCTAAATCAGAGCGTTTATTCGACAGACCAGGACAAGTTTTGAACAATGGAGAAGTATTTCCAACTAAATATGATATCCGAAATAGCTTAAGTATAGTGCTTTCACATAAGTTAAGTGAGAAAATTGATATATCGGCAACTTGGGTGTATAATACTGGTATTTCTGGAACATTGGCATTACAAACTTATACGGCGTATCCACTACCTGATGTTAACATCGGATCTAGTTATTTTTATTCATCAACAGGTAATTCTCTGAATTACATAAGCAAACGAAATAATTTTAGATATCCAGATTATCAGAGACTTGATTTAGGTATTAATTTTCACAAACAATTAAAGCACGGATTGAGAACATGGAATTTTAGCGTTTATAACGCTTATAATTATATGAATCCTTTTCTTATTTACCCAAGCACAGAATACAATTACAATTATGGAACTTACACGCAGACAGAAACTAAAGTGCTAAAGAAAATCACTATTTTCCCAATTATTCCATCATTAAGTTATTCATATAAATTTTAATATAGAACCATTAACACTTTGAAAATGAAAACAAAACATATATCATATATATTAGCTTTAGGAATAAGCTTATTAATCTATTCTTGTGAAAATGTTATTGAATTTTCAGGCAAAACTACAAAACCCTTACTTGTTGTAAACGGTTTTATTTCACCGGATTCACTCATTAAAGTACACGTTTCCAAGAGTAAGTTTTTTTTACAGGATAATAGCAGCTATGAATCAGTCAATAATGCTACTGTGAATGTTTGGGTGAACGGTACTAAAACAGAAAAACTTGTAAACATAGGAGAAGGATATTATCAAGCAAGCTTTAAACCTCAGATTGGTACTGTTATTAAGATAACAGCCGAAAACACTGAATTCAGTGAAGTATCTACTTATACAGATGTCGTTGCTCCAAATCCGATACTCTCAGCAGACACAACAAATCATATCTTTAAAGAATACCCTAACATTGATAGAACTTCTCAAAATGGAGTTGTAACATTGGACACAATGGGCTTTTCAAAGTTTGAAGATTTCGATGTGCATATTAAATTTAAAGACCCTGCAAACCAGGCCAATTTCTACAAACTAAATCTCAAAATATTGAATCATTACGATAATGACAGTACTACTTTAAATTCTACCTGGTTTAGTTCTGACGACATTGTATTTGGTAATGGCAACACTTCCGGACCTTTTGATACAGGATCTTATAGTTACGATCATGAATTTTCAGACGAATTGTTTAATGGCAAAGAATATAAATTAAAGTTAACATTTGGCATTACAACTTATATTTACAAAGACAAAACTCTTAATAAAGAACAAAAAACACCACTTAAACAAGAGCTCTATATTGAATTGCAAAGTATATCTGAATCGTATTTTAAATACATTCGAAGTCGATCAACCAGCGCTGGTACAATTGAATTCTTTTCTGAACCAGTTCAAATTTTCAGTAATGTAAGTGGTGGTATAGGTATTTTAGGTAGTTATTCTAGCTCAGTTTATAAAATTCAATTAAAATAACTTTCAAAAATCATTTTCACTAGCTAATTTCAATCTGTAAGCAAAACAAAAACAATGGATATATTTATACAATAAAACAAGGAAATAAAATCTAATTATCACTTAAAACCACAATTCAACTTATAGTCTTATAAACAATATAACATCTGAATATCAAACACCTACACAAATATACATATTATTACACATTTTATTCACAACAGTGCTTTCAATTTGAAATTAATCTTGTATTTTTACATCGATTTCCAACGATAATCAGATACTATTTATTGATGGGAAGAGAAAAGACAAAAAGTTCCATTAAAATTCAAAGGATATGAAAATCGGAGTTCCAAAAGAAATCAAAAACAACGAAAGCCGGGTGGCATTGACTCCTGGTGGTGCAAGAACACTTGTTTCAAACGGTCACACTGTTTTTGTTGAAACCCATGCAGGTGAAAATAGTGGTTTCAGCGACGAGCAATATGTAAAAGCTGGTGCACAAATTCTATCAACAGCCGTTGAGGTTTTTGCTTTAGCTGATATGATTATGAAAGTAAAAGAACCTATCAAAAGCGAATACAAACATATACGCCCCAACCAGTTAGTTTTCACATACTTTCATTTCGCTTCAGAAAAAGAACTTACACTTGCCATGATGGAAAGTGGAGCTGTATGTCTGGCCTACGAAACTGTTGAAAGAGCCGATCGAACGCTACCGCTACTCATCCCGATGTCGGAAGTTGCCGGAAGAATGTCAATTCAGGAAGGAGCAAAATACCTGGAGAAACCCAAAGGAGGTAAAGGAATTTTACTTGGTGGTGTTCCAGGAGTAAAACCAGCCAATGTCTTGGTTCTGGGAGGTGGAATTGTTGGTACTCAGGCAGCATTAATGGCAGCAGGTTTGGGGGCTCACGTAACTATTGCTGATATTTCATTGCAGCGTTTACGCTATTTGAGCGAAATTATGCCGGCAAACGTCGACACCCTTATGTCAAGCACATCAAACATAGAAGATATTCTACCACATACCGATTTAGTAATCGGTGCAGTATTGATTCCAGGAGCTAAAGCACCGCATCTTATTACCCGTGACATGTTGAAATTAATGCAACCAGGTTCCGTTTTAGTCGATGTTGCAATTGATCAGGGCGGTTGCTTCGAAACTTCCCGCCCTACTACTCACGCCGATCCCGTTTACGAAGTTGATGGAATTTTGCATTATTGCGTTGCCAATATCCCCGGTGCAGTACCATTTACATCTACGCTTGCACTAACCAATGCAACATTACCTTACGCCGTTTTGCTGGCCAATATGGGTTGGGAAGAAGCATGTGCTAAGCACGATGACCTACGCAAAGGTCTGAATATTGTAAAAGGGCAGGTAGTTTGCAAAGCTGTGGCTGATACATTTGGATTGTAATTTACGCATTCCAGCGTTAATCAATCTCCTCTTAATTATCGATTAAGAGGAGATTTTCGTTTAAAATTAGACTCAAATCACTAAGTTCTAATATCAATACATTCACTGAGTTTTACTGTTGGAATGATTTCAATAATTTAAAATTTAGATTATCTTTGCTGAGAAATAAAAAACAACATAAAAACAGCGTAAGCGTTTAATTCCAAATTATTTATATTCGCACAACGTTGAAATTAGATTTAATTATGGCAAATTCCAAAGATGTTTTCATTGAACAAACAATTGATAGTTCAAACGACGTCGTAATCTCAAAAATAAAAGAACTCATTAATTCCGGAGTACTAAAACCTGGCGACAGACTTCCGGCAGAACGGAAATTAGCCTCTGAATTTGGCGTTGGAAGAACACAGGTACGTGAAGCTTTACATAAACTTGAGTTTTATGGTATCATAAAGACCTTACCTCAAAGTGGTTCGGTTGTCAACGGCTTGGATATTAACACCCTAGATGGCCTAATTTCAGATGTATTGAATTTACAGGACTATGATTTCTTTTCATTGGTAGAAACCCGCGTTGTGTTGGAAACAAACGCAATACGCTTATGCGCCGAAAGATGTAATGAGTCTGATATCGCAAAACTCGAGAAGGCACACGAAAACTATATAAAATGTTTTGATACACCTGATCGGGTAAGTGCTGATTTTGCCTTCCACAGAGTAATAGCCGAAGCATGTCACAATCCGGTTTTCAAAGCCATGCTAATGATTGTGATTCCGGACATTCTCACAATTTATCAGCGTGACCGTATTTGTGCACCCAACCGGGATTTAATTATTGAACATGAAATAATGTTGAAAGCTATTAAAACCAGGGATGGGGAATTGGCTGTAAAAATAATGACTCAACATTTACAAGCAGTTCTTGATTTTGCAAAGTCTAAACTTAAAGAAAATAAATAGTATACAATCGATATTTATCATTCCTTAAAAACGAAGAAACGGGTTATTGAAGTTATTTCAATAACCCGTTTCTTCGTAAAATACGAATACAAATAAACCTTTATGATTCAAATGCGTTTATAAAAAATAAAATATGTCGCTTGCGACAATATTTCACACCAAACCTCATTGGAGATATCAAAATATTGTTATATTTGCAAAACCACATTATTCATACCTTACCTAGAATGCAAACAAAAAGAATCATTATCATCGGCTCGGGCTTTTCAAGTTTGTCGGCGGCATGCTATTTGGCAAAAGAAGGCTATGAAGTAAGCATTTACGAGAAAAACGAAACTATTGGAGGGCGTGCCAGACAACTTAAAGTAAACGGTTTTACGTTCGATATGGGACCAACTTTTTATTGGATGCCCGATATCTTTGATAGTTTCTTTGCTGATTTTGGCAAAAGAACAAGTGATTACTACAAGTTGGTTCGTTTGAACCCCGGCTACGAAATTTATTTCGGCAAACAAGATTCCATAGCTGTTTCAGCGAATATTGAAGAAATATATCAAACATTCGAGAAAGAAGAAGCCGGAAGTAGTAAATTTCTGAAAAAATTTCTGAAAACTGCAGCCTTTAATTATCGTATTTCAATAGATAAAGTCATTTATAAGCCCGGGAAATCGATACTCGAGCTGATAATGCCTTCCACAGCACTTCGTATATTCCAATTCTTCACAAGTATAAGTACGGCTGTTCGCAAAAATATTAAGAGTATTAAATTGCGTCAGATCTTAGAATTTCCGGTAATTTTTCTGGGTGCTAAACCATCAAAAACACCTTCATTTTATTGCTTTATGAATCATGCCGACATGACCTTGGGAACATGGCATATTCAAGGGGGAATGTTCGAATTAGTGAAAGGAATGCAAACTTTAGCAGAAAGTATGGGAGTGGAAATATACACAAGCAGTCAGGTTGGAAGTATTGAGGTTGCGCAAGGCAAGGCAACAGGAATCAAAGTTAATGGTGAACTCCAAAGGGCAGATTTAATAATTTCAGGAGCAGATTATCATCACTCCGAATTACTGCTCAAAAAGGAATATAGAAACTATACAGAAAAATATTGGAAAAAAAAGGTATTAGCTCCTTCAGCATTATTATTTTATGTCGGGTTTAATCGTAAAATAGAACGGGTTTCTCATCATACTTTATGCTTTGATACCGATTTTAATCTGCATGCCGAAAAAATTTACGATACGCCTGATTGGCCTGAGAAACCTTTATTCTACGCAAGTTTTCCAAGTATTACCGACGACAGTTTGGCCCCTGAGGGTAAAGAAGCCGGGATCTTTCTCATCCCAATTGCACCCGGTTTAAAAGATTCCGAAGAATTGAGAGAATATTACTTTGAACAAATCATTACCAGATTAGAAACCCTCACAAATCAGGAAATCAGAAAGGAAGTTCTTTTTCATAAGTCCTATTGTGTAAGCGATTTTACCCGTGACTATAACGCCTACAAAGGCAACGCTTATGGATTATCGAACATTCTGCTTCAGACAGCATTTCTGAAACCAAAAGTACAAAACAAACACGTAAAAAATTTACTATATACCGGCCAACTTACAGTTCCCGGACCCGGAGTTCCAACAACAATTATTTCTGGAAAAATTGCGGCAGAATTAGCAAAAACTTATCTCAAAAAATAATCTATGAATGAGCTATTTGAAGATATTTCGTACCGTACAAGTCGCCTTGTAACTAATGCTTATAGCACATCATTTTCAATTGGTGTCAGAAGTTTGCATCCTAGTATCCGAAATGCTATTTACAGTATTTACGGGTTTGTTCGTTTGGCAGACGAGATAGTAGATACTTTTCACGAATATGATAAATCGAAACTTCTGGCAGACTTTGAACATGCTTATTATGAAGCATTAAAAGACCGAATAAGTCTTAATCCGGTTTTGAACTCATTTCAGGAAACAGTCAGAAAATTCAACATTACCGATGATTTAGTTCAGGCTTTTCTAAATAGCATGAAATGCGATTTAAATCAAACTAAGTACGACGAAAAAGGGATTAAAGATTATATATATGGGTCGGCAGATGTAGTTGGTTTAATGTGTCTAAAAGTATTTGTAAATGGGAATAAAACAGAATATGAAAAGCTTAAACCCTATGCAATGCGCTTAGGATCTGCCTTTCAGAAAATCAATTTTCTGAGAGATCTTCAACACGATACAAACGATTTACATCGGATTTATTTCCCAATTCTGAAATCGGAACCACTCAATAAAGAAAATAAGAAAACAATTCTCAATGACATCATGGAGGATTATCGTGTGGCAATGATTGGTATTGAAAAATTGCCAAAAGAGGCCATGACCGGAGTTTATATTGCATACCTATATTACAGGGCTCTGACAAAAAGAATTCAGCTTTTGTCTGCTGAAGATTTAATGTCAAAACGTATCAGTGTACCCACTTATGAAAAAATATTATTGCTTTGCAGAGCCTACATCTACACAAAACTGAATTGATTATGGTTATTCTTATTGACGAAAACGATTTGCAAATTGGTACTATGTCTAAACTTGAGGCGCACGAAAAAGCTTTACTTCATCGTGCCTTTTCAGTGTTCATATTCAATTCAAAGGGAGAAGTTTTGATGCAGCAACGAGCAAATGACAAATATCACTCTGCAGGTCTATGGACAAATACATGTTGTAGTCATCCATTCCCAGGTGAAGAAACAATTGCAGCTGCTAATCGTAGATTATCGGAAGAAATGGGCATGACGACAGATTTAAAATTTATTTTTAAATTTAAGTATAAAGCTCAATTTGACAATGAATTGACTGAACATGAAATTGATCATGTATTTGTTGGACAAACAGATGAATTACCAACAATTAACCATAGCGAAGTTGCAAGCTATAAGTATATGAAAATCGATGAGATCCAGCAGGATATGTCCTCGCATCCTGAACGTTATACTGTTTGGTTTCAAATCATTTTCGCTGAATTTATTCATGAATTATCCACTCACAAGCTATTCTAAAATGAAAATTGCAGTTATAGGGTCAGGTATAGGTGGATTAGCTTCAGCCATAAGATTAGCAGTGAAAGGTCATGATGTTACGGTGTTTGAAAAAAACAGCTTTGCAGGTGGTAAATTATCGCAGATCCATCTCGGTGATTTTCGCTTCGATACCGGGCCCTCTCTCTTTACACTACCACAGTTAGTTGAAGAATTATTCTTATTGTGTGATGAAAATATGAAAGACCTGCTTCCTTACGAACGGCTCGAAAATAACTGCAAGTACTTTTTTACTGATGGTACCGTATTCAATTTCTATCATGACAAAGAAAGATTAAAGCAAGAGATTATTGAAAAAACGTCTGAGAACATGGATAACATTCTTCGTCGATTGAGCGAATCAGAAGAAATTTATACAGCAAGTGCTCCAGTTTTTTTATTTAGCTCATTTCACAAGCTTTCTAACTTTAATACCGAACCTTATAAAAAGATTCTTTTTCAGCTCCACAAACTCAATTTCAACAAAACAATGCATGGTGCAAACCGAAAAGATTTCTCAGATCCAAACATGGTTCAACTATTTGACAGATATGCTACTTACAATGGTTCAAATCCCTATAAGGCTCCTGCTACGTTGAATATGATTGCTCATTTGGAGAACAATATCGGAGCATTTTTCCCAAAAAATGGGATGTATGCTATTGCAGATACTCTATATAAACTGGCACTAAAGCACGGTGTTAATTTCAGATTCGATACTGCTGTAACGGAGATAATTGTTGAAAATAAAAAAGCAATTGGAATAACGACAAATAATCAAAATGAACTGTACGATTTAATTGTGTCAGATACAGATGTAAAGTATCTTGCTCAAAATATGCTGAAACATCCACTCAGCAAAAGATTAAAAAAGGCTGAACCATCATCTTCTGCACTTATTTTTTATTGGGGAGTTAAACAGTCATTCCCGGAACTTGATTTACACAATATTATTTTCAGTAACGATTACAAAACTGAGTTTGAAAAGCTATTTAAAGAGAAAACACTCACAAATGATCCTACAATTTACATTTTCATCAGCTCGCGAATTACAAAAGAAGACGCCCCTGTTGGCTCCGAAAATTGGTTTGTAATGGTAAATGCACCTGCCAACAACGGTCAGGATTGGGGAAAATTGATTGCTGAAGCTCGTGAAAATATCATTGCTAAAATAAATAATACACTTAAAATAAATATTCAAGAACTCATTGTTGAAGAACAAATAGCCTCGCCATTGACTATCGAAAAGAATACCTTGAGTCAGGATGGAGCATTGTATGGTAGTTCATCCAACTCCATGTTTTCAGCTTTTTTGCGCCATCCCAATTGGCTGAATAGTATAAAAAATCTTTATTTCGTAGGCGGTAGCGTACATCCAGGTGGTGGAATTCCACTTTCGTTGGCAAGTGCTGAAATTATTAATCAGGAAATCCCCGATGCCAATGAATAAATGGCAAGAAATAATATCCCCGAAAGAAATGCCGTTGAATTTCGTTCGGTTTTATGTAATTGGGTTCGCCCTATTTGCAATACCATTAACACGTGAATTCTTTATTAATATAACAGCCATCACATTGCTGTTTGTAATTGGTATTGTCTTTTATTATCATCAAAAATGGAATTTTAAAACAATTGCCTTATTTATTTTCATTGGAATAAGCACTTTTGTTTTGGAAATATTCGGTGTATCAGGTGGCGAAATATTTGGCATCTACCAGTATGACAATGGCTTAGGCTTAAAACTTTTTGAAACCCCTCTAATAATTGGATTAAATTGGTTGTTCCTGATTTATGCTACACAATCTATTGCAGGCACAATTAGTTCAATGCCGATAATTCGAATTCTAACCGCAGCATCCTTAATGCTAATCTACGATATCGTAATAGAAACAGTAGCACCAATTATGAGAATGTGGTATTTTAATACTCCATATCCCCCTTTTAAAAACTTTATTGCATGGTTTCTAGCAGGTTTGGTGTTCCAAACTGGACTGGTGGTATTCAAAATAGACACAAATAACAAACCAGCACGGGCATTAATTTTCATTCAAATAGGATTCTTTCTTTTAATTGCATTATATAGCTTAATTTTTTAATTTATGATAAAAGCAAATCATAGCTTTTTGGGCAAATTATTCTTTAGTATTTACTCACTCGTAAAACTAAAACAACAATTTCAACAGATTCTCTTTAAAGGTGAATTTGAAGATAAAGGTTTGCCAGTTTTGATTATCGCAAATCATTTCTCGTGGTGGGATGGTTTTATCCAGTTGCAAATAAATGAGCGATTCTTAAGGCGAAAATTTCATGTAATAATGCTCGAAGAACAGCTTGAAAAATTCATGATACTAAACAAGGCAGGAGCTTATTCAGTACAAAAGAACTCTCGAAAAATAATTGAAAGCCTTCAATATACTGTCGGTTTACTTTCTGACAATAAAAACGTTGTTTTATTATTTCCTCAAGGCGAAATTCAAAGTTTATATACGCAAGAATTCAAGTTTGAAAGCGGTTTAGAATATATTCTCAAGAATAAACAGAAGGATATTCAATTCATTTTCAATGTAAATTTGGTTGATTATTTTTCATATAAAAAACCAACGCTATCAGTTTATTTTAAAAACTACAATCCACAACTTCCAATGAATTTGCAAACTATTGAGACCGATTTCAACGACTTTGCAACTGAATGCAAACTTCAACAGAAAGAAAAATGATTTATATTGGTTGGTTTCTGCTATTTTTTGGAGCTTTACGCTTGTTGGTTGCCTTTGTGAACTGGGCAACTCAACCCTACTTACCCAAAAAATCGGACATAACGACCAAACCATTCGTATCAATCCTTATCCCGGCACGGAACGAAGAAAAAAATATCGGGAAACTCCTCTCCGATCTCTCTACATTTGATTATAAATCAATTGAAATCATAGTTTTAGATGATAATTCAACTGATAATACCACTCTCATTGCAAACAATTACATTGAGAAAAACCATAAAATCAAAATATTTCAGGGGAAAGTACTGGAGAATGGTTGGTTGGGAAAAAATTTTGCGTGCCATCAATTAGCACTCATGGCAAAAGGAGATATACTACTATTTCTTGATGCTGATGTACGTGTTGAAAATAGTCTACTGGAACAATCTATAGCTTTCACTCAGAAACATAAAATCAAATTACTATCCATTTTCCCGAAACAATTAATGCCAACCAAAGGTACAAGATTAGCCGTTCCATTAATGAATTGGATACTTTTGAGTTTATTACCACTTATTTTGGTTAGATTATCGGGGTGGAAATCATTTTCGGCAGCAAACGGACAATTCATGTTTTTCGATGCTCAAACATACCGGCAATTACTTCCGCATCAA
>Ga0302215_10001524_pt1 | contig 16492 bp, 13 predicted proteins | sample II_Fen_N3_1_FD_194580 | JGI IMG/M metagenome (GOLD analysis project Ga0302215, IMG submission 194580) | Peat permafrost microbial communities from Stordalen Mire near Abisko, Sweden - II_Fen_N3_1 | ecosystem: Environmental > Terrestrial > Soil > Wetlands > Permafrost | place: Sweden: Abisko...
TTTTCGGCTTTGGCACGCATGATTTGTTCTTCCACTTCGGAGCGCAGAATGGATTCGTCGCCAACTACCCAAATCACTTCGTCCACGATGTTGTTTTTCAACTGGGCCCAAAGTTTCAGAGGTGCTATACTCAGGAGTAAAAGGAGCGAAAAAATTATTTTTCTCATAATTAAATTATTGACGATGAATGTGATTTTTGAATGAAATGCAATGCTGCAAACCTTAACAAAATGAATCGGTTTGCAAATTTACAATTTATTTATGATTGAAAATCAATAGGCAGACAAAAAAAACTTTAATTGGAAACATTTTGGAGTATTTTGTATGTTTGACAGGCAAACTGTCAACAAATTGAGAATATTTAAGATTTAAACGGTTTTTTGGACAATCTCGTCCCGGGAAGTTATATTCAACTGCCGGGAAGTTTCCTTGATGTGCCGGAAGTCTTCCGGTAGTTGTCGGGAAGTTCCCCTGATGTGCCGGAAGGTTTCCGGTAGTTTCCGGGAAGTCTCCCTGATGTGCCGGAAGTCTTCCGGTAGTTGCCGGAGAGTTCCCGGAACGTTCCAGAGCTTTCCCCCGGGCAGCGGAATGTAAAGATTGGCGTTGACTGAGTTCGGCATAGCGTTCAGCTATGTTGCCGCTAAAAGCAAGGCTTCGCTGGCATATTCAGAACCAGAAGAAAGACCACAAAAAAATGTTCTTTTTCTTTATTAGCAATTCAATCAAAAGAATTATATTTGCAGAGTTAACAGATTGTCTTTTGAACTTTGCGTATGGAAGTTTGTAGACTTCATTCTAACAGCGGCATAGCGGGACGCTATGCCGAACATCGGATGCAGGATTTTATACACTACGGCGAACTGGGGTTGCAGAAGAATTTCATAATAATGGCTTGTGGACTGCAAAAGGGAATGAAAAAGATGGTTACACAATTCAAAAGACAAAACTAACAGATGAGCAATATAATGCAGTAATTAAAGACATAAATAAAAAAGGCAATAATGGAAAAAATAAGAAATAGATTAGAGAATAAAGGATATTTAGTTCTCAGTCTTTCAATTTGGTTGTGTTGTTCATGTACAAACACTGATGATAAACTTTTAGCATATATTGAAAATCATTGCAATTTCAACAGCAAGGATACATGTTATATTAACTTTGAAAAAGTAGTTAATATAGATTACGATGAAATGTATATTTTTGGAGAGACTACGACTAAAGAGGAGATTAGTGAGATTATCCGATTATCTTATAAAAATGATAACTATATTTCGGATAGTGAATATCGGATGATTCTAATAAAAAACAAACAGATTGTGTATGAAGATGATTTTTATCAAGATAAGGTCATATTCAGTGAGAAGAGTACTCTGTCAGATGATAAAAAAAATGGAAATCCAACAGTATTTTGTATTAAAAATTACTCTCCAAAATTTAGGGTGATAAAAATGAAAAAATTTACGAGGGAGGGTAGTGGTTTTTTTACATTTTAGAAGAGCCATAAACCGGTAATGTGTCAGATTTGACGTTTGAAAAATAAGAACTTGTAAATCAACAATAGTTTTAAAGAACAGTATAAAAAAAGGTGAGCAATTTGCTCACCTTTTTTTATAAAATAGATTCTGATTTTTATTTCTTGAAGAACGTTACCGTTTCATTTTCCACGGCGTCGTTGTACAAATCGGTTTCGAACTTGGTTATAAAGTCAGCCTTGTGTTTGTTTTGCAGAATGTTGGAGATTCTGTCCTGAGCCATTTCGAACGGTTCAACCTGTCCCGTGGTGCGAAATGATTCAATACGCAGAAAATAATGCTGCAAACTGTCCGAGGTTTCCACAAAGCGGTTGGTAGCCACAAAGGCGGCGGGATCTTTCACCTGTAGCGGAATTTTTTTCAATATTTCTGTAAACGACATCCATTTGTCGCCAAAATAATCGTAGCTAATGGCATTGCGCAGGCTGTATTTTTCAATGTTTTCGAGCGCCTTGGTGTTGCCCGATTGCACCCAACTCCGCACGCTGCCCATGTTTGGCGATTTCTGCGGAATAATCAGCAACAACCCTTTAATCACGTTTTCGGTGAGGATAAGCTGCTGGCTGTACTGGTCGTAAAAAACTTTCAGCTCGTCGTCGGTGGGTTCGTTGGGAAGCCGCTGTTCAATCATTTTTTGCTGGTACTGATGAATGGTAAGCGACTTGCGGTAACTTTCCACCAACTCATCAATTTCCTTTTGATTGGTAATGTTTCGCTTGGCATTTTCGTACATCAGCACGTCGGTAACCCATTTGCGGATATAACTCTGTGCAATTTCGGCACTGTCTTTTTTGTTTACATTGGGTGGAATAACCTGATGAACATCATCCACATATAAAAACTTCCCTTCTACTTCGAGCAACGGTTTGCGGGCCGCCTGAGGCGTTTTTTTTGCGCACGAGGTGAATATGACTAAAGTTAGAACCAAAAGAGGTAAAAGTGTGGATTTAGTCATAGCTTGCAGTTTTTTGAATTTGTATAAATAAAAACGCGAAAATAAAAGCCAACTGAATGACTTTTATTTTCGCGCTAATGAGGGTTCTTAGTTTTTCTTGACCGTCTTCAAAACGTCCTGATCTACTTTTACAGGATATTTGGCACGAATGGTTTTAATCCATTCTTTTTCCAAAAATTCCTGATAGTCGGCAGTTACCAATCCGCGAACATCGGTATAATCTTCAGGTTTGTTTTTCAGCATTTTACCAACTACAAATACGTAAGGATAATCGGCACCCGGAATAAATTTATCTTTGGTTTTGAAAATCTGATTGTCAACAACCTTGTTATCGCCCTGAACGTAGAGTCCTTTGTCGATTTTCACATGCTGAATACTGTCGTTTAACCGCTTGCGCAGGTATTTGTCAATTGAATCGATATTCGATTTGCTTACAATCAGTTTTGCAGACTTGAAAGTTTCTTTATCCTTGCAATAAATCACACGGCCTTTGTAATGTGGTTTTTCCCAGGTATAAACGTCTTTGTGTGCTTTGAAATAATTGTCGAGTCCGGCTGTATCTTTCGAAGCCTTGTCCCAAACCTGTCTGTTGCTTACTTCGAACAACAAAATGCCGTCGTGATATTCCTGCATCAGGAAGCGGAAATCGTCGTATTTCTTTTCCAGCTGCGAATCTTCGTAAGTCAATAATTTAGAATCGGCAAATGCGTTGAGTTTAGCAGGAAGAACATCGGCAGCAGGTGTTTTTTCACCGCCGTTGTTTTTCTTCAGATAAACAGCAAAATCACCTTGTGTAAAGGTCTGGTCGGCAAAACTGATGATTGGTTTTTTCAATTTGGCTGCATCAACCAGGAATATTGAATCGCTGATCGCGCGTTTGTCGGCAAGTTTAGAAATCTCAAGTAAACTTCCGGGAACGGTTTGCAGTTTGTAGTCGGCACGTAGTTTTGCAAGGAAAGCTTGCTGACCGCGGTTTGCACGTTCGTCGCGTTTTACTTTGCGTTCAATTTCCGCTTTTGAGTTTTCGTATGTATCAATGCCTTTTTTGTCGAGCAATTTGATAATATGCCATCCGTAAGGAGACAGAATCGGTTTCGAGATATCACCAACATTTTTCAGTGCGAAAGCAGCAGTTTCGAAATCTGGAACCATTCGTCCTGTTCCAAACCAGGGTAATTCACCGTTTTTCACCGACGAACCTTTATCCATGGAATAGTTTTTAGCCAGCATTCCAAAATCGTCACCGGCTTTAATGCGTGCATAAATAGAATCTATACTTACTTTGGCTGCTTTGTTTGTAACTGTATCGCCCTGCGCCGTAAAACGCATAATGTGTGCTACCAATATTTCGCCTAACGAATTGCGACGTCCCTGAACTTTAATCAAATGATAACCAAAAGCGGTGCGTACCGGTTTTGAAATGGTTCCCACCGGAGTATTGTAAGCCATTGTTTCGAATGGATAAACGGTACGAAATGCCGAAATCCAGCCAATATATCCTAAGTTTTGTGTGGCAGATTGATCCTGAGAAACTTCTTTGGCCACTTTACCAAAATCTTCTTTCTTCACACGTTTTGCAATGTCATTAATTTCGTTCCAGGCTTTCAGCGTGTCGGCCGGTGTAGCTGTTTCGGGAACACGAATAAGAATGTGACTAACTTCCACATCTTCTTTCATTCGGTCATAAGCTTCCTGCAAAAGCTGATCATCCACCTTCTGGTCGGTAAGATACGGTTTTGTCAACTGAGTGCGATAACCTGAAAGTTCATTGACGAATGACGCTGTCGTGTCAATTCCCTGCGATTTGGCTTCTTCAACTTTTAATTTGAAATTGATGAATAAATCTACATATTCGTCCAACGTTTTCTTATCCAACGAATTGTTCGAATTGTTTTTGTTGTAAATGTATTCAAATTCCGACTTCTGTACGGGTTTTCCGTTGATAGTCATAAGAACAGGATCAGTGGCCTGAGCAAACAAACCTGTTGCCAGAGAAATAAATGCTAATAACGTAAATACTGGTGATTTCATAAATATTTAAAATGATTATTTCAATGATTATTAAACAATGAATAATGGTTAATTAACTCTGATATGTGAACAAGAAATTTAAACGAATATTTTTGATTTATGTTGTGTTCTGCTTTAATAATACTTCACAAAGTTATATGCTTCGTGGCATAAAAAAATAAATTGTCAACGATTTTTTAAGTTATTATTTATTCGTTTTCAATTATTAATAATTCAGTTATTCTCCACGACTGTAATTCGGGGCTTCGCTTGTTATGGAAACATCGTGCGGATGACTTTCGGCAACTCCGGCATTGGTAATTCGGGTGAATTTAGCCAAATGCAATTCATCGATGGTGTGCGATCCGCAATAACCCATTCCGGCGCGCAATCCGCCGATCATTTGATAAACCACTTCGTATAACGAACCTTTAAAAGGAACACGGGCCGCAATTCCTTCCGGAACCAGTTTTTTCATATCTTCTTCGCCATCTTGAAAATAACGGTCTTTCGAACCTTTTTCCATGGCTTCCAACGAACCCATTCCCCGGTAAGATTTGAATTTCCGACCGTTGAAAATAATAGTTTCGCCCGGTGATTCTTCCACTCCTGCAAACAACGAACCGGCCATAATGGTATAAGCTCCTGCTGCAAGTGCTTTCACAATATCACCCGAATAGCGGATTCCACCATCGGCAATAACTGGAACTCCGGTTCCCTGCAAAGCTTTTGCCACTTCATAAATAGCCGAAAGCTGAGGCATTCCAACTCCCGCAATGACACGGGTTGTACAAATAGAACCGGGACCAATTCCCACTTTAACAGCATCGGCACCGGCGTCAGCCAGCATTTTAGCAGCTTCGCCCGTTGCAATATTTCCAACTACGATGTCAATTTCGGGATAACGTTTTTTTGCAGCTTTCAGCGTTTCAACCACTCCTTCGGAATGTCCGTGAGCAGTATCAATCACAATGGCATCAACACCAACAGCTACCAATGCATCAATCCGTTCGAAAACATCAGGCGTTACACCCACTCCGGCAGCAACGCGCAAACGTCCATGAGGATCTTTCGAAGCCATCGGTTTGTCTTTGGCTTTTGTAATGTCTTTGTACGTGAGCAATCCAACCAGTTTGTTATTTTCGTCAACAACCGGCAGTTTTTCAATTTTATATTGTTGCAAAATATCTGCAGCAGCTTCAAGATCGGTTGAACGGGATGTGGTTATTAAATTTTCTTTGGTCATCACGCCGTCAATTTCCTTGCTCATATCGCGTTGAAACCGTAAATCGCGGTTGGTGACAATTCCAACGAGATAACCGTTTTCGTCAACAACCGGTATTCCACCAATTTTATATTCGGCCATCAACGCCAAGGCGTTGCCTACAGTTGCACCTTTACGAATGGTCACCGGATTGGAAATCATTCCGTTTTCGGCACGTTTTACAATTTCTACTTGTCTGGCCTGATCGGCAATGGGCATATTTTTATGAATCACGCCAATTCCGCCTTCACGGGCAATAGCAATGGCCATTTTGGATTCGGTAACCGTATCCATGGCAGCAGAAACTATTGGTGTTTTTAATTCAATCCGGCGGGAGAATCGGGTGGTAAGATCGACATTACGAGGCAAAACATTGGAATATGCAGGAATTAACAGCACATCGTCGAAAGTTAAACCTTCTATTTGAACCCTTTCAGCAATAAATGACATAGTTTAATTTTTTTAGAATTTCTATCTTTCAATGAATCCGCAAGTTGCGAATATTCCCTATGAAAAAATATTGCGTGCAAATTTACATATTTTTTATGACTGCCGAAACAACCTGTACGTAAAAAAACTTTAATTGCATACATTTATATCTATTTAGTTGTAATTAGAAATTGAACATGGAAAATTGAATGATAAAACCGATTTTTCTTAATCAAAAGCAGCATTTTTGTAAAAATGAATTAATGAAATAATTTAGCTGTATCCGTAACATGGGTTTTTTGATGGTAAAATTAAAATGTTGTATCTTTGCACCTTCAAAAAAACAGAAAAAATATAAATACAACATAGTGAGATGAATTTTATCGAAGATTTGCAATGGCGTGGCATGATACACACCAGTATGCCCGGAACAGAAGAACAATTATCAAAGGAAGTTACATCGGCTTATATCGGTTTTGACCCAACAGCAGATTCACTGCATATTGGAAGTCTGGCACCGATTCTGTTACTGAAACGCTTCCAGATGGCAGGTCATAAACCGATTGCGTTGGTAGGTGGTGCAACCGGAATGATTGGCGATCCATCGGGAAAATCGCAGGAACGGAACTTGCTCAACGAAGAAACGCTTGAAAAAAACCTGAACGGTATCAAAGGCCAACTTGCACGATTCCTCGATTTTGAAACCGAATCGGCAAATAAAGCCGAAATGGTGAATAACTACGATTGGATGAAAGAACAAACTTTCCTCTCGTTTATCCGCGACATTGGCAAGCATATTACGGTGAATTATATGATGGCCAAAGATTCGGTAAAGAAACGGTTGACCGGCGATACGCGCGACGGTATGTCGTTTACCGAATTTACGTATCAACTTGTTCAGGGTTATGATTTTTACTGGTTGTACGAAAACATGAACTGCAAACTTCAAATGGGCGGTTCCGATCAGTGGGGAAATATTACCACCGGGACTGAATTGATTCGTCGTAAAACCGGCGGAGAAGTCTTTGCATTAACCATCAACCTGATTACTAAATCCGATGGTGGTAAATTCGGGAAAACTGAAAGTGGTAATGTATGGCTCGATCGGACCAAAACAACGCCTTACGCTTTCTACCAATTCTGGTTAAATACAGCCGATGCGGATGCCGAAAAATTCATCCGTATTTTCACGTTTTTACCAAAAGAAGAGATTGAAGCGCTGATTGCCGAACATGCCATGGCTCCGCATTTAAGGGTACTTCAGAAAAAACTAGCAAAAGAAGTTACCATCATGGTTCACTCCGAAGAAGATTATAATGCGGCCATTGATGCTTCCAATATACTTTTTGGTAACTCAACTTCGGAAGCATTGAAAAAGCTTGACGAAGAAACGTTACTGGCTGTGTTCGATGGCGTTCCTCAATTCATTATTTCAAAATCTTCACTTGAAGCCGGCGTTAAAGCCATTGATTTACTGACCGATTCGGCTGCGGTCTTTCCATCGAAAGGTGAAATGCGCAAGTTGGTTCAGTCAGGCGGCGTAAGTATCAATAAAGAAAAACTGGAGAATCAGGACGAAGTTCTTGATAGTTCAAAACTGCTGAACGGCAAATACTTGCTGGTTCAGAAAGGGAAAAAGAATTATTATTTACTGACAGCAGAATAACTGAAAAGGTTCAGTTTTGGAATAATTTTCCAAAAACGTTTTGACTAAAAGAAAAAAATAGTATCTTTGCACCGCTTTAGAAATAAAGCCCAACGATTGTCTCATGGTGTAATGGTAGCACTGCAGTTTTTGGTTCTGCCTGACCAAGTTCGAGTCTTGGTGAGACAACAATCAATGTAAGAGAAAACCCTGTAAAACAAGATTTTACAGGGTTTTTTCTTTTTTAGATTCCAAATGGGGTTCCAATTTGATATTTCCAAAATAATCTCTTTATTATTTGATATTCAGGTATATATATTATATTATATCATCCAACTTTACAGTAAGTACAAGTTAACTCGCCTCTATCAATAGGTCATTTTGAGGCTTTTTTCTTTATTTTGATTCACTTCCTTTATTCAAATAACCCTTGATAATTTCAAATACAAGGAAAATATATCGTCTCAAACAAGAGAATTATTTTCTGAATAGTATTCTAATACCGTCTTATTAGTCTAAATTCTATTATTAAATCATAGTCTTATATAAGTGAAACTTATATATTTATATAGTGAATGGTTTCATAGTTTGAATGAATGTGGAGCTACCCTAATAAACATACAGGCGAAGCCTGACCGCTTTAATCGACCTCTGCTGAAATTTATTCAATCTTTGACACACCTTACCGATACTCCTCGCATTCTAAATCCAAGAGATGTTCCAAACTGAGGAGAATCGTAACGAATCGTTTTGCTTATCACCAGCATTTCTGTTGAAGTAGAAAAGCACCACCATTCGCCAACAATTTCACTACGTTTATAAAAACCACTGTTATGTCTATATCCTGCAGGCATGGCATTAAAACCTGTTTTGTTGTTGTCATTTAATTGATTGCCGACAGCATAACTTACTGAGCTTTCTTTCCAGTATTCTTTTGAGGCGATAAGTTTTGATACATAATCTACAGTATCAGTGCCTGATAATCCAGATAGGTTAAGGTAAAGATTCAACTCTTCCCAGTCTTCACGTGTAGCTATATGATAACCTACAGGTGCAATATTTCGGGTATCCTGTACGGCATTAAAATTATACAGCATTCCATACTTCGGGATATTATTTTTATCGTTGTTGTAATAACAATAAGCTCCAACCTCCTGACCTTCCCATAGTGAATCGGTAAGTACGCATGATATTGCATCACCGTTCCGATAATGAGTGGTTTTCAGATTCTCAGCCATCCATGTTTGAGTTCCAATTGTAACTCTGTGGTAAATATTACCATCAATGTCAGTTACAATTGAATCATTTATTAGCATTGATTTAGAACTATTGCTCAATTCAGGTTTCACGACTGATTGACCTTGCATTGAATAAATAAATGTACCAAAAAGGAACACTAAGAATAGCTTTTTCATATTTTTTCTTTTTGCTTTAAATTGAATTATAATTGTATATTTATATAAAAAAATAATATCGCTAAAATAGCGTCTTAAGATGCTCTATATCATAATATTCATCAATACTAGCACCAGATAAGTCAGCACCTAATAATCTTGTATTTTCAAGGTGAGCACCACTCAGGTCAACTCCTGCTAACTTAGCATTTGTTAGATTTGTATCGTACAATCGGGTATGAATCATACAGGCATTTTCAAAAACTGACCCGCTCAATTGAGCATTTGATAACACCGTTCTCTTTAGATTGGCTTTTGTGAAGTCGGCAAAATTACTTGTGGCTTCATTCAAATTTGCAGATTCAAGATCGGCTTCAATAAAGTTGGTGTCATTTATAATCACATTTGAAAAATTAGCAAAACGAATATTTGCTGTACTCAGATTTGAATTTGATAAATTTGAATCGGAAAAGTCAGAGTGAGATAAATCAGCTTTTGTAAAATTCACATAATCAACCTGATTATTTCTACAATATGATAGGGAAAGGTCTGCATGAGTAAAATCGCAACCCAATAAGATGGCAGTTGAAAGATTGAGGCCAGTAAGATTTGCGCCAATTAATTTTGCACCTGTAAGATTTGTTTCTTTTAGATTAGCTCCATACAAATAAGCATAGTCTAAAATTGCTCCGCTCAAGTCAGCACCCACAAAACTTGCACCTTGTAATTTGGCATGTGACAGGTCAGTTTTCCGTAGGTCAGTGTGATCAAAATTGGTGCCTCTCAGGTCAGACCTACTCAAATCAAGACCCATAAGGTTGGCGTTTCGCAAATCTGCATCAAGGAAAGTGAGATGTTCATTCCGTTTTTTGTTTTCAAGAAACAGGATTACTTTTTCAAAGTCGGTCATATATTTGTGTTCTTTTTCGAGACTATTTTCTATTTTTACATACCATACATTGCAATGCCGGAGCTACCAACAATAATCTTCCTACTGGTATGTCCTTTCCACAATATTTACAAATCCCATACGTACCGTTTTGAATTCGTTCCAGGGCTTCAATCAAAAATGGACTAACAGTAGATGTCTTGTAATGTTGGTATGGAGTTAAGTCTCCGGTTTCTTCCAATTGCTCTTTTGCCGTTGCTACACGATTATACCGTTCAAGTCTTTCCATAATCCGTTCGTGCTGCCATTGTACAAATTCTTTCCACTCGGGAGAATGACGCGAGATGTTTGATAAAGAATCGATGGTGTATTTTCCGTTAGGGTTCATTTATTCTCAAATTTCAATTCAATTCAGATTCAATGGCAAATTTTCAACGGTATGTGGATTATTTAAGTCCCTCCTATAGGTTTCGAATAATTCACTTGCAAATGTATAAAAGTCACCATTATTTAACAAACCGAATGAATACTTACCATCGTAACATTCTTTAATTTTCTTCTTAAATTCTTCATCAAATGGATAAAATTCTTTTTTTTTAAAAATATATTCTTTTAAAATATGCTCCCTGTAAATTTTATTGTTAATATCTTTTACAGAATAATTAAAATGAGATAGAATATAAAAGCCCGATTCCAATTCAGGGCTCGTTATTTCTATAAAAAAACCATCATAGAAAATGTTGTTTCTAATTTCAGGAGATATATGTTTTTCTTCAAATAGTTTAGCATATTTTTCAATTCTTAATTTACAATTAATAATCCAAGTCTTTATTTCGCTATCATCTTTATTTTGTTGGTAATTAACAACTATTTTCTCGACTGTCAACAATGTATAAGAACTGAATGTCATTTTTCTAATTTTATCATGTAAATCAATTTTTGACTTAGCATATACATATCCTTCAAACTTTTTAGTTGAAATAATGGTGGTTAATTCTATTAATTCTTCAGGATTCATTTCTTCAAATCTCTAAATTGTAAACGAATATGATCTCCCATTTTCTAAACTATAATTGCCCATTTTATGACCATCTACCCAAATATAACCTGACTTATTTTCTCGATTATTAAACTCCACCCAACCATCAGAATGAGTTCTTTTCTTTTCTGAACCGCCAAACAAGCCATAATCAATCATTACACCAACATCTTTTACCGGTTTACCATTCTCGTAAATTACTCTAACTGAAAAATGACTCATATTTTTACTTTTTTGAAGTTGTTTTGTACTTTAGGTATTGAAAATTTAAATTTTCAATACCAGTACTCCAACTCCAGAACCACTAAAAAATCTTTCAACAGATATTTCCTATACACGTTATATGTAGATACTTCAACTAACTTTTTGACTTCATACAAATGCTAGTTATTAAGACTTGCAGTTTCTATTTTTATTGTCAATAGTGAGGCAAATCAAGTGATGTTCCAAATACTTTATAATTCATCTTTCCTTGATGTCTAAGTGAAATAATTAACATATTTGTATTTTTTTCACCTTAAATATATAGATAAATATCAGACATTAATTTTGTTGTATGCATAGAATATTTTCCAGATTTTCAGGATAGTCTAAATCTTTTAGTGAAAGTTCAAATAGCTCACTGGCAATTAAATACAACTCATCTGAAGAGACTAATCCCAGATTATAGTAACCATTTTTAATCGTAATAATTACATTTATAAATTTTTCGTCAAAATTATATAATTTATTATTTAAAAATAGAAATTCCTTTAATACATGTTCTCTGTGAATTCTATTGTTAATGTCAATAACTGAATAATCATAATTTGACACTAGCTGAAACTTATTTTCCAAATCAGGACTTTTTATTTGCATAAAATAACCTCTATAGGTAATATCGTTTCTAAATTTGGTAGGTATGTTTTTCTTTTCAAAAAGTTTGGCTTGCTTTTCTTTTTTTAGTGTACACTGAATAACACATATCCAGTGTTCATCAGTTTCATTTGATGCTGATTGTTGTTCATAATCAATTTTTTCCACAATAAATTCAATATTTGATTTGAAAACTATTATTCCTATACTTTCCCGAAAATGAATTTTAGATTTAGTAAATAATTCCCCTTCAAATTCTTCTGTTGAAATAATTGTAGCTAAAGGTAATATTTCATCGGGGTTCATTTATTCTGATTTAGGGAGTAAAATACCTTTCCATTTGTTTCATAATCAAAGTATTTGATTTAACCATTCACATTTCAATTGACACAAATTAAATAGTAAACTTTGATTTTATGTTTTTTGCAATATTTATCTCATTCTGATATTATAATTTGATTCAGCTAGCGTTGTACTAAAAAACAATTTACTAATTAAATATTTTTAGTTTGAAAAACAAACGGATCTGACGGAATATTATTTACCAATAATCTTGAAATACAATTGAAGTTGGGAAGTTTCAATACATCTTCTCTTGTAAAATCAGGATATAAATAATACTTCAATTTTTCAAAATCATATATACCAGGCCGAAAGAACACAAGACTACCCACATTACCCAAAAGTGATTGAATTAAGTATTCATTTAGCTGCCCGAGCGTTTGATTGGCAAGAATCAAATTTAATCCATATTTCCGAACCTCCGACAAAGCCGTGCCAACATCGCTGTTTAAAAAATTCTGAAACTCATCAATAAATATATAATGTGGTTTCCTTTCATCAATATTCACTTTTGATCGGGACATTCCTGCAAGAAATAGCTTACTCAAAATTATTTGACCTAATAAACTGGTATTGTCAGATCCAATAAGACCTTTATCCATCTTGACAAGAAAAATGCTTCCATCATTAATCAATGATTTGAAATCGATGTTATTTGTTTTACTAGTTATAATAGGAGCCAAATAATAATCATCTACAAATCTGTTTAATTTACTGGTAATGTACAATGCGTAGTTTGCAAACACGCTTTCACCTGACATTGACTCTGCTGCTTTAAAAAAATCAACTATGTTTTGATTGCCGCATAACATCAGTAATTCTTTTCTGTAAGTATTATTACAGAATACTTTTGACATATCAGCTAGTGAGCCTTTCCCAAATTTTTCCTCTACTTTTTCGTCCATTATTAACAGCAATCCATTTTTAAAATAGTTTTCAAACATAGGACCACCTGCAGACCGCATATCATAAAGTGTTGAAAATATACGCATGATTTCATTCACAACCAATGATTTTGCCTCTGGCATTTTTTCATCGAAAAGCAAGGGATTTAGTTTAATAGAATTCTCGGCATCGGATGTATCTAAAATAAACACCTTGTTTTTTTTATTTTTTGGTATCAATTTTAATACTTGGTCAAACAAATCGCCATGGGGGTCAATAAGGGTGAAACCGTAATTTTTATCCAAACAATCTTTAATCATGGTTTTAAGCATAGTAGATTTTCCTGTACCGGTTTGCCCCATGATGTATAAATGGCGGGCAACTGATTGCTCATCAATTTTGATTTCTTTTTCGGGATGAATGTCATTCTTCACTCCTAATAAAATACCATTTTTGGCAAGATTATCCGGCATAAAATGAAATTTATGCGATTGTTGTTTTATCCCTGGTATTCCCTCGGCGTCTGGTATTGGTAATCGAAAAGCCTGAATTGCATCATTTAAAGAATAAAAGAATGGTAATTGATTAATTATAAAATCATTTGAAGTGCAGAATCTGAATAATTTATCTGGGGCTCGCATCGCGTATTTAACATTGTCATTCAAGCCAAAAAAATAACTACTAATTCCTGTTTTTAAATGATTTGACCAATTTGAACTCTGCCGTTTTAGAATAACACTAATTGCAAATTTATCTTTTGTGTTCACTACAAATTTCTGGAGGTATTCAATATAGATTGTTTTTTCCGCATTCGATAGGTTTTCAATATCTAATGTGGCACATTCTTTTATAACTTGTTTGATATAATCAATTTCTACTTTCAAAAGGCGCTTAGGAATTAATTGAATATCTATTTCGGCGTATTCTTTCTGATTTAACAATGCACTGAACAATAATTCATTATTGTATGAGAAATTTACCGGCATGGAGAAAATTTCATCGGGTTTATACCCCGAATGACTTAAAGATTGAAGATTCTCAATTGGATTAAAACCCAAAATTTTTCTTGATTTAATTTTTATAGGCTCTCTGTAAAACACATTATATATCAGACTATCATCTTGTTTATTGACCTTATATAATACATCCGGATTACATATTTCTTCGAAAACGTAAGGTTGGGTGTTATCAATTTTATCGGGTAGAAAAAATGCTTTAACATCATGTTGTACATTATTTATGATTTTATCTAATTTATCGTCAATTCCAAATATGGTGAATATAATACGGCATTTGATTTTACTATTTTCTGTAATATACTTCAAATTGACTCTGATCTCATCAAAGTAGATGGTACTAATGGCTTTCAAAAAATTCTGATGCCACAATAACCCAATCCTTTTTAAATTAGCAACTTCTAGTTCATTTCCATGTTTATTTACCGATAATAGTTCAAAGCCAAATATACCTAATCTGTTAAATGGAATATTATCGCAATCTGCTTTTACCGTTGTAAAAAAATGTTGTTTTTCGGGTTCAGCAGTTATTGCATTTATACGAATTTGCAATTTCGACTCCCTCACAGCTTTCTCAACCACTTGAAATAAATACAAAGGATTAAGTGACCTTCTGCCAATATAATTGTAAGCGCCATCTTTCATGCACTCTACCACCTTATCAATATCAGCTGCTTCATCACTATCAGTGAGCATAATAACCGGCAGGTCGGCATAACTTTTTTTTATCAATCGTAAAGCTTCATAGCCTTGCATTTCTCCCGTAGGAAAACTGTAATCGAGAATGATTGCACTAAGCGTTTCGGTATAGGCATTAATGAAATTGAGACCATCCAACACATTATCGGTGGTATACAAATCAAACCCGGCGGCTTCGGCTGCAGGTTTTAATGTTGGGAAATAAATATTGCTTTGGTCATCGATAAAGAGAACTGAATGGGAGTTTTGTTCTAACATGGCAAAATTATTTTGGAGATGAAGTAGCCATAGCAAATTAATATCTTCTTATTTTTGTGCTTCTTTAATGAAATTCCGTTATACATATATTTTCAAACCAAGGTTATCCTCTAAATGTTTCGGTATATTGTCTTTCTATATTTTAGATTACTTGTTACCTCCTTTAGTTTATTTAACATTTCATCTTTGTCTTTATCATTTTTAGTTAGTTCTTCCCAAGGACGAATATCTTTGTGCCATTTTAGATTTTCTTTTAGCAATTTATAAAAATCTTTTTCTAAACCAACTTTTCCAGGTACGAAACCAGTCAATAACTTCTCTGCGTTCCAGCGTTCATGTTCCATTCGGGCAAGAGTCTTTTTTTGTTCGTCACTAATTTTGTCATAATCAAAGTCTGGCTTTTCAACTTTATTGTCAACAAGTTCAGCTCCTAAATATCTCAGTTTAATTGCAATATGGCGTGCAGGATGCCTGTTAAAATCTTTAACTTCGTCAGTTAAATTCTCCCAACTTTTTTCCAGTTCTCTAGTATTCAAATTCAAATAAGTATTATGAAGTTGTTTAGCAATATCATCTACTTCTTCATTGTCATCGGCTAAAAGTTTCTTTGTGCATACATTATCAAACATATTCTCAATATGTATATTTAATTTTTTAGTAGTTGAGCTAATATTCCCAAACAGATTTAGTATATCCGGGGTTTTCGATAAATTAATTACTATAATTGGTTCAGATAATAATATAGTATTTGCATCTGCGTTTTTGTTATTTTCTAAATTTTTATCAAAAAACACCTGTCTATATCTTCGGGCAATCAAAATGCTTTCTGCATCATTTCGATCGCCAATAATGCAAACAGAGATATTGTCTGGTGATATAAAAAAAGTATTGAAAAATTCAACTTCTTCATAAAATTCAATTTCAACGACTTCAGCTATAAATGGATATTTTTTTAAAAATAGGTGTTTCTTAGTTATAATATCAGTATCAACAACTGTAATTTTAGTTTTTCTTAAATTGGCAAAATGATATAAGTGAGCTGCTTCAACAATTATACTTTCTCCACAAATATCCAGTCCATGCACAAGTATATTAGGGGAGAAATCGTCACCATCAGAAATAGGTTTATAAAGGTCAGGACTATATTTATCTACAATAAAAGCTGCGGATTTCTGATAAATATTAAACGCATGAATATCAAGATTAGGGATTTTCTTTTCCTGGAAATTTTTAAAAATCCTAGTATTATAAAAATCAGAAAGATGGATTATAACATTTAA
>Ga0302215_10001526_pt1 | contig 16456 bp, 12 predicted proteins | sample II_Fen_N3_1_FD_194580 | JGI IMG/M metagenome (GOLD analysis project Ga0302215, IMG submission 194580) | Peat permafrost microbial communities from Stordalen Mire near Abisko, Sweden - II_Fen_N3_1 | ecosystem: Environmental > Terrestrial > Soil > Wetlands > Permafrost | place: Sweden: Abisko...
TATACTCAATTGTAATTTCGGAACAAAAGGTAGTTTTGATAACTGTTGTAAAACAAAACCTTCATTAAATACATTTTGACACGCAATTTCACTCGTAGCATATTTAATATAGAAAGTTGCATTTGTTGTCCTTTCTACTCCAAGAATGCTAATTTTTTGTTCAACTCCTTTTGATCCAAGATTAAATGTCAAAATTGAACAGGGTGTAACATAGTGTTTAATGTTTTCAATCGGAAGAAAATTTTCCGGCTTATCAGTAGAAAATATACTTCGAATAAATGTTGAACTTTCCCACAATTTCCACATCATTTTTGCACTTACTTTATAGGGTTGGTAAAAAGTTGCAAATATTGGATAATTAAGATAACCAACAGGAAAATAGTATTGTTTACTAAATGGATTAAAGTAATAATACCGCATAATATTTGAGTTTAAAGGGAATAAAAATTAAAAGTTATTTTAAATTTTACAATAATGAATAAACATAAAATAATCGATCAAAAACTTATTATAATAGCCATTTTCAACTATTTAATTTAGTTTTGTCATGTTTTAAAAATGAAATTAAATCCGACAATCTTTGGTCAAAAGTATAAGGCATTAATGATTTTTCAAGAGTCAAACCGGTTTTTGTTGTTCTTTTATTACTTAACACTTTATTAAAAACAGAGAGTAATTCTGCCTTGTCATATGGATTAAAAGTTACACCGTTATTTTCATTAATAAGACTTGAAGCTCCTGCTAAATTTGAACAGATAACAGGAACCCCTGCAATTAATGATTCATTCACAACTGCCCCGAAAGTCTCTGAAATGCTTGGAAGTATAAAATAATCAGCAATTTGATACCATGCATAAAGTTCTTTATTTTCAAATCGTCCTGCGAAGATAACATTGTCTTGAATATTCAAAGTATTAACAAGTTCAATCAATTCCTTTTTTTTATCCCCTTCACCAATCAATATTAAAACAATATTTTTATTTGAGGATACATACCTTGAAAAAACTTCCAATAGAAATTCAAGATTTTTTACTTTCACCAGACGACCAACAAAAAGTAAGACATTCTTTTCATTTAAATTATATTGATTCAAATATTTTATTGAAATTGATTGTGCGTTATTAATAATGGAAATGATTCTTTCTTCTTTTTGAATTATTGGAGAAACTATTGTCTTTACTTTTGGAAAGTTTTTGTTATACCATTTTTCGGCAAAATCATTTCCCAAAACAATTCCATCCAATAACTTCAGGCACAAGAATCTTCCTGTTTTACGAAATTTAGAGCTTTTAATTGCTACATCTACACTATCATCACAGAGACTGTAAACTTCTGAATTAGGATAGAATATTTTTGCAGTCAATGTTGTAAGGAATGTACCCAGATTATACTCTGTACATAAAATTATATCCGGTTTGTGAAGGAAGATTTTTCTTAAATAACCAAATCGTATCATTCTTTCTTTGTAAAAAAGGTCAAAACCGGATGTAAGATATTTTGGTATGAAATTTAGTTGGTCGTTCAGTGTTTTAATATTAAATTTCTGAGAGATTGGATTCTTACGAAAAAAATAAATATTTGTATCGAATTCATCATTTAATCCATTAAAAAGATCTATTCGATAAGGCGCTAATGCCGGATGAAATATAAGTAGTTTTTTTTTCATCTTTGTACTTTTTATAATTAAACATTTTCTCTTCTTATTTTCAGATCAAACTTTTTTTAATTGATTATAAGAGATTAGATTATTACCATCAATTATTGAAGGTAAATGCAAACTAAGATTCTCTTTCGAATATACGTCAAAAACTTGTTTATTGAGAACCTGTCCCGGATGTATCATTAATTCAATAATTGAATCGTCAGCAATTTTATTATTGTATTTCTTTAAATTGTCAGTACTTCCAAAATAATCAGTTCCTGCAAGCTTATTTAAATTTAAAATCGTATTATACGTTTTTCTGTAAAATTTATTTATTAATGATGTTTTGCCAATATTGTTCGTGATTCTTAAAAATGGAACATTTTTTTTCTTCAGAATTTCAATAATCAAAAGAAACAATCCCGGTTCTTCATGAATATGATTATGCGAATCAGCATGTGAAATTGGAATCCCAAGATCTCTACATAAATCAATCTGGCTAATAAGTTCTTCATATACAGCTATCCTTTCAAATTTAGTCAGACTGACAATTCTTTCCTTTTTTTTATAATGAAATAACCCTTCTCTATTACAAAACCTGCTTTCATTGAGAATTTTTCCGGTTAATGGATGACCTTCTGTTAAATTAAGGTGGATTCCTACATTATTTATTTTATCATTACGAATCGCCAGATCTGCTGCATGAGCTGATTTTTCAAAATTAACCAGAAGTGTAGTATCCATGCACAGATTTAAATTCATTGCAGCCATAATTGCATCATTCACTTCAAGATTTAAACCGAAATCATCGGCGTTTATAATTAACTTATTCATCTGTCCTCATTTTTTTAATTAATAAATTCCATTTTGATTCAAAATTTCTCTTAATCTTCTGACCCCGGATTCAAATAGAAATACTGAATTATAAAGATTTTTAATATTTTCAATTTTCAGTTTCCCATTTTTTATTTCATTTATAACATTATTCAGACTCTTACGAAATGATTCTTTGTTTTCATAAATAAACATGCAATTTGAACTACTAAACTCATCGTACCCTCTTGCAGAAACGACATGAGTTAAAACAGGCAACCCGGCTTTTAAACCATCCATAACCCGTAATTTCAATCCTCCACCAACACAAGTCGGACATATATACACATCCGCCTGATCAATAATTACCTGCATATTTTCAGGATTTGATATTAATGTAACTGAAGGGTATTTGGCACATGCTTGTATCATTTTTAGAGATGGATTTCGTCCTGCTATAATCAGTTTACTTTCTGGTAATATTTTAAGTAACTCCGGATATTCATTCTCCAAAAAAGGAATTACTGACACTTCAGTCTGATAAGTACCTAATGCACCAGTAATTACAAAACACAAGTTGTCTGTTTTAGCCTGATCAATTTTTACTATCCTGTTATTTACTGATGATGAATCCGACTTAGATTCAAAACAGCCTAATTTTACTATTGTTTTTGTTCTTTTTGGATCATAATGAATTTGAAGTAAATGTTTATCTTCATCTGTTAATGTCAGGTTCAAATCACTAAATTGTACTGCTATTCTTTCTGCTTCCTTTACATAATGAAGGAATGGTATTCTCCATGCTATAAAAGGTTTTGTTCCTTTATAATATTCAAGTTCATAATTGTGATGTATAGTAATTATTTTCAATCCGGGTTTTTTAATCTTTTTCAGCATCATACCGGAAGTTCTGCTATTATCAAATACTACAATATCTGGGTTGAATTCATGAATTTGTGGAATCATAACATCCATATATCTGTGTATTCGCCCTCTGTAGTAATCAATGACTTTTCCTATATTACTTCGTTCATACCTTATACCTTTTAAAATGCATTTTTTATGAATAAAATCTGAAACCGGAATGCCTCTGTCAGGATACAACAACATGCATGAATCAGAAATCTCTGTGAATGCATTTACATAAGCCCTGGAGGCAAAACTACCGCCACTGTTGTCATCCAGATAATGATGTGTGAAAATTAATACTTTCATGGAGTCTGTTTATTGATTTAATCTTGATTTCAATTTGATGTAAGTGTTTAAGGATAACTTTCCCAGGAAAATACTAAATGAAGAGACTCTGAGATACGTTTGATAGTAATAACATTCGCTGCTGAATTGTAGTCTCATTGATTTGACTGAATTAAAATGTTGATTAATCGTTTGTCCGTGTTCATGAATTACTGCAACTTTCGGACAATAATATACTTTTTTATTAATCCCCTTTAATCTTTCGGATAATATCATTTCTTCTGCATAAAGAAATGTATTTGAATCCATCATGCCACAATTTTTAAAATCTATCGCCTTTACAATAAAAAAAGAGCCCATAATTTTATAGTGTTCTCCTTCCATGGCTTCCTGAGAATAATCAAGTTTAAATATTTTAATTTTTTTAGTTGATGATAAAAATGGAGTCAACCAGTACATCCAGATATATCTGTTCCAAAAAGTGAAATATGGTTCAGGACTTTGTTTTTTCCCATCTAAACCAATAATTTGAGGTCCGATCATTCCAACATGTGTCAAAGAATCTAATTTTTCAATTAACCGTTCAACAACATCATTGTTGAGAAAACGAATATCATTATTTGTTATAACAAAATGGGTTATTTCAAAATGTTTCATTGAAAATTCCGCCCCAATGTTATTCCCTTTTGCAAAACCAGGATTATCAGAATGTGAAATCACATAGCATTTTGATTTAATTGGTTTTAAATAAATATCAGTTACTAATACAGCATCTAATTTATTAAGAAGTATGGCATCACTTTCATTTGTTGCTGCATTATTGATCACTACTATTATACAGGGAGATTGTACTTTGGAGATTTCTTCTTTTATATATGAAATTGTTCTTTCTTCGTCTTTGTAATTTACGATTAAAATTGCTATCATATTTATTCTTATTTAGTTCATTATAATATGCATGAAAATAAATTATTAACACAAAAAAGGTAATACCCGGATTCGCCCAAAAATGGAATATTGTAGGAACAAACAAAACATGTAAACATATAAATTTCAAATAAACCGGGAAATAACTATGTCTTAGGATACTAATTAATATACTATAAATGGCAATAAGAGGGATTATTCCGTAATCGACCCACATACCAATCATTCCTAAATCACTTGCAAATATTCCCTTTATAAAATTTGACCACATTAAATTTCCAAGAGGTGAATTACCACCACTGGGGAAACCATTTCCAAAAACATAACTAAACCAGTTCTTCGAATAATCATAAAAATAATAATCTAATGATTTCCAACGATTGTAATCAGTTTCATTCAAATTACTTTGAGTATTATTTATGAGTGATATCCATATATCTGAAGTTAAAATTATAACTCCTGCCAAAATTACTGTTAGGGCTAATATTATAAAAGTTTTATATTCCGATTTGAATTTTAATAACGAATATAAGAAAATCGGAACTACTCCAATTATCATACTCCGGTTTTGATATAAGACAATAAATATCAGAAAAAATGCGGCTTCTGTAAAGACGCTCCAGGAAAAAGCTTTTATATATTCATTGATTTTAATATAGAGATATAATACTACAAAGTATATTCCATTCACATAGAATTCCAATTTAGTGGATAAATCCTGTTTTTGTAATTCAAACTGTTCAATATTTTCTTTATCTAATTTAATAATATTTGAATTTATGTGAACTAATATCCAAACCAGTACGGTTCCAATTGAGATCCATTTTAAAGCTTTTATGATATCTTCAATGGTAGGTTGAACAAATAAAATGACTGGAAGAAAAACAAAACTATAAATTGTTCTTTGAGCAATCAATGTTGTTAAGAACGATTGTTTACCAAATGCATAAGCTGAAAACATCGAAATAAACACTCCTGTCAGAATGTAATAAATTGTCTTTCTATAATTGAAACTATTTAGTGCCTTTTTCCTTTTACTAAAATTGAAAAAATAAATGCCACTAAGCATCCAAATCCACGACAGAAGCAATAGTACATCAGGTGATAATACATTCAGTATTATTGTCAAATTCCAAAAACTGACCGCGAATACAAGACTTATTAGTATGTAAATAAATTTATTCATAAAAAATATTCTATATCTTATCACCAATTCTAAAATTTTCAATTTAAAACTGTTTAGTTATAAATAAATTAAGTCACTATTTTACTGTTTTTTAATTAGTAACTATGTATTTAAATATAATATTTAATTGTATGTTTAATTTGAATTTGTAGCCGGCAATCCCCTTTTCAACTACAATTTATTCAACAATGTTCCTTTAATAAAATTATTTCGGGATAAATAAATATCATCGATAATAAAGTAAATCAAAGAAGATAATCCTGCTATTAACAACATGATTATAGAGTTATTAAAAAAAGAGATTACACCATAGCAAATCAGAATATAAGGAACTGCATAAAGAAACTTAAATGCTATCATTTTGTAAGGAACATTAATCCCAATATATTTTTTTACGAAATAGCTGGCTGAAATGAGAATTGAAAATTCCGAGCAAACCCAAACAATTGAAGAACCAACACTATGGAGGTTCTTTACCAGAATTACAGCTAAACTAATTCCGATTACTGCTCCTATCAGTGAATTAATGAATATTGCTTTATCTTTATTCAAAGGCATTAATAATTGGATAATCAGGATTTCTTCTGTCCCGATTATGATCATTAAAGGCATTACAATTCGCATTGGAAGTATTGATCCTTCATAGCCGGCACCTGCAATTATATTAATTACCTGAGGTGCAAAAAACATAAAGAAAATAATAATAGGAAAACAAAAAGTATATAATATTTCAAAGGATCTTCCAATTAACCTGTTTACTTCTGTAAAATTATTTTCAGCTACAAGAGCACTTATTCTTGGAAGCATTACCCCTGTAAAAGCTGAAAAGAATGCAAGTAAAATTCCATACAACTTGGTAGCTGTTGTATAATAGCCCACTTCTTTATTTCCTCCCACAAATCCTAAATAAGCCACATTAAAAGTTGAATACATTGAATTAAAGAGCAGATATATTCCTAAAATTATAAATGGTTTAATAAATGGTTTTAGATTGATGCTTTTAAAAGTGAAGTGAACAAACTTTTTACAATAAATCCAATTCAGAAAAGCATTTAAAATAACAGCAGAAACTGTCAGAAAATAGTATGTTACGTAATCTTCTCTATGCCGTACAAAAACAAATACTGAAATTACGTATAAACTTTTTACAATGATACTTCGTATTGTAATATACTTGAAGTTTTCTATTCCTTTGAAAAACCATTCTACTAAAAAAAGATTTATAAATATATTGGCAGCACCTATATAGAACATTTCATGATAATTTGCAATCTTAGGTACAATTGCCATTAAAACAAACAACACAAGCAACGAAATTATGGTTGTCAATAAAGTTAGAATTAATAATGAAGAAAATGTTTTGCTAAGATCCTCAGAATTATTTTTATTCTTTGCTACTTCCCTGATACCAACAATTCCAATACCCATCATTGAAAATATAATGAAATATTGAATTATTCCACCAACCCAATTGTAAATTCCTACATTGTTTACACCTAAGACTCTCGAAATATAAGGGAACGTCAACAGAGGAAATAAAAAATTTGAAACTGTCAGTATACTACTATAAATAAAATTAGTTTTTATTTTCATCAGTAATTTAGTATAAATGGTACATCACCGGTAATCCGTAATATCGTGATCTTCTAAATCTATCCAAATATCTTTCGCTTTAATTTCCAAAGGATTTCCTGCTAAAAGAATATGAGTTTGATAATTCGAATAATCCTTATTTAATACTGACCCTGCACCTAAAGTACAATAATCGGGAGTTCTTGTCCCATTGAGTATCATGCATCTAGCAGTAATCCAATTGTTTTTTCCAATATAAATCGGTCCGTAACCCTTACTTTTAAATTCACCGTTTTTGTCTTTTAACCTGTGAAATGAAGTATCCATAATAATCACTTCCCATGCAATTAGAACATTCTCTGCAAACTGAATTTGATGATGCGAGGTGAGCTTCAAACCGGCGGTTGCTCTAAAATTATTTCCAATAATACAGATTCCTTTTTCACCAACCGATAAAGCTGAAGAGTTCCCGATAATGCAACTACCTTTAAAAATCATTTTCCCACCATTATTTTCCCATACAATTCCTTTATTCGGATATAATGATACCAGATGTTCTCCAAATTGGATCATACCTGTTTTAATGGTGTCACTTTCAATGACAACTTCTCCCCTGCAATTTAATAAATGAGGTTTAAATAAAATAATTGGGAATTTTATTGCCTGTTTTACAGGTAAATAATGAAAATTAAAATACAGACTATAGATCCAATTAATTTTTAATATTCTTTTAAGTTTCATGTTCCGAATATTGAATTTAAATAATTACTACGAAATATTGAATTTATGATTCTCTTTTATTATAAAACTACTAGCTATTAATAATATTTAGAATTCCACCAATGTTCTGAAATAACTATCGTAGTTTTGAAATACAAACTGTAATAAGTCTTTCGGTGTTTCTAATAATGATTCAGATGTAAATCTCATTTAGTTTGTTTATGAATCTGTAATTGGCACGGAAAGATATGTTACAGCACACCGATACCATCTTTTATAACCCGGAAGGATAAATTGATTGAAATCTTAAAATAAAAATCTGAGTATAACTGTTTAATCTGTAGAAAAACTCTTTTATTCATCTTTTCTATTTCTTCTCTTTCACATACCCATATGTATGCCCCTGTTTATTACTGTATCTGTATCCATATCCGTATTTTTTCCCATAACCGTTAGTATATACGTTTTTGGCCATATCTGTTCCATTCAGGACAAAATACATGTTTTTCAGTTTCTTGTGGATATACAGATTGGTTGCTTCTTCAATATTCTTCTTTGGAGTATAATCCGCCCTTACTACATAAAGATTTGCGTCAACCAATCTGTTCAGTGTAAAACTATCGGACACAACTCCCATTGGAGCTGTATCAATTACAATGTAGTCGAACTGTTTCCGTAGATCAACAATCAGTTTATCCAATGAAGGTTTTGTGAGTAATTCATTGGGATTCGGAGGTTCGGGACCAGCCATAATAACAAACAAGTTAGGATGTAACCCAGAAGGTTTAATTAATTGATCCTGATTTAGATGTCCGGAAAGAAACATGGATATACCAGTACTGTTATCTATTTTTAAATACTCACCCAATTTTGGTTTACGGATATCCAAACCTATTAATAAAATCTTCTTATCAAGCAGGGCCAGACTCATGGCCAGGTTAATTGACACCACCGTTTTACCCTCTCCACTAATACTCGACACAATATTAATTACTTTTTTATCGGGACTGTCCAGTACAAATAATAAATTAGTTCGTAATAGTCGTACCATTTCGGTAAAACTATCATTGCTGTTTTCCTGAATAAAAACACTCCCTTTAATATTATTTGTTGGAATTTCACCTAAAACAGGAACTATCGATAAATCCTCAAGTTCAGCTTTATTAGCAATCTGATATCGAAGCAAATCGTGCATTTTAATACCTAAAATCGGTATTATCAGTCCGATCATAATTGATATTAACAATATAATTATCTTCTTTGGTGAAACCGGAATATCATCACTAATAACATTATCAATCATTTTAGCTATTGGTTCAACAACCGACATATTCAGATACTTTTCTTCTTTTTTCTGAAGTAAAAACAAAAACAGTCCTTCTTTAACACCCTGTTGACGTTTTATCTCAGTAAATTCACGTTCCTGACGAGGGATAGCCCTAATATGAGCTGAATTTTCATTGTTTTTAGACGAAAGATCCTGTTGCGCAATTTGCCAGTTTCTTTTTTCATTTCCTACACTCGATTGAACCGTACTAAACATAGATTCAATTTGATTATTCAGATCAATCATTGCCTGATTTCCATTTGAAGCAATACGTGATAGTCTGTTTCGTTGTAAAATTAATTTATTGTAATTATTGATCAACTCGTTTAAACCCTCACTCTTTATTCCTGAACTTGCAGGTAGAAGTTGGTAACGGTTTTCTTTTCTATGCATATATTCATCAATATCAGTTACAATAGCCAATTGAGTTTCAACATCCAGTCGTTTTTGTGCAAAATCTCCTGTTTGCTGTATAAACATGTTCGATTGTGATTGAATATCTGTCAGACCCTGCGACTGTTTATAGTTTTCTACCTTCGATTCTACATCCCCTAGTTCATTAGTTAGTGATATAAGTCGTTCATCAATAAACCTGGCAGTTTTAGTTGCCATCTCGTTTTGATCTTTCATATCTTCCCGGTTATAAACTTCTATCAGTTTTCTCAAAAAGTCCTTACCCAAGTCAACATTAGAAGTTATGAAAGATATATTTACTACCGAAGTTGTTTTTGATGTAAGTTCCATTTTCAATTGTTCTAAATAACCTTTTGCACATTTTGAAGGATTTTGTATCAGAACTCCAATTTTCATATCCTCGGATGGTCTAAAATTACCTCTGGTTAATAATAATTTACTAAAAGGAAGTATAACCTGATTATCTGAAATAGAAGCCTTAACATTAAAATCTTTTGCCAGGTATTTACCAAAAAATTCATAAACACCATTTGGATGAACTATAACTTTAAATTGCATGGGAAATTTCATAGTATCCATTACTCCTTCCGGAACCTTTATATAGACAGGACAATCTGAACCATATAAAATCCGTGTGTTCAATGCTCCGATTTTTATAAATTTTGTATCAAGTCCCAACTTGCTAAATAAAGGGATAGTTTCAATTTGAGTATAATTAACATTAATTCCAAGTTCACGAACAACCTGCTCTACCAGAATTGATTTATTCAGCATTTCCAATTCGTTATCAACATTATTCTTTTGAGTAAAAAGTCCCATATCTTTAAAAGCATTCATCTCGGTTGATCCACCTCCTTTTTGATCATCTTTCAACAATACTGATGTTGTAACTTCGTAGTTCGGTACTGTGATTTTCAAATAAATCACTGCAAAAATCAAACATACCACCAGAGATGCAATAATCCATTTCCAATAAGTAATATAATTAAATATAATTCCGGCGAAATCAATCGGCCTATCAAATTCTTCCTCAGATTTGTTTAATTTATTCATAATCGACTTTTAAAATTAATATAAACTAAATAACTATCTTTCTTAATTATAATTCTTACAACCTCAAATTAAAAACCGTAAACACTAAACTCGTAAGTGTCAATAAAACAGACAATGATGTTATACCATACGATTCAGCAGCCCCGTAATTTGAAGATTTTGATCTTGATTTATTAGGTTCTATGTAAACCACATCATTTTGTTCTAAATAATAAGCAGGAGAATAAATAATATTTTTATCATTCAGATTTAAAGTAATATATTCTTTTGAGCCATCAGCATTTTCACGCAAAACTTTTACATTATCACGTCTTCCGTATATTGTCAAATCACCCGCTAATGCAAGACCTTCAAATATTGTCAATCGATCATTCGTAGTTTCAAATTTTCCGGGTTTAAGTACTTCGCCTAATATATTTACAGAATAATTTACAAATCGGATGGTAATTATAGGTTTTTCTTTACTAAATGCAGGCCCTAGCTTTAGCAGCAGCAAAGTTTCAAGCTCTTTGCGAGTAAATCCATCAACTTTTATTTTTCCAAAAACAGGAAAATTAATTTCACCCTGGTTATCTACCAAATAAGTCTGCAATGCAGGCTGTGTAAATAAATCATTTTGATTATTAGCTCCTGCAATTTGAGGTACTACCAGATTATACATCCGTGATGCATCAGGTTCAGAGCTCACAACGGTTATACTCAATAAATCTTTCGGTTTTATGCGTGCATCATATAATCCGGATGAATTATTTTCTGATTTTATAATTTCTGATGAATTATTTCCGGAATCAACTCCGGCATAATTTATTAAATCAGTTGATTTTTTTTTATTTTTGTTTGATGAAGAGGAATTCTTTTTCTGTTTCGAAGAATTATTCTTGTGATTTGAAGATTCAGATGAAGAATTTAATTTCTGAAAATATGCAATATTTTTTACTTGTGAACAAGAACTGAGCAAGAATATAGTCACAAATAAAATTACATAAGGATTGGGTTTATTTAAAATCATAAGTTTAATTTTTATTTTGTTTGTAATTTATTTTTAAAGATAACTTTATGTTATGAAAGAAATTAAATGAATTATTACTTTAATCTTATGTATTCATTTTCTAATTAATTAGTATTATATAGAGATTTAATTTTTAATTCAATTCATAATCCATTTTTACACAATTATGTTCGTTAGTCCCAAACAGGAACAACGAATTAACACCAATTATGACCTCGAAATTCTTTACTTCTAAATTAAACTTCAGAAATTAAGAAGCATTACTCGTATATACAACAAACTCTTCAGTATGGATAACCATAAACTGAAGAGTTTTAATATATTTATTTTGAATATAAAATGGAATATCTTTATCTTTTGCGTAATCTTTTACTCCAAAATACAGATCTATTTTATTAAAAGTAATTATTGAAACAGATATAAAAATAGATTCTTTTAGTAAAGATAATTTTAATTCTTTGAATCGATCTCCCTTGATATTTTTTCCATTTTTCAGGGATAAGAAATGATCAATTCCATGAAGAAATAATTTTATTTTTTTTATCTTTTCATCTCCGGGAGATATATAAAGAGCATACCTATCTGGCACATAACATTTCAATTTCATAAAAAATCATTTTGATTTTCAGAAACAACAATAAATCAATTTCCATAAAAAATACTAATATCTTTTTTGAATGTATTAAACTTATTGTTAAATAATATTTCTATCTTTATAGTGTTAACAAGGACAAAGACAAAATGTTTTGAAGTACAAATAAAATATTTATGTAGTATTTAAATAAAATAATGCATACCAGTGTATTTAACTCTAAAGCTCCAATTGTTTTTGGATTCACATTTAATATAAATTAATTGATTTCTGGTTTTTTTCGACAAAGCCAATGTATCACTTCTTAAAGAATATTTATTACTCTTTCAGCAACGAGTTGGATTCCAAATATCAGATAAAAATTCATATTATTTAAAATGCTATTATTTTCATTTTTAGAATATTAATCTGTTTTCGAAAAGATACTCAAATGAAATTGTTCACATAAAATAATAATTTAAATAATGAAGCTTTAATAATTAAATTTGTATATATTTGTCATTTAACCGCAGAAGAAACCACAAAATTGAAAAATAATCCACCAACTTCCTTCTTTTCTTTACGTGTGGAAATTGGTTTTCTGTTTCTAAAAGTTTAAAGTTGATTGATTTTATTTTATCATACTAAAAATTTGACACTTAACTCATTTTTAATAGGGATAGCTTAAAAGAGATGATCTTAACTTACTTCTTTTACCGTAATTTTTAATAAAATGAAACTTAAAATCGGAATTGTTTTTTTCATTTACCTGGAAAGTATATTTATTTATTCTATTTTTGTTCGCTCGGGTTATGAATTCTGTAAATTTTTAAAATGGTTTAGGAATGTTTTTTGAATGGTTTTGCATCCATGGGATTCATCATAAATTATTCATTTTCGATTCAAATAAATGCCATATATCTTATTAGATATATGGCATTTATATTGGAAATAAATTGATGCTAAGTGACTGGTAAGTGGCGTAACCTGCTGATGCAAAACCACTCCAAAACCAGTCCAAAAGCATTTAAAACTAAGGACTGAAACTAAAGAAATATTTTGTTAGAAAAAAAGTGTTGTTTTCCAAAATTTCCAGACATATAGGTTGTTGAAAAATGGAAATAATCTCAATATAATAAGATTTAAAAGTCTAAAAAGCGTGATTGTTTTATCAATATCTCATATTCATTTAGGATGCTTGTGTTTTTTTTGGTAAACATAATGTGATTGTTAAAATGGTTTTGTATATTTGCAGTGTGAATGAGAAACTTTCCTTTTTAGGTATATTCAATTAAAGCGACACTAAATTCACTTTCATAATAACTATACTTAATTTGAAAGCAAGAGAAAGTTATACTGTCTAATTAAAGACTAACTAAACTAATTATCAATATACTAACTAAAAATAAATTAAACATGGAGAATATTTATACTGGAATACGATTGAGTGAATCAGATGAAAATCTTAGAAAACTAATGTTGGTACCAACTTATAAAGTTGGAGCTTATACCTTTGATGTTGAAAAAAGATTACTTACATTAAATGAAGAATCAGTTAAACTTACCAAAAAAGAAGCCTACCTTCTGGTTTACTTTGTTGTAAATGTTGGTAAATCTCTGGTTAGAAATCAGATTCTTACAGCAATCTGGAAAAAAGATACCTATACCAATTCAAGAAGCATGGATGTATATATCTGTAAATTGCGTAAATTATTAAGTAAGGATCCAAATATATTAATAGTAAATATTCATGGTAAAGGCTTTAGAATTGTAATTGATTAGATATGTGCACAATAAAGCAAGGTGTAATTAACTTAAAAATAAATATCTAATATAACATATCCAAGCGAATAGATAATTTACAATTTAAATACAGAAAAATTATGTAAAGTGTCAAAAACAAAAAACCATCCACTAAACTTGAAAGATTAGGAGATGGATATTAATAAATATAGTTCTGAATAAATTGTAACTAATTTCCATAAATATATTTTACGCACATTATCATCTGTTGAATTCTGTAAATTCAATAAACTTATTTATATTTTAGTCAGCTTTAAATAATTAAGTAAAACCTACTTTTAAAATAATTAAGATATACAAAAAAAGAGTGTCAAATTTGACACTCTTTTTTTGTATGTAATTTTTCGATAAATTCAGTAAAATATCATTATTCGTCTCATTACTTTAGTACAATAATTAATATATTATATTTAAATAAGAAAAAGGTAAATACTTATATTCTAATGGAATAAATTAAAATTATTCGAACAATATTATCTGATAGAAATACCAAAGCCAGCAGATGCTACGGGATATTTCTGAAATGCATATTGCGCATGTAGAGTTATGACCGACATTTTTAAACGGAAACCAAATGTAGCATTAGTCATAACTTCGCTGGATTTAAAACTAACAGGATTGGTTTTATTAATAACTTTCATGATTGGTTGATTGTTACTATTTAAAACAGGTTGTCCCGAACTATCTGTTACAGGATCACCAAGTGTAGGATAATTACCTTCCATGGACATATCAAAATTTGTATTCGTGAGACCAAATCCTACATAAGGAGTAAAGAAAAGAAACTTTTTTGAGAAAACAAGATTTGCAGTTTGTGCAGTAGCACTTACCTTCATACTTTGTGTTGAATAATCATTTGAGCCGACATTCGGATCAGGTTCTGTTGTGACACCTCCACTAACCAGTTTATCCGGTGTTATCTGAGAAGAAGTCGGGAAAGCGTATTTCATATTGAATTTAGAGTAAGCCAATACAACAGCTGCATCAAATGGAAGATCTTTTATTACCGGAATCCATTGTTTAAAGTTATGTTTGATACCTACCCCCCATAATGAGGCTTCAAATCCATTCATGCTCACTTTAGGAACAAATCGAACAGATACGTCATTCACAAAAGGAACTCCCAATGTGAACTGGATACTGGCTGTTGGTACATATTGTGAAACTGATCCAGGAGTGGTAAAAGATACGATTTTACCCGGATAAAGGGGATTTGATTGTCCATTAGACAAAGTTTGTGGTTGCATAAGATTAAGTTCAACTCCATTCCCCTTACCTGTAAATGTTGGGGCTGATGTTTCACCATGAGTTGGTTGTAAATTGGTTAATCCGGTCAGGCTAAATGATTGATCTGATTGAGGAGCCGAGACAATCCCTGCACCAATAGTTAAATCAAAACCCCAAACTTTATGTACTGCCGCAGTATTGTACCAGTTAGAACCCAACCCGGAAGAAAAACTATTCCCTGCAGGTTTTAAATATCCTTCAGCAACTGTGTTCAAGTCAGCTACACCGGCTTTGAAGATATTTGAAATGTCATTCTGCGCATTTAAGCCAGAAATAAAACTTCCTGACAAAAGGAGTGTCATTAGAGGAAGAATAATTTTTTTCATAAAGATTATTTATTTAGCAAAGTGAATATATATTTGATACAAAGATAAACCTTTTTTAAATTTAAAAAGTTTATATCAAATATAATTATTGTGAAGAATATTCCATTTACCTCTTAAATAAATATCACAAATTCGTTTTTTGCAGTATTGATGATTGTTTGTATCTTTGAAACATCAAATATAAATTGGATATAAAAATATCTAAAAATAATATTCACTGATGAAATCATGAATAAAAATTAAGGTTCTATTCTTAATTTTACAACACGTAACTCATTCCTAAAATTGCTATTGCATATTTTTTATCAATATAATTTCATAACTATGAAACAAAAAAATCAAATCATTCTGTCATTAGTAGTGTTGGTAAGCAATTTCTCTCTTGATCGAATTACAAAAATGATTGCTATTGATTATTTAAAAGGTGAGAATCCCATTTCGTTTTTTTATAATACGGTTATATTAAAATATGTAGAGAATACCGGTGCGTTTTTGAGTGCAGGCTCATCGCTACCTGAGAGCTTAAAATATATTTTTTTAATCATTTTACCTTTATTGGTTTGTATGTATGGTCTATATTATAGCGCATTCAAACTAAACAATAAAAAATTA
>Ga0302215_10001527_pt1 | contig 16454 bp, 12 predicted proteins | sample II_Fen_N3_1_FD_194580 | JGI IMG/M metagenome (GOLD analysis project Ga0302215, IMG submission 194580) | Peat permafrost microbial communities from Stordalen Mire near Abisko, Sweden - II_Fen_N3_1 | ecosystem: Environmental > Terrestrial > Soil > Wetlands > Permafrost | place: Sweden: Abisko...
AAGATCGTTCGTGCAATGGGTCAAGTGGAAAGAATTCATCAATCATTACGAAATAAAGGGAGTTGAAATCAGGCTTCAACGAACTATCCAGTCCGATATCATGAAGTAGACCGTTTTTTATTTCGGTATCCCAGTTCTCCATGTAGTATTTCGTCCATTTAATGAAAAATTCGGGCGTTTTGCCGGTTGGTAATGCCACCACGCCACCCGGATTAAGGGAAACCCACTCCAGAAATCGCAAGGCTGTAAATTGGCCTAAATGGATATAGTTATCAACCGCTATCACTTTGACTTTCTCTTCGGACTTTGAAATCTCCGGATTGTGATACTTTTTTGTAAACCAGGTATCTACTTTACTTTCAGTATTGTATTTTCGATTCTCCATGACAGCGCTTTGTTTAGTTTGAAAAGTTTGAAGTTTGAAAAGTTTGAAGTTTGAAAAGTTGACAGTTTGAAGTTAATCACAAATTAACCGATTAACTAATCAACCAATTCACCAATTCACCAATCAACTACTTCCCGATACAGAATTTTCCAAATATATTTCCCAGTATTTCGTCGTTGGAAATAGTGCCTGTGATTTCACCCAGGAAGTGCATGCACTCGCGGAGGTCTTGTGACAGGAAATCACCGGAGATACCGGAGTCGAGGCCTTGAATGACACGGCGAATGGCAGTAAGTGCATGCTCAAGTGCTTCATAGTGGCGGATGTTATTAACCACTACATCGCCCGGATGAATGTCAGGAAGTTGTGCGGCAACAACCAGTGCGTTTTGCAGACCAGTTGTATTGATTCGTTCGCGGGCAGAGATATAAATACGTTCACCAACGAATTGCTGGAAAAGCTGGTCGAGTACTTCACGTTCGTCTTCAGCAATTTTATCAATCTTGTTGAATACGAGTATAATTTTTTTACCTTCTGCGCGATCAGCAATCTTTTCGGTGAGCCATTCGATGTGTTCGGTGAGTTGGGTACAATCGACAATCCAGAGTATAATGGATGCCTGTTCTATTTTTTGATAGGTACGTTCAATTCCCAGGCTTTCTATTTTGTCCTTCGTATCGCGTATTCCTGCGGTGTCGATAAATCGGAAGGTAATGCCTTTGATATTAACAAGGTCTTCAATGGTATCGCGGGTGGTGCCATGAATTTCGGAAACTATGGCTTTTTCTTCATTCAACAGGACATTCAGCAAAGTCGATTTACCCACATTTGTTTCGCCAACCAGTGCTACCGGTATGCCGTTTTTTAGGGCATTTCCCACACGGAATGAATCTGAAAGCCGGGCAATCAACGTTTCGATGTCGATAGCCAGTATTTTAAGCTTACTGCGATCGGCAAATTCAACATCTTCCTCATTAAAGTCGAGTTCCAGTTCGATAAATGAGACAAACGTAAGCAGCTGTGTGCGTAGTTTCAGTAATTCAGAAGAGAATCCACCACGCATCTGGTTTAATGCCATACGATGTGAAGCTACCGAATTGGACGCAATCAGATCAGCCACTGCTTCAGCCTGCGACAGATCCATTTTCCCATTAAGGAAAGCTCGTTGGGTAAATTCACCGGGTTTGGCCAGTACGCAACCCTGTTCGATGAGCAATTGCAATATTTGTTGCTGGACATACAGGGAGCCGTGACAGGCTATTTCTACAACATCTTCGCCGGTGAATGAATGCGGGTCACGGAATACAGTTACAATGACTTCATCTATTTCTTCATTTTGTTTATTTACAATGCTTCCGAAACTCGCCGTATTGGCTTCCTGTTGCATCATGGTAAAGAATTTCTTCTTTGGAACAAAAATGGCATTGCAGTGTTTCCTGGCATCGATACCCGATACCCTGATCACAGCAATCCCTCCAATTCCCGGTGCGGTTGATATAGCAGTAATAGTAGTTGAGTTCATGTTGTTCACTTATAAATCCTTTAAGTCATCATTTATTATCATTTCGGTAATCAAGTATAACTATACCTTTTTAGTGATGACAATCGCAGCGTATTCTCCAAAAGTACTCATAAATTTACTATGTTTATCTTCAAATCTACCTATTTTATTTAAAATCCATTTGCCTCCCAGCCAATCATGAATAAAGATATCCATAAAGAATTTATTCGTACTTCTCCAGGAGTAAAATTCTATATCTTTACTAAAAATAAATGATTTTTTAAACCATTTCGAACTATGTGCAAAAAAATATAATTTAGGACTGGTATTAAAAAAGCGGACATATAATTTACCTGCATAATGTCTTACGACCCTGTAAATCTGTACAAAGTTTAAAGATAAGTTCATCATCCAGCTATTATAAAACCAACAATATATAATAACAATTTTTGAGTTGTTTTTTGCGACCCTGTACATTTCATTGACTGCTGTTTTTTGTTCTTTTTTTGGAATATGATACAATGTATGCTGACATAATACCACATCACACACATTATCCCTGAATGGGATATTCATAATGTCAGCACAAATGAAAATTCCTTTTTGCCCTGCATTTTCTAAATTTGCTTTTGCTTCAACTAATGCATTTATAGATATATCAACACAAATTCTATATTCATACCCATCGGAGAGTGCAATGTATTCCGGAAAACCTATCGGTCCTGATGCTATATCCAGCAAGTATTTTCCTTTTGATGGATAGAATCTGGATGCTTTTGAAAAAGAATTTTTCATATAGTGTGAAGATACTTCCCGATAGTCCACCCAATTCCCGCTATCGGCATATATTTTAAATGAGTCTTTTACAATATAATTTACTTCATTATAATAATCAAAAACACGTTTTTTATCGAAAGATAATGAATGTCTGCCATCGGTATTTATTCCGGTGTAAATGGCAAATTGTTCATGTAAAATAATGATATCGTTTAGTATTGGATAGAAATACTGATTTGAATTATCTATTAATCCATGGGTTAGTTCTCCAAAAGATTTAAATTCTGCCGGTATAGAAAGTTTTTCAAATTCTTCACTCCCTATTAATATTAATTCATTTTTTGTAATTGGACATCTTAGATTTTCAATAAATTCCATAGTTTAATGAGTTCTATTTTAAGAATTGATTAATATTTAATTCCTTTATTTTAGGTATGTAAATTAAATGGTTGATATTACCACATTTATTTTACTTTAAACCTGAATATTATTCTTGTTGCAATTATACTTGAAAGTGAATTTGTGGTTCAGATGCAAAAATGTTGATTATTTTAAAAAATGCCCGTATAATTGAACATTATAAATTTGTAATTTAAATAAATCGATATTGAGTATTTAGAATACTTTTACGACAGATATTGTTTAATTTTTCAATTTAAAATTTACAGTTACTTGCAGAAACTATTCTTCCTTGATGCTGTAACATTTTTTTAAGCTGATATATCTTTTAAAAACGATTAAGATAATATTGGCAGGATGCTTTGTCTGTTATCATGGGAACATAGTATGATTTTAGATTCTATCCAACACCGTCTGTACCAGCTTCTCAATAAAAGGCTTGTAATCGGTTGTCGCAGCTTCAGCACGACGGTTGGCAATGATGCAGCATACTGTCATGGCTTTGTGCCCCATTAATGCAGACAGGCCTGCTATGGCCGAACCTTCCATTTCGTAATTGGTTATTTTATATTTTCCATAACGGAACTTCTCAATTTTATCGTTCAGATGCATATCGGCCAGGTTGATTCTGAGTACGCGTCCCTGGGGACCATAGAACCCGTTGGCCGAAATGGTAACACCACGCAACATATCGTCCTGACCAATCCGGTTTACTAGTTCGGTATTCGCATCGACAACATAGGGTGCGGCAAATTGAGGATTCCAATCCAATTGTTCTTTCAACGACTTTTCAAATTCCAGGTCACTCACCAAATCCCTGCCTTCATAGAAATTAAGCACACCATCGAACCCAATTGACTTTTCAGAAATCAAAAAGCTTCCAAGTGGTATTTCAGCTTGCATACCGCCCGAAGTACCAATACGAATAATGGTCAACTGGCGGAAATCAGGTTTTTCCATTCGTGTCTGGAGATTAATATTGGATAAGGCATCCAGTTCGTTCATTACAATATCGATATTGTCTGTTCCGATTCCTGTAGAAATCACCGAAATGCGTTTTCCTTTGTAAACTCCGGTGATTGTATTGAATTCGCGGCTTGAAACCGAACACTCCTGCGTATCAAAATAAGCGGCCACCAGTGCCACCCGACCGGGATCCCCAACCAGGATCACATTATCTGCCAGTTGTTCAGGTTTTAAGTGAAGGTGAAAAATACTTCCGTCGCTATTTATGATTAACTCAGATGGTGGGAAATGCTTCATGTTATTACTTGTATTTGATTTTTTATTTTGAATAATTGGATAACCACAAATATAGTTATTTTTTTATTGAAATAATGATTTACACAGATTAAGAAATCGATTTGCACAGATTTTAAATATGGATTTACACAGATTTTGATTTATAAACGAATAATATTTTCGCTTCAATCAGTCAACATTTTCTCTTATTATTATATTATCACATCATTTCATTATCACATCACCACATCATCACATCACCACATCACCACATCACCACATTACCACATCATCACATCACCACATCATCACATTATCATATCATCACATCACCACATCACCACATCATCACATCACCACATCACCACATTACCACATCATCACATTATCACATCATCACATCACCACATCATCACATTATCACATCATCACATCACCCCATCACCCCATCATTTAATGTCATTCACACATTTTTTTACATAGTCATACCGGATATAATCATCATGAACCAGGATGTCATTCCAGAAAATCAAATCAATATCAATAGGAATAATACCGGATGATTTGCTTTCGGGTTTACGGCCAATCAATTGCTCAATTTTTTTGAATGCCGCCTTTGTATCTTCAATGGATTCGGTGGACATAAGTTTAATGGCCAGGTTATGAAAGTTTGACATGCAATGGTCACCAAATGGTTCCGTAATTATCACCAGGCTTTTACCGGTTATTTGGTAGCAATCAAGCAGTTTGTGAATTGCAAGTTCCATGTTGAGTATTGCATCAGTATTACTTCCTAGCATGATAATGGCTGTATTCATATTGAATTTCATATTAACCTCAACACCGGTTCCTCTTCACATGATATGGGCCGAAGCGAGTCACTATCAGTTTTTAATTATTAGTCATTTTTTTCAAGTCTGTTAGCTAGCTAATTTGGACGTATTTATTTTTCACATCAGAAAATACAGGTTGAAATCGAATCCTGTTTGATGATACAAAAATGTATTGGTGGTTGAATTTGATTTTTTGACAAAAATAAATTCATCCTACTTACAAGTATCAAAAATATACAAAAAAAGCCGAAGTATCATACTCCGGCTTTTAAGAAATTTATTTTGTTGGTTAATAACGGTAATCTTTTAATTGTTCCTGTAGTCGTTTACGTGCCAGAAATATTCTGCTTTTAACTGTTCCAATAGGTAAATTCATGGTTTGTGCGATTTCTTCATATTTAAATCCCTGAATATGCATGGAGAACGGAACACGGTATTCATCAGCGAATGAAGCGATATTATTGGTAATTTCCCCAATGGCATATGATCCTTCCGGACTATCAAATCCAGAGTTTTGAGGTAAATTTAAATGGTGTAAATCCTCCGTTTTGTCAACCACTGTCTGGTTACGTACAATTTTTCTGTAATTGTTTATGAAGATATTCTTCATAATGGTTAGTACCCATCCCTTGAAATTGACATTATCGGTGAATTTTTCCTGATTATCCAATACTTTTAGCGTAGTGTCCTGAAGTAAGTCTTCTGCATCATCACGGTTTAAGGTAAGAGAGAAGGCGAAATTTCGCATGTTACTTTGTAAAGCCACTAATTCATTTTCAAATTCAACGTTTTTCATAATGTTGTAGTTTTATGTGTGAATAAATAAAACTTAGCAATTGATGAGATTACTAAGATTGTTGATTATTTATCTAAACGAATCTTTCCGGAAAAAATCCTTCTGTAACAAAAGAAATAAATGATTGTCAGTTGTCTATACTGAATTTTTATCTTTATAAAGAGCTCTTTCGAAATCAACTGTTGTAGATTTACGTTGCAAATATATGTATTATTTTTTATTCTCAATCATGTTTGAAAGAATATTATTAACCAAATATGATAAATATATAAACATTATAGTATTGTAACAATTACAAAATATATTCACCAGACAATAATCATCCTATATATACGAAAACTCAATAAATTAGATGATAATAATCACAAAAAAATTGTTATGAATGCGATAAAAAGAGATGGATTTTATATTACAAACCTATTACAAAAAAATAAATACTTTATTTTACGTGTTTTTCAGCGCAGTATGAAGACCTTACCAATGGTGCACTTTCAACATGATGAAAACCTTTTCCAAGAGCGGCTATTTTATATTCTTCGAATTTTTCAGGAGTTATATATTCAGTGACCCGGATATTCTTTCGGGATGGTTGCATATACTGACCGATGGTCAGGATGGAACATCCTGCAGCAAGCGCATCATCCATGAGGGTTAAGACTTCCTCTTCTGTCTCGCCGAGTCCTAACATGATTCCAGTTTTGGCAACAGTATGTTTGGAAGCGATGTATTTTAGAACTCCCAGGCTGGTGTCATATTTTGCTTTAGTACGGATAGATTCAGTAAGTCGCCTTACTGTTTCCAGGTTATGCGAAATGATAGATGGTTTTTCGGCAAGTATCAGGTCAATTAAAAATGTTTTCCCATCAAAATCGGGTATCAGCACTTCAAGGGTAGTGTCCGGGTTGACCTGTTTCATTATTCTGATGGTTTCAGCCCAATGAGCTGCACCGCCATCGGGCAGGTCGTCACGATCGACCGATGTAATTACGGCATGATGCAATTTCATTAAACGGATGGATTCAGCCAGTTTAGCCGGTTCATCAGGGTCGGGTGGGAGAGGTCGTCCGGTTAAGGTATTGCAAAACCTGCAGGAACGGGTACATATTTCACCCAGGATCATAAAGGTGGCGGTACCCTTATTCCAGCATTCACTCATATTTGGGCAGCGCCCACTTGAACAAATAGTATGAAGCCCGTGTTCGGTTACAATTTTGTTTACCTTTACAAATTGGGCATTGCTGATTAACCGGGTTTTAAGCCATTCCGGTTTGCGGAGATAAGTCATAATATAATTCTAATGTGATGAATAACAAAGGTACATAAAAAATCATTTACTATCCGTAAATTACATGAAAGGTTTTATCCATACGTCTGAAATTTAATACCACTTAAAAATCTTTAATCCGATGATAAAAGTAATGATCCCGGTTGCGGAAAGGATCAATGTTTCCTTCCAGATTTGCATGACCCCTGCACCTTCATTGAAAATGCTTCTCACTCCATCGGCAAGCATGGTAAGTGGCAGGTGCCTGATAAACGGAATGGTCCATTCCGGAAAGTGCTGGTAACTAAAGAAAATGCCGGAGACTACCATCATGGGTGTAACAATCGCATTAATAAGCCCATTGCCTATTTCAGGGTTTGAGGTATGTGATGATATTAAAACTGAAATTCCTGCAAATGCAATGTTGCCGGCCATAAAAAGTAATGCCAGTCCGGCAATACTACCCTGTATATGAATGCCGAAATAGATCCAGGCAAAGAAGAACAACAATATGGATTCAACGAAATTCATAAGAAAACGGGCTGTAATCAGTGCAATGAGTAGATTGGACTTTTTCATAGGGGTTGCTACCATGCGTCGAAGCAGTTTCTTAGAACGGCGGTCAATCAGTGTGTAGCTGATCCCCCAGGAGGATGACATCATAATTCCCATGGCAATTAATCCGGGGACAAGAAAATCAATATACCTGGTTCCCGAAACAGTCAGAGGTCTTATTTCATCCTGGTGGGATGAATAATATCCCGGTCCATTATATACTATCCCCTTAACCAGTTCATACAGCAATTGGGCTTCGGCATTGGAGGGATCAAAATAATAAACTATTTTATTATTTACCACTTCTATAATCAGGTTAATGGTTCCTTTTTTAAGTAACACATGGGCTTCCTCCATGGTACATTCATGAAAGGTAAGTTCAATATCACCCATTTTCTGATTCTTGAGTGGCAGCAGATACTCTCCTTTTTGTTTGCCCGGATAATGTTCGATTATATCCGCAAATACCGATTTTTGAATATTGGACGATCCCACCTGCTGAATTACTGCAATTTCACGACTCATCTCTTTTTTTGTTGAAAAAGCAATTCCCAACCCCCAGGCCATCAGAATCGGAAAACCGATTCCCCAGAATAATACTGCCGGTTCCCGGAGAATCTCTTTCATATGAGCTATGATAAGCCTGTATAGTTGATTGTTGTATAAAGAGTTCATTTGTTTTTAGTTTGAAAAGTTTGAAGTTTGAGGTTTGAAAAGTTTATAGTCAGTAGTAAATAGTTAGTAGTTTGTAGTCGGTAATTAAGTCATAAAAAGTTGTCAAACGTTAATTACTAATTTTTAATCAACCAGTCAATCAATCAATCACTCAATCACCCAATTAACCTCCCGATAGCTATCGGGATAACCAATCAACCAATAACTAATCATACAAATGTCTACCGGTCATATTAATAAACAGTTCATCCAGGTTGTGTGCCCGGTTGTATTTTAGAAGCAGGTTTTCAAGGGTATTGTCTGCCAGGATATTTCCCAGGTCCATAATGATAATCCGGTCGCAAAGGAATTCGGCCTCGTCCATATAATGGGTCGTCAGAATCAAGGATGTATTCCTTTCGCTTTTCAGGTTTTTCAGTAATGTCCATATTCCTCGACGGGCATGGGGATCCAGACCGGTGGTCGGTTCATCAAGCAACAGAATCAACGGTTTGTTCAGCAGGGCGATACCCATTGCCAGGCGTTGTCGTTGTCCACCTGAAAGGTTATTCACATAGGCTTTTTTCTTTTCCTGTAAATCCACCAGCTCAATCACTTCATTCACCCTGTTTGTTCCCAGGTTATAGAAACTGGCAAAAAGCTGGGTTGTTTCAAACACTGTCAGGCGGTCCATAAACTTGGTTTCCTGGAGTGAAAGACCGATTAACCTGTGTAATTCTGTCTGGTTTGATTTCCATGTTTTACCGGCAACTTTTATCACTCCTTCATCCGGAAGTTGCAGTCCTTCGATCATCTCTACCAGCGTGGTCTTTCCTGCCCCGTTAGGGCCAAGTAAAGCTACAAATTCACCTGGTTTAATGGATAGATCCACTCCATTGACTGCATGAACATCCTTAAATGATTTCTTTACTCCGTTAACTTCAACTATAAAATTCATTGACTTTAAAATTACTGGGTTATTTTAATTGATAAAGGTTTAATTGGTTGTGAAAAATTGATAAGTGGAAATATTTAGTTACTTTTTAAAACCATTGGAAACTGAATTTGTTCAATTCAACTAATTCATGAAAAATTAAAATGATTTGAGAATAGCATCCTTTTTCGGTGTAATAATGTATCAAATATAGATATGCATTTAAATTTACGTTAAAATATTATTCTGATACAACCAATTTTTAAACTTTGCCTGTTACTTTGAGCTGAAATAAATGTTTATCTTTGTACCCGGTTTTACTACCTCATGAATACAAAAAAAAGTAATAACAGATTCAGGTTGGCAGTAACAAAAAAATGAATATCTTCAATAAATATAAATCCCATTTTATAGCAGCCATTGGCTCCATTGCATTATTAGGACTGCTTATTTTGTTCCTTTGCATTAAACCTTTTGGTGATTCCGATTCCATAAATCCTGATAATACGGCAGATCAGGAACTACCTGTTGAATTTCAAAAAGATTTAATGGATGAAAGTCCGTTGCCACCTCCAGCCAACAGTCAACAATCAGAAGAAGAAACGTCTAAAGAAACTAAGTCAAGCCTGATGACAAGTTCAGAGGATGAAGAAAAGGAATCGCAGGATCAGGGTGAGAATGTTATGCCCGCCACTTCAGATTCTGTTTTGATAGCAGAACTTAAAAAAGCCATTAACGAAATTAAAATCCTGGCATCGGATGATAGCTTGCCAAAAGATCTGAGTAAACCGGCACAAAATCAAAATACAAAAGCAGTATTAACTGATAATTCACGTAATTTCAATGAAGAGAGACAGTTTTATTATGATAATTACAGGTCCATACTGAATCTTAGAAAAGTATATCCTTACGTGATCCGGACCAAGGACCTGGTAGACAGAATGAATAAGCAACTGGCAACCATTACGGATAAAAAGGAGAAAAAACGTCTGATTAAGAAAGCTGAAAAAGAATTATTCGATCAATTTGAAAAAGATATACGGAATATGTCAACCTCCCAGGGTAAACTTTTACTCAAATTGATTTCACGCGAGACAAATCAAACCGCATTCGGACTTATAAAAACATATAAGGGTGCCATCCCTGCCACTTTCTGGTATGGTGTCGGACTATTATTCCATGAAAACTTAAAATTACAGTACGATTCTATTGGTGAAGATGCTCAACTTGAAAAAGTAGTGCAACGGTATAAGCTGGGAAAATTGTGAAGAAAGTCGGTAGTTGGTAGTCGGTAGTTGGTAGTAGGTAGTGGAAGATGTGAGAGGTGAGGAGTGAGGAAAGAGTTTGTAGTCGGTAGTTTGTTGTAGATGCTTGCATTGCATTACGTTGACCGTTTATCGTTTATTTGTTTATACAGCACCAGATCCGTTAGCTAACAGACCTGGTGTTATTTTTTAGTTGGAATCCTTCCTTTATTATATCTCAGCCTTACATTTTGAAATCATTTCTTCATTTTGCTTTTCACCCCAGTAAGGTTTGAATACATCATCTTTTGATTCACTACTGAAAAGTAATGCTGCCTTTTCATACTCTGGCAAGGCAATTTTGGCACCTCCACCAAACATTTTGGGAGTATAAAAAACACTGTTTCCTTTTAAATAATAAATTCGTGGATTATTAGGTTGAAGAGATTTTGCCTTTTCTAAATTTTCATTGAACAAATCACCGTATTTTTTATAACGCATGGCAGGTTGAACAGCCAACCTTGCACTGGCATGAATCGCTTTCAGAACAAACAATTCATCATAGTCGGTTTTGTACTCACTGACTGCCTTGTCTAAAAATACTTCCGCCTGGTCAAGGTATTCATCTCTTTTTTTTCCATCTTTTTCAATGTACGATAAAATGGTGAGACTGTAGCATGCATAATAATTTGCCGCCCATTCTTCAGAGTATTTATTGGCTATTAATACCAGATGATTTGCAGCTGAAACACATTCGTTCAAATTCGCAGCTGAATCAAAATCATTTACACCAGCCTTCAAATCTTCTTTAAATTGTTGCGAGCTATCTGATTGACTGTTGATGGTGTCAATTTTAATTTCCTGCGACCCGACAGGTATTGCCAGTAGTATACAACCGGCAATAAGGAGAATTGTTAGTTTTTTCATACTTTCATCTGTATTTAATGATTAGATATTCTTTTGAATTATTCCTTTTTTTATAGTTCTTCTTTCTTAAACTGACTGAGAGAAATGGTAAACCCAACGTATATGGTACGGTAAAGGGCAGGAACAATATTATGGGATGTGCCGTCCGGTGAAAACTGGTAGCCATAAACATTCTTTAAATTCAACACATTGTCTATGCCCATATAAACTACGGCAAATACCTTCCCCAGTGTCGTTAAGTAACTCATATTAAATGATAAATTATTGTAATCGGGAGCTTTCCTTAATAGGAAATCCGGATTATAGAAAGGCCTTCCGCTGGCATAGACATAGGAAGCGCCTACATTCACCTGTAAAGGTTCAATAAAATATTTGACCAGCACATTTAAATTATTGTTTGATACAAAACTAGGTGTTACACTTTTCCTGAAATTCTGATAAAGTCGTTTTGTGTCAATGTAACTATACGAAATCCAGTAATCTAAATTGGGAATAGTCGCTTTGTCACGCCAGAATATTTCAAGACCCTGTGCATATCCGGTCCCTGTATTTGTGATATTTTCACCGGGTGGAATAAACCTGTAGAGATTAGCATCAAATTTAACCAGGTTCCCTAGGTTTTCAAATACCAGTTGATTATATGATTTATAATAGGTTTCGATTCTAAATGTCCTGTCGTTTCTGATCCACTGGTAGTTTGCAATATAGTGAACTGCATTCTGAAAGCCGGGCCTGTATCCGGAGAACAGATATTTTTTATCAGGGTTCTCATAAAATAATCCGCCTGCTAAAGATACCTGGCTATAATTCCCTGTACCGATAGCCAGGGCAAGCCTGGGTCCCAGGTTGTTTTTGTTTAAAAGATTGCTGTGCTCAACACGTAAGCCGGGCTTAAAAGCAAGCCAGCGAAATGGTTTCCATTCAAGTTCCGTATATCCTGCCGCAATAAATTCATTGAATCCGGAGCTGAAAGTGGAGAACGACTGGTTAAACTGATATCGTTGAAGTTCACTTCCTGCCAGTATATTTAACCGGTCATTGATTGTATACAATGCCTCACCTCTCCATTGCACCCTCCAATCGAAATTGCTCCCTTCTACAGTACCCCAGTTGATGTTGTCTTTATTATTACTTGCTGAAGCCGAAGTACGTAAAATCAGGTTGTCGAACGAATGCCTGTACGAACTGTTGAAATACAGGTTTGAATTTTTTAGTCCAAACCCGATAATCGAATCACCTGCATTTGGATAATGGATGATATCGTTTGAATAAGGATTTGGGACATCTATGCCACTTGTGCTGCGGTCATATTTAAGGAATATTTTCAACAAATCCTTATTGCTGGCTGCCAGAACATAATTACCGGATACACCTCCTCCGGTGGGCACTTCAAAAAAATGAAAGTTGGGTGTGGCAAGTTTTAAAAACGGTGACAGGTTATCATAATGACCCGTAATTTCAACAGATGATTTTTTCCATCGTTCAATACCTGATAAGGCAACACCGGCAACCCCAGCTGAGAAGTTCAAAGTTGTTTTTTCAGAAAGATCCATCGTGTTGAGTTCCAGAATAGAAGATAATGCCTGTCCGTACCTGACGCTGTATCCACCGCTGCTGAATGAAATTCCTTTAAACTGAAAAGGCATAAACCTGCTTCGTTGTGATACTCCGGGTACATTGCTGGAAAATGGATTTTGTACAACCATGCCATCAATGATAAAATTGCTTTCACTGGCGTCGCCTCCACGAACAAAAAGACCTGTCTGGTCAGTTTGTGCCTGTGCACCGGGTAAAGTGCGGATAGCGCCTGCAATGTCGCCTCCGGCACCTGCATTGGTGTATATATCCAGCGGTTTCAGAATGGCTACTTTCGGATCATCATTCGCTTCAAAAGCACCGGCAGTTACTACCACTTCCCGAATCGTTAATGGCTTTTCACGTATGACCATGTTGTGAACCAAATTGCCTTTTGTTATGTATAGCGTATCCTTCTTGGTTTCGTATCCAATATACGAACCTATTAAAACATGTTTCCCCATTTCACGCGTTTTGAATGAAAATTGCCCCAACGAGTCGGTTGTTGTCCCGTCAATCGTATTCTCAATTGATACACTGGCATAGGGTAAGGGTTGATTTTTTGTATCTTTCAACTGGCCTGATATACGGGTCTGTGATAGTACATGCCCTGTAAATAATGTGCTGAAAGTTAAAGTCAATGCTATGATTTTCAACGAATATTTAATTCTTATCACATTGTTTCCTTTTAGAAATTCAACTATTAAAAACAAACATTTTTTTTTACAATCTCATACTATGGTAATATTGCAAAGTTTTTAAATAATAACATAAAAACTCAAAATAAGTTTATTTGTCAAAATTATGAATACTGATAAAGGGAAATATAATATTTTGATTTATTTGTATTTATTCGGATAAATCTATGAATCTTACAACTTATTTTCATAAAATTGTAACATTTCGACCGATTGAACCAATTATCTTTGATATGAATCTTTAAAGTAGATAAAATCTGATTCAATATAGATCCCGTCGTTAAAAATAGCATTTTGGTTAAGTGACAAAAACAAAATCAGATAGTAAAACATTATACAATACTGAAGATGATCGATCCGGTTTTAATAAAATTAAAACAGAATTTCAAATTTAGTCAGTTAATAAAATCCTGTGATAAGTCATTTCAAAAACAAAGAATTGATTATGTCATTAAATTATTAAAAAAATGAAGTATGGAACTCGAATTAAAAATCAGAAAACTAATGAATTTAATAACTACTATCAGTTTAAATTCATGCATAACTCCGGCAAAATTAAAGATCCTATTAATTATTGGTACAGAAATGAGTGGTGTACTGAAAGGTTTTAATTTTAATAATAATTTATTTTCAGTTGCTACTATTACCTTGATTAATTTCAGTGATGGAAAAGAAGAAGTATTAGATTTGAAAGAAGTAAGTGAAATAACAAATTTGTAATATAGGTGAAAAGTAGTAACTGATTGATATTAATAAATTTAATGTTCTGTTGTCTACTTTATTCCTGCAGTAGAACAAATTCTTATTGTTCTAATTGAACAGCCTGTAACAAACTGTCTCTTTAATACTATTTAATAAAATATTTAGATTCTAATATACCAACTCGTTACGCGTTAAAAACTCGATGATATAGTTTAACTATTTTCAACCTGAATTACATTCCGACCTGGCGGAATGTACCATATGCACAGAAAATTCTTACAGAGTTACATTTAATTTATCAATATTTCTTTCATCTGGCAAAATAACATAGTTGGGCTACCCACCCAATTCGTTATAGAGCATTTTTTTATTGAATATACCGGGATTGAATATGTGAATATTGCAATTAATATACAGGAATATGTAACAGGTTAAAAAAAGAATGACATTACCTTTGACAGTTGAACATGTTTAAATAGAAAGATGTAATTGAGAAAATAAACTCAAAAGGAATTAAAATTATTATCCTGCTGTGTGTTGAACATGTTTATCTGTAATTGTAACTTAATTAAATTAAAAATTAAAAGTATGTCAATTCAAACTGTAAATCCATCAACAAATAATCTCGTTAAGTCATTTCAGGAAATGTCAATCAGGGAAGTTGATGCCGCTATATCAAAGTCTACCAGTGCTTTTCAAAACTGGCGAAAAACAACCTATAAGGAAAGGGCCGATTTGTTGCATAAAGTCGCATCTTTAATGCGGGAACAAAAAAAGTCCCTGGCTAAACTAATCACCTTAGAAATGGGTAAAATCATATCCCAGGCTGAAGGTGAAATTGATCTGAGTGCTGATATATTTGATTATTATGCAAAAAATGGTGCGGAATTTCTGGCTGACAAAACATTCAGCCCCGAATTTGGTGAAGCATTTGTCCGGTATACACCAATGGGAGTTCTATTGGGAGTAGAACCGTGGAACTTCCCTTTTTATCAGGTTGCCCGTTTTGTTGCTCCCAATATCATGGTTGGAAATACCATTTTGTTGAAGCATGCATCTATCGTACCTCAATGTGCCATTGCCATTGAAGATTTATTTAAGAAAGCCAATGCTCCTGCCGGGCTTTATACCAATCTGCTGTTATCCGGAAAACGTACGTCGTCAATAGTATCCGATGAAAGGATCAAGGGAGTATCCCTGACAGGAAGTGAAGTCGCCGGTGCCAGCGTGGCTTCTGAAGCGGGTAAATATCTAAAGAAATCAGTACTTGAATTAGGAGGCAGCGATGCATTTATCATTCTGGAAGATGCAGATATTGATAAAACAGTGGAATGGGCAGTTGTAGGCAGAATGAACAACAACGGTCAATGTTGTGTGGCCTCCAAACGGTTTATTGCTGTAGAGGCCATAGCTGATGAGTTCCTTACTAAGTTCAGGGATAAACTTTCCAGACTAAAAGTAGGTGATCCAATGGATCCAACCACCGAATTAGGACCATTGAGCAGTGAAGAGGCTATTCTTCATTTGTTGGATCAGATAAGGAGATCGGTTGATGCCGGTGCAAAAGTATTGCTTGGTGGAAAACGGGTTAATAGGCCCGGTGCATTTATGGAACCCACTATTTTAACCGGAATCACTCGCAAGATACCTGCATATTACGAAGAATTATTCGGACCTGTAGCTTCATTCTATCGTGTTAAAGATGAACAGGCTGCTATTGATCTGGCAAATGATTCACCGTATGGGCTGGGTGGCTCTGTATTTACTCAGGATATTGAACGGGGGAAACGGGTTGCCAATCAAATTGATACAGGTATGGTATATATAAATCATCCTACATGGACCCAGGCTGACTTGCCATTTGGTGGATCCAAGGGCTCAGGATACGGACAGGAACTTTCAGAGTTAGGGATAGATGAGTTTGCAATCAAAAAACTTATCCGTGTCAGTGGGTTGTCCGACCCTTTT
>Ga0302215_10001530_pt1 | contig 16438 bp, 18 predicted proteins | sample II_Fen_N3_1_FD_194580 | JGI IMG/M metagenome (GOLD analysis project Ga0302215, IMG submission 194580) | Peat permafrost microbial communities from Stordalen Mire near Abisko, Sweden - II_Fen_N3_1 | ecosystem: Environmental > Terrestrial > Soil > Wetlands > Permafrost | place: Sweden: Abisko...
ATGACGGTCATAAGAGATTGAAAATTTTACTTTGCTCTCAATCTTTCCTTTATTGCTCCAATATTTTTCTTTGCAGAATCTTCCAAAATCAAACTTGCACTCATGTGAATTCTCGCAGGCATCAATTCATTAAAATGCTCTGTACCTTCCCAAGAAACTTTTTTGATTAAAGCTAACGCATCTTCACTTCTAGACGCTAAAGTAATGAGAAACTTGTCTAGTTTTGAATCCATCTCAGCAATATTTTCTGATACTGAGTGATAAATGTTGTGTTGCTCTGCCCATTCTGCCGCTCTGAAATCTGCATCGATTGCCATTGCCGAAAATTGTGATTTTCCGATCTTTCTTTCCACATAGGGTCCGATCACGAAAGGTCCGATTCCCAGATTAATTTCAGTTAAAGCCAAAGCAGAATCTTTGGTTGCAAAACAATAGTCTGCTCCACAAGCCAATCCTACTCCACCACCTGTGGTTTTTCCCTGAACTCTTACTATCACAATTTTACCACAATTTCTCATCGCGTTGAGAACTTTAGCAAAACCTCCAAAGAATTTTGTGGAAGCTTCGAGTTCTTCGATTGCTAATAACTCATCAAAGCTTGCACCTGCACAGAAAGCTTTTTCACCTTCACTTTTGACTAAAATTGCCTTCACTTCTGCTTTTTCACCTTCATCTAAAATGGTTTGAGCCAGTTTTTCCAGAATTGCTCCGGGAAGTGCGTTGCTTTTTTGAGTTCCGAATGTGATCTCGGAAATATTGTTTTTAATTTCTGATGTTACAAAATCGTTCATTCTTTTAAAATATAGTTTTAGATTTATTGATGACAAAAATAGTTTAATCTTATTAATTATGAGCGACAGAATACTTTATGATTAAACTCATTATAACAATTTATTTCTAAATAATTTGTATAAAATAATGTTTAAACTATATTAATTTAACAAAATATATTGATTATAATTTTGATTAGGCGATATATTTCTATAATTTTATAGATAAATCAGATACGTTTTCGGTTCTTCAAACTACAAACTTAGCTATCATACTGATTATCAATTAACAGCTCTGCGTTATGAAGCTTTTTTTCAACTCATCAATTTATCTAAGCTATGTTTTTCTTTTGGTTGCCACAATTTTTGGCATTCTGAAATATAAAAAATTTCACGCATATGAAAAGTGGTACGTGTACTATTTGATTTACACTTTTTTCATTGAACTTTCTGCATTTATGATAGTAGATGTTTTTGGAGCGAAAACAAATGCACCAATATATCCTTTCTACATCGGCGGAGTTTTTTCTATCCTCACCTATTTGTTTATCAGTAAATTAAACCTACCAAAATGGTTATATTTCCTTCCAATATCAGGAATTTTATATTTGGTAGTCCATTTATTTTTTAAAGATCTGAATCACGATTACGTAAAAGTAGTCTCCAACGTTATCATATTCGGATTTGCAGGATTTTCTATGCTTCAGGAAATCAAAAAACCTAAATCTACCCATTATTTTCTTTGGGTAGATGCCTTTATTTTTTTATACTATTCGGTTTCGTCATTCATTTTCATTCTCCAAAATCAGTTGGTGAACATATCAAGTAATCAGTCATACCTTATTTGGGGAATCAATAATATTCTGACCTGTGTTTTATATTTAGTATTCATTTATACATTTTTAAAATTAAAGAAATAAGTCTCAATATCAGTTTTTTTATTGTGTTAATTATCGCTTTGATAGTTATCATGGCTTTTGTATTATTGGCTTATAAACTTTTTACAGACCGTATTATAAAGGAAAAAAATACACAACATGAGCTCGAAATTCGGCATCAGAAAAACCTCGCTCTGAAAGGCACACTCATTCAGGAAGATGAACGAAAAAGAATGGCCGTTTTGATACATGATGATATTGGAAACCGACTCAACATTCTTTCTCTCTGGATTCATAATCTTGATGTGGAAAACAAAGAAGCATCAGAAAAAATCATTTCTAAGCAGATTTCTGAGCTGATCGATTCTGCAAGAAATATTTCGCACTCGCTTTATCCCGTGAATCTAGAAAAACTTGGGCTGCTTTTGTATGTAGAAGAACTCATTTCCAATCTTTCTCATACGATAAAAATTAATTTGAAAGTAAATTCTGAATACCGGAAAAAAGGTATTTTCACCGAAGTACAGATGTACAGAATCATTCAGGAATTTACAACCAATGTGATCAAACATTCCACAGCTACAGAAATCACTATTTACATCAAAGATAATCCGGAAAACCTCGCAATGATCATTATGGACAACGGAAATGGCTTCATCTATGATGAAATAAAAAAAGGAATGGGCATCAAAAACATAGAATCTCGCCTTCAATCACTTGACGCCAATTATAAATGGAAAAACACGATAGGAAAAAGAACTCAGCTTATTATTAAAATTCAGCAAAAAACTACATCATGATTACCAATATTGCCATCATAGACGACGAAGAGCTGATTTTGGAAGGTGTAAAAATGCTGCTTTCTACTGAAGACAGTATTCATGTGACGATCGCCTCAAATAATGGAAACAGTTTTCTGGAAATTTTAACTGAAATTCCGCAAGAAGAATTCCCACATATCGCTTTGGTAGACATTCAAATGCATCCGATGGATGGTTTTGAGTTGGTAGAAATTCTCAGAGAAAAATATCCCGATCTGAAAATTATTATTCTGTCTTCTCATTACAAAAGCAGTGTTTTGGGATACATGGTAAAATTGGGCGTTTCTGCATTTCTTCCAAAAAATTCAAATAAAATAACTTTCATAGAAGCCATCAAACAGGTGCACAAAAATGGAATTTATTTCACGAAAGAAGATCACAGCATGCTGTTATCTTACCTTAATGACTCACAAAAAAACAAAGCATTATTCGAAACAGGAGATGAACTTTCGATTCGCGAAAAAGAAGTCGTGAAGCTGATCTGTAAAGAACTTACCAATCAGGAAATTGCAGAAAAACTTTCGCTCAGCCCAAGAACGATCGAAAGCCACCGTCAGAGAATTTTAGATAAAATTGGGGCCAAAAATACCGTAGGACTCGTCATCTTTGCAGTTGTGAATGGAATCTACGACCTTCCGGTAAAGCTTTGATTCAAATTAAATAAAATCACATTACGTATAAATACGGAATCAGTAAATTGGTATTTTCTACTGATTGTTTTTCAATCCGAAATTGGTTTCTTTGTGATGTGATTAAATACAACTAAGTGATGAAAAAAAGTTGTAATCACCATTAGCAAATCAGAAATTCACAGAAGATTTCTGGTCTGCTGATGAAACTATTGACCGTGAAAACTCAGTGTAATAGTTTTCGTACTATGATTCTATGACATGAATGATTAAACCTTTGAAATCCCTCAAAGGTTTTTTTTATAAAATTAAATTATTTCTTTCCGTAAAGCAGAATTCTCTTAAATGAATAAATCGTAGGAAAATTTTTGAAATGCTCTCCGATTCTTTTTTTGAATTCGGAAATAAAATTTTCTTTGCTTTCAGGAGGTAATTTTTCGAGGTACGGAATCAATGCAGAACCTGAAATAAACTGAAAAAGCTTTTCTGAATCATCTGCAATAATGGGATAAACTTTCACGGAGATATTCAAATCTTTCAATCCTGCATCAAACATCATCTGAGCATAGTCATCCATACTCAAAACAGGTGAAAATATGTTCCAGTTGTGAAGTTGGGTTTTATAAGGTTCTTCCGAAGCAAGCCTGAATAAAATTTGATTCAGAATATTATCAGACTGCACCGGCATTTGTACGGCAAACTGTCCGTTCTGATTTAACATCGATAATAGTTTCGGAAACAAAATCTGATGATCATCCGACCATTGTAAAGCAGCATTGCTGAAAATTAGATCGAATGTTTCTTGTGATGTAATAAAATCTTCAACATACCTATTTTTGAAATGAAGTCTATCATCCTGAAACTGATTTGCTTCAGCAAGCATTTCCGCAGAAGAATCTATGCCCAAAAAATTTGCATTTTCAAATTTTTCGGACAAAATATGAGTTTGTTCCCCGGTTCCGCATCCTATGTCGATTGCTTTCTTCAGATTTTCTGATGAAATTAAATTCATCAGATCAAAAAAAGGCTGATAACGGACATTTTTAAATTAATTGTAGATTTCAGGATTCCAAGGCATAATTTAAATTTTAATAATTAAATCGTCAGATTTTTTCAGTGCTAAAATATACTTATCAATATACAAATGTTTTTCTTTTGATTTGTATTGCTGAATATATCTCGGGTGTTCCAAAACCGTCATTTTACCGAATAATTTTGCTTCTGAATTTAATTTAGAAATAAATTCTGCATTCTTTTTACCGAGAACAAAAACCTCAGCAACGTCAAGACCTAAATCAATATGTTTTTGTAATGATTCTATCATGAAATTTTTCACTTCATTGAAAAGCGATTTATCATCATAATAATTGGCATTGATCCAACTGCTTTTTGATTTTCTGATAATTGCCAAAGGAAACGGTGAATTGATGTAAAAATCTTTGTAAAACAGATCGGCTCCACCGTAAGCTGTGATCATATCGTAGATAAAGACGGAAGAAATTTCGTGCGTGTGAGCAGATTCCATTTTGATTCCGCAAACGCTTTCTAGTCTTTTGGTATCGGTAAAAGGAACACCGGTAACTCCTGCTCCGTGTCGACTTGGATTGATACCGATAATGAATTTTCTTTGATTATCGTCGTTGTAATATTTTTGATAAAACTTCTGCATCACTTCTATCGTTTCAGGGTTATCTAGATAGGGATTTAGAACCCGAAAGTCTATAGGTTAACCTTCCTGAATAATGCAGATTCCTATTAAAGTCAACTACTTTATCAGCAAAGGTTTTATGATGCATATTATTCTACATCTTCATCGTCTCCATCTTCACTCAGCGCCAATTCGACATCGATAAACTGGATATACAGTCCACAAATTTCACCATGAGCATCGTATGCAAAGTACACAGGATAACTGCCGTCACCAAAACCGCTTGCAAACATCGGAATCTGATAATCTGTATTAGGAACCGTCCAATTGATCCAATCTCCGGCATCTCTTTGATTGTTGGGATGATCTTTGTAACTCTGTGCAAAAATTTCAGCAAAATAATCATCGTACACATTGTCGACATCTGTTGCCGCAACAAACTGATCTACAGAAGGAAGAACTTCAGCATCGGTAATACATCCTAATCCTGCATCTACACTGAAACCGAAAAAATCGTCTTCGGTAACATCTTCCAAATCTTCAATTCCTATTAAAGCTTCACGATAAACGACAGGTTTTTCTTTAGTAAATTCAACCTTTACGACAGCATATCTGTCTCCCCAATCCTCAGATTTTACCACGGCAATCGTAACAGGGAAAGTTCCTTTGGGAGCCTGAATAAAATAAGGTTTTTCATCAGAACTTAAATAAACCAGCGGATCTCTCACCACAATTTTTCCGGATGGAAGCGAAACATTTCCTATTTCCATCGTTTCCATTTTTTGCCCCAGAATTTCGTTTGAGGTAAAGTATGTTTCAAGGTCTGTAGGACAAACCAATACATCTTTCACTTCTTCCCATTTTTGCAGCCAGCTTTCATTCATAATCGTTAATGATTTAATTGTAATTATTAAAAATCAGATTTTTTATTCTACATCAAATTCTTCTTCGGCTTTTAAATTTCTAACGAATGTTTCAAAATCTTTAGCCAAAAAAGTTTTCTTGTAATCATTTTCCTGATCTACGTGTACAATTTCCGGTTCGCCATCTTTACCGCAGTTTGAGTAATCAAACAAAACCATATCGTGTCCTGCTGAAGGGCAATCTGCAAAATACACTCCGATCGCAGGATATCCCCACTCATCAATCATAAACTGGCTTCCTTGTTCTCCGCAAAGAGAATGAATTCTCTCTCTTCCAATTCCCATAATTCCCGTAATCGCAACGTGATCATCTGCCCAGGAATTTGCTTCGTTAGTAGGGAAAACAGATTTGTTTGCCAATCCTCCATTCTGCAATTTCATCAGTTGGATGTAAGAGCTCGGAAGTTTGTAACCAAGTTCTTTTTCGATAGAATCGATCATTTCATCATCGGGAATCACCCCAATATAATCTCTTGCAGAGTAGCTGCACTCACTCCAAAAACCTTTAAAGTCGAAGTCCTTAAAAAAATTTAAATCCATAATATGTAGTAATTGAAATATAGGGCTAATTTAGCCACTATAAATTTATAAATAATTTATGTTAAATCAATCCAATGTTTAAAAATGATGTGTGAAATATTTATAATACGGAAAATAGATTGAATATTTTTATTTTATACAAATAATTTTACATCGTACCTACAAAGAAAATCCCTCTTAGCAAAAAGCTAAAAGGGATTATCAATTGATTGAGTTTTTGAATTAAATCAATCCAAACTGCTCAAAGTGATGCGTGATATGCTTTCTCTGGAAAAGCTCCATCATCTCTTTATTTAAATGTCCGAATCTTGGATTATAATGTTCCGCTAAAGGATTTTCCTTGAAATAAACGGTAAACTCTTTTAAGGTTTCAATTAATTTTGTCTTAGCTTCGTCCAGATTTTTGTTTTTATTCTGAGGAACTTCTCCTTCTTTCCATAGAGGATATTGTGCTCCCGGACGAATTTTCTGATCTGTGTACAACCAATCCTGAAGTTTCTCTAACTTCTCAGCAGGAATCTCAGGGAAATCTTCCGCTTTCAAATTTCCGAAACCATTTCTTACAACTTCTTCCAAATGTTCCACCATCAATTGTGGAGTCATATCTCCAAATATTTTCTCTGAATTTTCAGTCAAACCATTCAGTTTTTTCTGAATATTCTGAACTTTAAAATCGATAAACGAAGAATGTTTAGCTACCAATGTTAAAATCGTCGCCACACAAACCACCTCATCTCTTTGATTAACCACTTCAACCAGCCATTTCACAACCCCGGAAGGAATGTTTCTACCTTTTACTCCTCTGTTGATTTTTTCTTTAGCCGTTAAATAAACCGTAATTGTATCTCCAGCATAAACGGGTTTGAAGAACGAACAGTTTTCCAATCCGTAATTGGCGATAACCGGACCTTTTTTTCCTGAAACGAACAAACCTGCCGCTGCAGAAAGAATGAAATATCCGTGAGCAACGGTTTTATCGAAAATAGTTCCCGTCAAACTTGTTGCATCAGTATGTGCGTAGAAATGATCCCAAGAAACATTAGAGAAATTCACAATATCTGCATCGGTAACGGTTCTTCCTGCTGTTTCCAGAGAATCTCCTACCTCAACTTCCTCAAAATATTTCTGGAAAGGATGTTTATCAGCAAATTTTTTCTCAGCACCTTGTTGGTACACTTTCGTAATTGCCGTCAAAATATCCGGTGAACCCTGAATTGCCGTTTTTTGAAGGAAAAAATGAAGACCGTTTAGTCCACCCATTTCTTCCCCTCCACCCGCTCTTCCGGGACCTCCGTGCATCAAAGTCGGAAGCGGAGAACCGTGACCCGTACTTTCTTTAGCATTATCTCTGTTTAACACGAAAATTCTACCGTGTTGAGAAGCCATTTTCCAAGAAGTTTCAGCCACAAATTTTTCATCATGGGAAATAATTGAGCCTACTAAACTTCCTTTTCCTCTTTTTGCTAAGGCTGCCGCTTCTTCCGCATCTTTGTAAGGCATCAAAGTAGAAACAGGACCAAAAGCTTCGACATCGTGAGAGATATTTTTTGTGAATGGAGAATCATTTAAGAACAATTTCGGAGACATGAATGCCCCGTTTTCGTAATCTGCATCTACCAACTCATGTTTTCCATCGTAGATCAGTTCGTTTTCAGTTTTTAGAATGTCTATTTTTCTTAAAACTTCATCGTACTGTTGTTTTCCAACCAAAGAACCCATTCTGGTTTCTCTGCTTAATGGATTTCCGATTTTTGTCTGATCCAGAGCTTTAGATAAAGCATTTTGAACGTCGCCAATTAAATTTTCAGGAACGATAATTCTTCTGATCGCCGTACATTTTTGTCCGGCTTTCGTAGTCATTTCTGTACGAACTTCTTTGATGAACAAATCAAATTCCGGAGTTCCCGGTTTTGCATCCAGTCCAAGAATTGAGCAGTTCAGAGAATCGGCTTCCATATTGAAACGAACAGAGTTTCCTGAAACAGAAGGTAAAGATTTTAGTTTTCTACCCGTTGTTGCAGAACCTGTAAATAATACAGAATCCCCATCCTGAACATAATCTAAAATATTTCCCGGTTCACCGCAAACCAATTGAAGTGCACCTTCCGGAAGGACACCGCTTTCAATCATATCCTGAAAAACGGCATTCGTCAAATAAGAACCATAAGGCGAAGGTTTCACAATTGAAGGAACACCGGCCAATAATGAAGTCGATAATTTTTCCAACATTCCCCAAACAGGAAAATTGTATGCGTTTATTTGCACAGAAACACCTTCACTCGGAGTTAAAATATGAGTTCCCAAAAAAGTTCCGTTAGCAGAAATTTTTTGGGTTTCCCCATCTACCCAAAACGGAGTATTCGGAAGCATTCTCTTTGCCAATCCTGAATACGTGAAGAAAGTACCAAAACCTCCTTCAATATCTACCCAAGAATCTGCGTGAGTTGCGCCTGTTTTATATGATAATTCGTAATATTTTTTCTTTCTTTCTAAAAGATAAAGCGCCACTTTTTTCAACATTTCCCCACGATCGTAGAATGTCATGGATGATAGGTTTTTGTAGCCGACTGTTCTTCCAAAATCAAGAGCCTGCTCAAAATTCAGCCCTTCCGTATCTGAAACAGCAACCTGCTCTCCCGTCACAGCGTTGTACAAAGGAATTCCGTTTCCGGTACCTTCTACCCATTCGCCGTGAATATAGTTTTTTAACTTTTCCATATAGTTATTTTATTTACCAATGTATCAATTTAACAGTTTACCGATAATTGATGCATTTTTAGATTTATTTATTTTTAAATATTAATTTTCAGAAGTTTTTATAAATTCCAAAGTTTCATCAAATCTTTTACTCCAAGGGAAAAAATATTGTACAACCATCGGAATATGTTTTTTATTGATGAAAACAGGTTTTACATTGGGCTGAAAAGGATGAAGTGCCTCCAAAAAATTCTCATTGGCTACTTTGATCGATGGATAGGTTTTTTCACCAACATAAATTAAAAAAGGTGGTATCTTTTCGTTAATAAAATAAATTGGAGATGCTTCTTTCCATTTTTGAGTATCTTTACTCCAAGTAACATCATAATTACTCTCTGATGTCGGTGGATTTTTTTCCAGATAATTCTTCATATCAATTCCTGCAGCATCAATTAAAATAATACCGGAAACAGTGTTTTCAGAAATTTGATATTTCGGATTCATTACCGCAGAAGCCACCAACTGACCACCCGCTGAATGCCCTGAAACGAAAATCTTTTGAGAATCTCCACTGTATTTCTGAGCATTTTCTTTTGTAAATTGTATTGCCGCTGCAATTTCTCTTGTCATCTGATCAACATCTGCATTCGGACTCAAGGTATAATCAGGAATAACGGCGATGATATTTTTGCGGGCAAAGTTTTTACCCATCAGATTATAGGTGTTTTTATTTCCCGTATTCCAGTTTCCGCCGTGTACAAAGATCAAGACAGGATAGTTTTTGTTACCCGTCTTTTTTGGAGTGAAAACATTCAGCTTAACCTCTTTTCCTGCATTGTTTTGAGTGAAAGGTATATCCTTGTAAACAACTGTTGGTTTACAGCCAATTAAAACAATTCCAATGATAAAAAAAATGCTGAAACTCAATTTCATTTTACAAATATTATTGTGGTTGAATGCGTTATTTAGGTTCCTGATACGGAAACAATTTCACCAAGCCTTCATACAAACTTCTGTGAAGAATTGTTGTATGATTGTCTGTCTCCATCATTTTATATTCTACCGTCCAGTTTTTCTTATTTGATTTTTTAAGAACATCAAAGAAATCTTCTGCATCTTTTACCATGACCGGATGTTCACTCTTTCCGACAGAGATGTATATAAATTTTTTTGTATCGGGAATTTTAGATAATAATTGATTCGCCTGCTTCAGAAGACTTTCGTCATCCCACCACAAACTCGGACTGATAATAAAATAATTATCAAACATTTCAGGTTTCTTCAACAAGATTTCTGTTGCTAAAAGTCCGCCCAAAGATTGTCCGAAAATGTAAGTATCAGTAGTTTTGAACTGAGTTTCGATATAAGGTTTTAATTCTTTTTCAAGAAAATTGATAAATTGATCAGAATATCCTGTTGTAGGATAATCTTTTTGTAAATCCTTTAAATCTGTATGAAAAGTGAAGTCTCTTTTTCTGTCGATATTGGTAATTCCCACAACGATCGTTTCAGGCATTGCGTACATTTGATTAAAAAACTGCACCAATCCCGAAACATGAATAAAATCTTCATTCATACTGCCATCCAACAAATAAATAATTGGATAAGATTTTGTTTTATCGAAATTTTGCGGAAGATAAATATTTAAAGTTCTTTCTTCCTTTAAAATTTTCGAGTTGACTGTTCTGATTTCTCCAATAGTCAACGGTTTTACATTTCCATTTTGGGCTAAAACCATGAATTGAAATGCAAACAAAATACTGAGGAAAGTGAGAAGTTTTTTAAGCATGTTTAATTTTATGTATAAATTCTTTCTTGTATAAATTACTTTAGTTAGACTATCCTTATTGAAACCTAACGGGTTTTTAAAACCCGTTAGGTTTGGTTTATCGCAATTATTCAAACTTTAGAAAGTCATATTCAATATTAGATTGATGATAATTTTTAAAAACCTCTAATGAATCAAAATATTGCAAAATTTCTGTCCTATTCAATTTACTTACTTTTTCAGGATTTAAATATGAATTATATGAAGAGTGTTTCCAATTGCCAATTATACCAACAAATCCGTGATTTACAGGATTGTTATGAATGTAATGTAAAACCTTGAGTAAATACTTCTCATCTGTTACTTTCTTTCGTTTTATCGCATTAAGAAAAAGTGCACCATTGCGGTTATACTTTTTATTAAATGCTTTTGCGTAAGAATTAAGAAAATTACCAAAGCTTTTCATCAAATATTGGTGTTCAGCTTCTATATCTACATCATCAATATTTTTAAATCTTAATAACAAATGAAAATGATTAGGCAATAGACAGTAAGAATAAATTTCCGCAATCGGAAGAATATATTTATCCAATTGCTTCAGAAAAAATTTATAGTTTGTTGCTTCACGAAAAATCAATTCTTTCCCGTTTACATGAGAAAAAATATGATAGACAGAATCAAATTCAAAATTTTCTGTGTTAATCATTTTTACTTTTATTGAAAACCTAACGGGTTTCAGAAACCCGTCAGGTTTGACTTTATAAATCTTTTTTTTCTAAATTATTTCACATCATCCCAAATGCTATAATCAACAACTTTGGTAGGGATCTGCTGAACATATTCTGTAAATGGTTCACACAATTGAATTGCCTGTTTTCCTTCTCTTGCCAATTCCTGATAGAGTTTTGTTCCTTCAGTTTTCCATTTAATCATTTCATCAGAAACATCCCGGATGATTCTTGCCGGACTTCCGACAATCAATTTTCTCGCATCACATTTGAAATTTGCCGGAACAAAAGCCAAAGCACCGATAATACATTCGTCGCCGATTACGGCTTTATCCATCACAACAGCATTCATCCCGACCAAACAATTTCTACCGATATGTCCAGAATGAATGATCGCACCATGACCAATGTGTGCAGATTCTTCCAAAATGGTTTCAATACCCGGAAAAACGTGAAGTGTACAGTTTTCCTGAACATTTGCGCCGTCTTTAATGATAATTTTACCCCAGTCACCACGGATTACCGCATTGGGACCGATATAAACTTCCTCTCCAATTTCCACATTTCCGATAATCACCGCTTGCGGATGAACGTAAGCTGAAGGTTTTATGATGGGGCGAATTCCGTGATATGAGTAAATATTCATAAAATTTTTGTTCAAAAATTTAATTTAACAATGTATCAATCTAACAGTTTACCAATAGATGCTTAGATAGTTCGACAAGCTCACTACAGGCTTGCTAAGCATGACAATGGAATTGCTACATTAATACATTTCTATACTTTTACATCATTGAAAAAGTTATACTTTTTCGATTACCATTGCATATCCTTGTCCGACACCGATACAAAGGGTACACAACGCATATTTTTTATCTTGTTTTTGAAGTTCTAAAGCTGCAGAACCAATGATTCTTGCTCCGGAAACTCCGAGTGGATGACCGATCGCAATAGCGCCTCCGTTTGGATTAACTCTTGAATCATCATCTTGTAAACCTAAACTTCTTGTTACCGCTAAAGATTGAGCAGCAAAAGCTTCATTCAATTCGATAACATCCATATCATCTAATGAAAGATTTAGTCTTTTCAAAAGTTTTTGAGTCGCTTCAACGGGGCCGATTCCCATAATTCTCGGTTCAACACCTGCAACAGAAGATCCTAAAATCTTAGCTTTTGGCTGTAATCCATATTTTTTTACGGCTTCTTCGCTTGCTAAAATTAAAGCAGCAGCTCCGTCATTCATTCCTGAGGCATTTCCTGCAGTTACTGTTCCGCCTTCTTTTCTGAAAGCCGGACGCAGTTTTCCTAAACCTTCCATTGATGAAGTTGGTTTGATAAATTCGTCTTTATCGAAAATTTTCGCCTCGCCTTTTCTTTGTGGAATTTCTACTTGTACAATTTCTTCTGCCAATCTTCCGCTTTCCTGAGCTTTTGTCGCTTTTTGTTGAGACCACAAAGCAAATTTATCTTGGTCTTCACGACTGATATTATGCATTTCTGCTAAATTTTCTGCAGTGTCTCCCATCGCATCAACACCGTACATTTCTTTCATTTTGGGATTTACAAACCTCCATCCGAAAGTGGTGTCAAACATCTGACTGTCTCTGCCGAAAGCTGTGCTTGGTTTTGACATTACATAAGGCGAACGTGTCATGTGTTCTACTCCACCTGCAATGTAAATTTCACCTTCACCAGAAGCAATCGAACGGAAAGCATTTGCCACCGCCGACATTCCTGAAGCACACAATCTGTTGACCGTTTCACCTCCGATTTTGTACGGAAGTCCGGCCAATAAAAGTCCCATTCTTGCAACGTTTCTATTATCTTCACCTGCCTGATTGGCGCATCCGAAAATAACGTCTTCAATTTCGTCAACAGGAACTTCTGGGTTTCTTGCAACAATTTCCTTAAGAACGATTGCCGCCAAATCATCGGCTCTTACTTCTGATAATCCTCCGCCTAGTTTTGAAATGGGAGTTCTGATGTAATCTATGATGTATACGTTGTTCATTTTTTATTTGCTTTTGGCTTTAAGCTGTAAGCAATAGGCTTGACCAGCTTCAAGAAAAGCTTAATGCCTATTGCTTAAAGCTTATTTATAATTCCGTTACTTTTTTTCCAATTTTATAAACCGTTCCGACAAATTTTGCAATCAAATCGTCGTTTTGATTGGTAATTTTAATGTCGTAAATAGCAGTTTTTCTGGTGTCGTTAACCAAAATGCTTTCTGCTCTGAAAACATCACCTTCTTTTCCGGCTTTGGTAAAGTTGATAATACAGTTCAATGCAACTGCTGCATCTCCGGTATTGTTGGACGAAAACGCCAATGCAGAATCTGCAAAAGCAAACGTAACGCCTCCGTGAACCGTTTTCAGCCCATTAATCATTTCTTTTTTGATGGGCATTTCTATTAAACAATAATTTTCTTTGACATCGATCAGTTTGATATTCATCCATTGGGAAAAATAATCCTGATCGAACATATATTCTGCAACTTGTGTTGGATTCATATTTTATACTTTAATTGTACTTTTGTTAGTTTTCTTTCTTCTTAAAAAAATGTTTATATCCCAAAAAAAAGATTACAAATCCTAAAAACATGAACCATTTCTTTTGAAAATACTCAACGAAACTATCTTCTGAATGATTCATATATTTATTCAAAAAAAAACTCATAAAAGCAATTGCTGCAAAAGCAAAAACAGCATTCATTATAATTGAAAGGATTTTTTGATTCATATGATTTTATTGATTATTTTTTTTCAAAAAGGTTTTTAAAAAACTTGCGATTTGATTCATAAAAAGATGACCAAAAAACATCGCAACAAAATAAAATACAACAAATCCCCAACTAAACATTTTTTCATGATTGGAGTCGTTAATAAATCGGCGATCACCCAAATAAAAAATGCCTCCAACAAATATTGTTGAAAACATTGCTATCGCAAAAGAAGAAATTACTTTATTCTGTATCATCAAAAGATCTTTAAAATCAATTTCGTTTTATAATTTTTTCAACAACGGGCTTTGTCTGTATCTCTCTTCCTGATATTCTTCGTAAAGATTTTGCAGGGTTTCGGAGATTTTTTCATATCCGATTTCTTTTCCCCAAGCCAATAATCCTTTCGGATAGTTTACTCCTTTCTGCATTGCCAGTTCCAGATCTTCATCACTCGCAATTCCCAATCTTTTTGCCTCAACCGCTTCGTTAATGAGCATTGAAATGATTCTGAAAAATATTTGCTGATAAAGAGCTTCATCTTTTTGAGGTTCAGGTTTTACAGCACCTTCACTGTAAGCATAGAAACCTTTTCCTGTTTTTCTGCCGTGAAGTTTTGCTTCAGACATTCTTTGTTGCAATAAAGATGGTTTGTATTTCGGATCGTAGAAATAATCTTTATAAACGGTTGTCGTTACAGAGAAATTCACGTCAACACCAATAAGATCCATCAATTCAAAAGGTCCCATTTTGAAGTTTCCGAATGTTTTCATCGCATCATCAACCTGTTCTACCGTGGCAATATTTTCTTCAACAATTCTTAACGCTTCACCGTAATATGGACGAGCGATTCTGTTGACGATAAATCCGGGAATATCTTTAGCAATAACAGGTGTTTTGCCCCAATCTTTCATGAGGTTATACATTTTTTCTGCTAAAGATTTTTCGGTAAGTAAAGAGGGAATAATTTCAACCAAAGGCATCAAAGGAGCCGGATTGAAAAAATGAATTCCGATAAAACGCTCCGGTTTCTGCAATTCCGCACCAAGAGAGGTGATAGAAATGGATGATGTATTTGAAGCGATGACACAGTTTTCAGAAACGTGTTTCTCTAATTCTGTGAAAACTTTGGTTTTGATTTCTTTGTTTTCGATGATGGCTTCGATTACCAATTCGCAATCTTTGAAGTCTTTCAATTCCGTAGCAATAGAAATATTAGATAAAATTTCAACCATTTTTTCAGATGAAATCTTTTGTTTATCAACCAATTTGGTCAATGTTTTTTCTAAACCTACAGTTGCCGTTTCTACTTGTTTTGCATTGGCGTCATAGACCCAAACTTTGCATCCGTTCGTTGCGGCTACTTGTGCGATGCCAATTCCCATCGTTCCGGCACCGATAATTCCTACATTTTTCATTATTTATAGATGTCAGAAGCCAGAAGTTAGAAGCTAGACTTTTAATTACTAATTTCTAACCTCTAATTTCTAAATTCTATAATTTTATTTCCCTTTATATTCAGGCTTTCTTTTTTGTAAAAAGGCTTGTACCCCTTCTTTGAAATCTTCTGTTTCAGCGGCTTGCTGTTGTAAATCGCCCTCCAATTCCAATTGTTCTTTCAATGTATTGTTGTAAGAATTGGCGAATGCTTTTTTGGTTAATTTTAAAGCAACGGTCGGCATATTTGACACTTTTTCTAAAATTTCCATTGATTTTGAATTGAATTCTTCTTCAGTGAAAACTTCAGCCACCAAACCGTAAGATTTAGATTCTTCAGCCGATATTTTTTTTCCTGTAAATGCTAAATAATTTGCTAATTGTCTTCCTAATAATTTAGGCAAGAAGTAGGTTCCACCAGTATCAGGAATTAATCCAATATTGGAAAATGCCTGAGCAAAATACGCTTTGTCAGTTGCTAAAACGAAATCGCAAATCAAAGCCAACATTGCACCAGCTCCTACCGCAGGACCATTTACCAAAGCAATCACAGGTTTTTTGCAACGTGTAATTTCCATTACTAAAGGATTGTAATAATCGGTTACAATTCTTCTGATAATATTGTCATCATGATGATCGTTACCTTGAACGAAAGCATCATCCAGATTCTGACCAGAACAAAATGCTTTTCCTCTTCCAGAAATCGCCACACATCTTACTGTGGGATCATCACTACATTCTTTTATGAAATCTTTTAAATCTGATAACGAAGGCTTGGTTAAAGCATTCATTGTATCCGGTTGATTGAGGTAAGCGATTTTTAATTTTCCGCTAAAATGCGATTCAATATCGAGTTGTGTGTACATAGTTTTAAATTTTT
>Ga0302215_10001532_pt1 | contig 16424 bp, 13 predicted proteins | sample II_Fen_N3_1_FD_194580 | JGI IMG/M metagenome (GOLD analysis project Ga0302215, IMG submission 194580) | Peat permafrost microbial communities from Stordalen Mire near Abisko, Sweden - II_Fen_N3_1 | ecosystem: Environmental > Terrestrial > Soil > Wetlands > Permafrost | place: Sweden: Abisko...
TGAGTTGGTTGTGTGTATAAACGTATTTGAAATACAAAAAAACCTTTCTCACCATAACGGAGAAAGGTTTTTTATTTAATTTGTCTTTAGCAATAAAAATAAAAAATATGAAAATTGAATTACGCAGTTCGACCAGCACATCCGGCAGAAGAATGGCTGGTGCCCGTTCACTCTGGCGCGCCAATGGAATGACTGATAATCAAATGGGAAAACCAATTATTGCCATTGTTAATTCGTTTACTCAATTTGTTCCGGGACATGCACATTTGCATCTGATTGGTCAGAAGGTAAAAGCTGAAATTGAAAAACTCGGTTGTTTTGCAGCTGAATTTAATACCATAGCCATCGACGATGGAATCGCCATGGGGCATGACGGAATGTTATATTCACTGCCATCCCGCGATTTGATTGCTGATAGTGTGGAATTTATGGTAAATGCTCACAAAGCAGACGCCATGGTTTGTATCAGCAATTGCGATAAAATTACGCCCGGAATGCTTATAGCTTCCATGCGATTAAATATTCCTACCGTTTTTGTTTCGGGTGGCCCGATGGAAGCCGGTGAACTGGACGGAAAACAGTTGGATTTGGTTGATGCGATGGTGCAATCGGCTGACGAGAGTGTCTCAGATGCTCAGGTTCATCGAATTGAAGCAGCTGCTTGTCCTACCTGCGGTTCGTGTTCAGGTATGTTTACCGCCAATTCCATGAACTGTCTGAATGAAGCATTGGGTTTGGCTTTGCCCGGAAACGGAACTATTGTGGCAACTCATGCCAATCGTGAACGGTTATTTATTGATGCCGCAAAATTAATAGTTGAAAATTCATATAAATATTATGGTGAGGGCGATGAAACTGTTTTGCCGCGTTCCATTGCAACCCGCCAAGCTTTTCAAAATGCCATGACACTTGATATTGCCATGGGCGGTTCAACCAACACCGTTCTTCATATTTTAGCCATAGCTCATGAAGCGGAAGTTGATTTCACCATGGATGATATTAATGAACTTTCACGTCACACGCCTTGTTTGTGTAAAGTAGCTCCAAATTCTCAAAAATACCACATTCAGGATGTAAATCGTGCCGGTGGAATTCTTGGTATACTTGCCGAACTAAGCAAGGGCGGTTTACTTCATAAATCGGTAAATCGTGTAGATGGAATGACACTCGGTGAAGCCATTGATAAATACGATATTACAAATACAAATGTTTTGGCTTTAGCCATTGACAAATACAAAAGTGCTCCTGCCCATAAATTCAATTTGGTGATGGGTTCACAAAATGTAAACTATGCAAAACTGGATACAGACCGTGAAAGTGGATGTATTCGCGATATAGAACATGCTTATACAAAAGATGGCGGACTCGGAATCCTGAAAGGAAATATTGCAATCGACGGTTGTGTAATCAAAACAGCCGGAGTTGATGAAAATATCTGGAAATTCAGCGGTCCGGCAAAAGTGTATACTTCACAGGATGCAGCTTGTGACGGAATCTTAGACGGTAAAGTTGTTGCCGGTGATGTGGTTGTAATTACTCACGAAGGACCAAAAGGTGGCCCCGGAATGCAGGAAATGCTATATCCGACTTCGTATATCAAATCAAAACATCTTGGAGCAGCATGTGCTTTGATAACTGATGGACGTTTTTCAGGCGGAACTTCCGGTTTATCAATCGGACATATTTCGCCGGAAGCTGCAGCAGGTGGCAATATCGGATTAATTCAGGATGGCGATATTATTGAGATTGATATTCCAAACCGTTCGATAAATGTAAAATTAAGTGACGAAGAATTGTTGAGCCGTCGTCAGGCAGAAGAAGCCCGTGGCAAAGATGCTTTCAAACCAAAAGACAGAAACCGGGTTGTCTCACAAGCATTACGTGCTTATGCAAGTATGGTTAGTTCAGCCGATAAAGGTGCTGTGAGAATGCTAGATTAAACTGCGGCCCCCAACCCCCTAAAGGGGGCTTTTGGTTGGCAGATTTGTGATTTTTGAATAATATATTGATTTTATTTTCTTAAGCCCCCTTCAGGGGGTTTGGGGGCAATTTAGATTTTATGGAAACAAACAAAAAAATAACAGGAGCTCACGCATTTATGCAGGCTTTGGTGGCGGAAGGGGTTGATACCATTTTCGGCTATCCCGGCGGTGCGATAATGCCCGTTTTCGATGCTCTTTACGATTACGATAAACATTTAAATCATATTCTTACACGGCACGAACAAGGTGCAACACATGCTGCACAAGGTTATGCACGTGTCTCCGGGAAAGTTGGTGTTTGTCTGGTGACTTCCGGTCCTGCAGCTACAAATGCTATTACCGGAATAAGCGACGCTATGCTTGACAGTACACCACTTGTAGTTATTACCGGACAGGTTAGTGCGGGTCTACTTGGTTCCGATGCATTTCAGGAAATAGATGTGGTTGGCATTACACAACCAATTACAAAATGGGCGTACCAGATTCGCCGTCCCGAAGATATTGCTTGGGCAGTGGCCAGAGCATTTTATATTGCGCGTAGCGGTCGTCCGGGGCCTGTAGTACTTGATTTTGCCAAAAATGCACAAATTCAGGAAGTAGAGTTTGATTACAAACCTTGTACTTTTATTCGCAGCTATTTGCCCGTACCTGAAGTAAATCCAACTCAAATTGAATTGGCTGCATCCATTATTAATCAGGCAAAAAAACCATTTGCGCTGGTGGGGCAGGGCGTAGTACTTTCAAATGCAGAAACGGAATTGAAAGCATTTCTGGAAAAAGCAGATATTCCTGCTGCATGGACGTTGCTTGGTGCTTCGGCCATGTCATCTGATTTTCCATTGAATAAAGGGTTTTTGGGAATGCACGGAAATGTTGGTCCGAACATGAAAACCAACGAATGTGATGTGCTGATTGCCATTGGAATGCGTTTCGATGACCGTGTAACCGGCGATTTGAAAACATACGCCAAACAAGCGAAAATAATCCATTTGGATATTGATGCTGCCGAAATTGGTAAAAATGTAATTCCGGATGCGCCAGTTTTAGGTTCTGCTAAAGAGACATTGCCCGCAATTACAGTAAAACTCAATACGGCAAAACATATGGAATGGATTGCTTCATTCGAAGAATATGAAAAACTCGAATTTGAAAAAGTAATTCAACGCGAAGTGCATCCCGAATCAGGAGCAATAACCATGGGTGAAGTGATTCACAAAGTATCCGAAGCCACATTCAATAATGCCGTTGTTGTAACTGATGTTGGTCAGAATCAAATGCTTGCAGCCCGTTATTCAAAATATTCACAAACACGAAGTTTAATTACTTCAGGAGGTTTAGGCACCATGGGATTCGGAATTCCGGCAGCCATTGGTGCTAAAATGGGAGCTCCCGAAAGAACCGTTTGCATGTTTTCAGGTGACGGAGGTTTTCAAATGACCATTCAGGAATTGGGTACTATTATGCAGGAACAGATTGGCGTTAAAATGATTATTCTGAATAATCATTTCCTGGGTATGGTACGTCAGTGGCAGGAAATGTTTTTTGACGAACGGTATTCATTCACCGAGATGCAAAATCCTGATTTTATAGCCATTGCTAAGGCGTATCGGATTGACGGAACAGAAGTACATATGCGCGATGAACTTGACGCTGCTATTGCAGACATGTTGAAAGACGATAAACCTTATTTACTGGTTGTAAATGTGGAGAAAAAAGGGATGGTATTTCCAATGGTTCCTGCCGGTGCAACTGTAACTAACATATTATTGGGAGATTAAAATCATGGAAAATACATTATACACCATTACCGTTTTTTCGGAAAATACAGTTGGTTTGCTGGGTCAGATCACTATTATTTTTACGCGACGTGCTTTGAATATTGAAACACTTTCGGTATCACCATCGGCTATAAAAGGGATACATAAGTTCACAATCACACTTTTTACAACTGAAGATATTGTGAGAAAAGTGGTTCAACAAATTGATAAACGCATTGATATTTTAAAAGCATATTACAATACCGATGAAGGATTGATTTTTCAGGAAATTGCCCTATACAAAGTGGCAACTGATAAACTGATTGAAAATGGTTCTGTTGAAGATTTAATTCGGAAATATCATATTCGCATTCTGGAAATGAATAATGATTTTGTGGTGTTACAAAAAGCAGGACATTATCAGGAAACACAGGATTTGTTTGATGAACTCAGTGAATCGGTTGGTGTTCTCCAATTTATACGTTCAGGAAGAGTGGCAATAACTAAATCAAAAGTAGAACGACTAAGCGATATGCTTGAAGGCATTCAGGAAAAGTTCGGAAAAAATAATTAATTTTGAACCTTATATAAAAGTTTCAAAATGACATACCGAAAAACGTATCGCTTTCGCGTTCAACCGCAAGATGTAGATTTTCAATATAAAATTACCATGTCAGCCATGGCCAACATTCTGTTGACAACGGCTGGTTTCAATGCCGATGATAATGGTTTCGGAATCCGGTTTTTAAACGAAATGGAATGCACTTGGGTGTTGACCCGGTTTGCCGTGGAAATGGATCGTTTTCCTGAGCAATATGAAGATATTTCGGTAGAAACCTGGATTGAAGATGTCGGACGTGCCAGCACAACCCGTAATTTCTGCATTCGCGATTCGAAAAATGAAATTATAGGAAATGCCTGTTCTATCTGGGTAATGCTTGATTTAAATACACGTCGTGCAAAAGATTTAATGGCATTGGATGGTATTCATAAATTTGCTTCCGGCGAAGTCGGACTGATATCAAAGCCAATAAAGTTGGATGCCGTTGAAGGTGAAGACTACGACGGATTCAAAGTGAAATACAGCGATATCGACATTAACGCTCATGTCAACACCATCAGTTATGTTGAATGGATAAGCGATTGTTTTTCTCTGAATTGTTACCGTAAATGTAGCGTGAAACGGTTCGAGTTTAATTTTATGAATGAAATGCTTTACAATGATTTTGTGGAAATTGTTGGGAACGAAGTGACACCGGGTGACTTCCGTTTTGAAATTATGAAAGAAGATAAAACGGCTTGCAGGGCAAGAGTAGTTTTTTGAAAGAAAATAAATAGAATATCATATAAATTAATTCTCAACATACTGATGTTTCGTTGAGTTTAAAATCAAAAAAAATGGCAAATTATTTCAGTTCACTTCCACATCGCCTGAAAGTTCAGGAGCTTGGAAAATGTGATTTTATGCAAAGCAGCGAATTCGCTGATGGAGTTAAGAAACTTGTTGGAAAGAAAATCGTGATTATCGGTTGCGGTGCACAGGGATTGGCTCAAGGCCAGAATATGCGCGACAGCGGCCTGGACGTTTCTTACGCGTTGCGTCAGGAAGCGATTGACAACAAACGTGCTTCGTATGTAAACGCTACCGAAAATGGTTTCAAGGTGGGTACTTTCGAGGAATTGGTTCCCTCTGCCGATTTGGTTTCAAACTTGGCACCGGATAAACAACACACTTCGGTGGTTAATGCAGTCGTTCCGTTGATGAAAAAAGGAGCTTGCCTGTCGTATTCTCACGGTTTCAACATCGTGGAAGAAGGAACTCAAATCCGCAAGGACATTACCGTAGTTATGATTGCTCCAAAATCGCCAGCTTCGGAAGTTCGTGCTGAATATCTTCGCGGTTTCGGTGTTCCAACGTTGATAGCCGTTCACTCGGACAACAATCCTAACGGCGACGGACTGGAAATAGCCAAAGCGTATTGCGTGGGTACTGGCGGTCACAAAGCTGGTGTGTTGCTTTCGTCATTCGTGGCTGAAGTAAAATCGGATTTAATGGGTGAGCAAACCATTCTTTGCGGTTTGTTGCAGACCGGTTCTATTCTTTCGTTCAACAAAATGGTTGAAAAAGGAATCGACGCGGGTTATGCTTCCAAACTGGTTCAATACGGTTGGGAAACCATTACCGAAGCGTTGAAAATCGGCGGTATCACCAATATGATGGACCGTTTGTCTAATCCCGCTAAGATTGAAGCATTCAAACTGGCTGCCGAATTGAAAGATATTATGCGTCCGTTGTTTATCAAACACATGGACGATATTTTGTCGGCAGAATTCTCGAAAACCATGATGGAAGACTGGGCTGCCGGCGACAAAAACCTGTTGGCATGGCGGGCTGAAACCGGAGAAACTGCTTTCGAGAAAACGCCGGCCGGAAATGTTGAAATTTTGGAACAGGAATATTTCGATAATGCCGTGTTGATGGTTGCTTTCGTGAAATCGGGTGTAGAACTGGCTTACGAAACCATGACTTGCTCAGGCATCAAAAACGAATCGGCTTATTACGAATCGTTACACGAAACGCCGCTTATTGCCAATACTATTGCCCGTAAAAAATTATTCGAAATGAACCGCGTCATTTCCGATACTGCTGAATATGGTTGTTATCTGTTTGACCATGCCTGCAAACCGCTGTTGGCTGACTTTATGAAGAAAATCGATACCAACGTGATTGGGAAAAACTTCAATGCAGGCAAAGATGGTCACGTGGATAACTTCGAACTGGTAAAAGTAAATGCCGCTATCCGCAATCACTCGATCGAAATTTGCGGTGCCGAATTGCGTGCTGCCATGACTGCTATGAAAAAGGTGGTGGAATAATCATTCATTCTATAAATACAGAAAGAGCTGCTTCCGGTTGGAGGCAGCTCTTTTGCTTTTATTTAAAATCTCATTTTTGAGTTAATAAATTTCAAGTAAAATTGTTATATTTGCAAAATAATTCAATAATAAAGTTATTTATATATGAGAAGGATCCATTTATTTGCCATTGTCAATGTATTAATCTTAATTAGTTCATGTACTCCAACTATTTATAAACAAATAAAGAATACATATCCACCAATCACTACTAATCAAATTACAGTATATGAAATGGATCAAAAAATAAATAATAGATTTGAAGATTTAGGCACTTATAAAATTGAGAACTCTGATTTTTCTTCACTTTCAAGTTATGAAAAAATTATTAGTTATGCAAAGGAAGAAGCAAAGAAGATAGGTGGTAATGCAGTGAAAATAATTGAACATATAAAACCACATACTGAGATGGTTGGATTGGGAGTAGTATTTACAACTACTCATGATGTTGTGTTTAAAATTTTAAAGGTTTCTGAAACAGAGTTTTTATCAGAAAGTGACTCAACGAAAAATCAAAGTAATAATGCGATTTTAAATTTCTATGAACAGAAATCGATATATTCGGGCTATAAAAAGCCAGATTTGATAGAATCAATTGCTTTAAGCAGAGGTTACGGCTATCAAATTAAACTAGACGATAGTTTGATCGTAAAAATGGGTGAAAAGTGGAAGAAATCAATTGTACTTACTGAAAAAATTGGTAATCATAAAATTATAGCAAAAATCAAAGAAGGTAATTTGGAGACTCCAATAGATATTCAAAGAGGAAAAGAATATTATTTTCGTCTAAGATATACAAATACTGCCAGAAGAGTTTTTGAACTTGTGAATAATGAAATAGGTGAATTTGAATTTAGTATTGCAGAATAATATTAAATACTAAGAGCAGCTCTTTTCGTTATTTTATGACCATAAACTTCTTAGTTTCTACCCAATCCGCTGTCCCGATTTTGAGAATGTACAGGCCCGGTTGAAGGTTCTGAATATTCAATTCCAAAAGCGTATCATCTTGTTTTGTCGGTAGAGTCATTTGCAACTTTCCATCTAAATCGAAGATTTGGAAATAATTCAGATTTCCTGACGCATGGTGAACTTTCAGAGTGCCGTTGGCCGGGTTTGGTGAGATTACTATTTTATCTTCCGGCACAATCCGGTTCTGTGTGACCTGATTCAGTGTGACAGCCGATTGTTTGTACAAAATCTTATTATCGGGGTCAAAACTTACGCTGTCAATTCTGAAATTTGGTTTGAAAACGAATGTCTGACCTGAATAAGTGTGGTTGAATACTACTGTCGTGTCTTTTTGTGTTCCAATGAATTTTATTGGCAATACCATATTGAAAAAGCTCACATCGCTGTTGTATTGTGTTTGGTTAATCGTTACAGAAGTACTGAAGTCCGGTTGTTGCCTCACATCGAACGCATAATTCGGCATACCGGTACCATAAAACCAATCGGCAAAAAACCGCGTCAAATCTTTACCGGACTGTGTTTCCAAATGCCGTTTTAAATCCTGTGTCCGGGCAAATCCGTATTTGAGTGTCGGGTCGTTTAAGTAATCCCGTAATGCCTGAAAGAAATCATTGTCACCCACAACCCAACGCAGCATTTGAAGTATTAAAGCTCCTTTGGCATATGAAAGGCTCTCATTGAAAATGCGTGGAACGCTGGTGGTGTCGGTGCAGAAAACCGAACCTTGTGGCTGCGAAGTAACATCATTCCGGAGTGCGTCCATATAGCTTTTGAAAGAGTTGTCCTGATACATGTATTCATAGGATAATCCCAAACAAAAAGTGGCAAAACTCTCGTTTAACCAAATATCTTCCCAACTTCCGCACGTAACCATATCGCCAAACCATTGATGAGCCAGTTCATGACCCAGCACATAATGATTAAAGGACGATTTCCCCAGAAACGTCATGGTTTGATGTTCCATGCCCCCGCCTATATTGCATTGGGCATGACCGTATTTTTCTTTGCGAAACGGATACGGAGTAAAGAGTCCTTCGAAAAATCCCATCGTTCTGGCAACATCCGGCGTGGCGGCCCGCAACTGAACGGAATCTTCGGGATACACATAATTCAATATTTCAACGGAATCCGTTCCGTTTTTATAATAATCGGAATACCGCGCATAATTGGTCACGGCCACAGCAATCAGATACGACGCAATCGGATATCGGTGCTTCCAGTGGGCTATGGTTGAGGTCGCATCAAAAGGCATTTCACTAACCAATATGCCGTTACTGGCCGCATGATTTCCTTTAGGCATAACCACATACACATCGGTCGAATCAATTTTATCGGTTAAGTCATTCTTGGATGGCCACCAATCTGCCGCGCCATAAGGTTCGGAAAGTGTCCACATGCTGGGAGCACCGTTGTGCACAAAATTTTCGAAAGAGCCAAAACCGGTTCCGGTGGGTACGCCGTGGTAATATACCGTTACCGAATCCAGTTTCCCCAGCGCGATGGACGGACTTAACGGAACGGAAATCAAATCGTCAGTCCGGTTAATGTACACCGTTTTGTTTGCATAATGAGCCGAATCTGCCGACAAACCCTTATTCAGTTGAAACTGAATGCCGGTCATTTGATCCTTTGTGGCTTTAAAATAAGAAGTAACCGACCCCGAAATATACCGTTGAGCCGGGTCGATAATCCAGTAAAATCGATGGTATTTCAGGTCGTAATTGTTGTTGGTAATGGGTTGGGGCAACCGTTGCGGTTTTACCGATATTTGTTTTTCGCGTAAGTTAGCCGGCAGCCGGTTATCCTGAGCGCGCAACACGATAAGGCTATTGAGCATTAAAATAAGGACGAAGCAGGTACATGTTCTCATGGTGTATACTTTAATCAAAATAAGATAAAACAGTTACCGATTTTAAAGGTTACAAATATAATTTTTATTTCAATAAAGATAACAGTAAATAAACGGGTAATGTTTTGAGGTTTAACCGGCACGGAGTAATAAAAAAACAAGAGTTGCTTACCGTTTGGAGCAACTCTTGAGTGTTTTTACCAAAACCTTTTATCGTCCGGAGGACACAAAAGCGTTTTTGATATTATGCAGGAGCAACAATCGGTTCTTCGGTATGAACGTCCTGACCCTGATGTCTGCGGGTTTCGCGGGCTTTGAGTTGTGTTTTGTAGTGCGAAATCGTTTCATTCAGTTTATTGGCCGGAGTCTGGTAATCCAGTTCATCATATTCGGTACTGCAATATTCAAATGCATCGTATAGAGCGGTCAACGTTTTGTCCATTTCTGCACGGATGGCTTCTGCATTTACTTTCTCAACCGATGAATTTTCATCGTCCCGTTGCACATACAACGCGGCAAACTGCGTATTGATTTCTCTCAAATGATTAATCAACAAAACGAGTTGCATAGCAATAACTGCATTCTGCACATCAGCAGAAGCATCATAATCGGCCAGCAATTTATTAAAATCGTCCGTATTGGCATTATAATTCAAACTGCCAATTTCTCTTCCATGTTTGTCCAGAAAACGATTCATTACTTCCACATGTGGAGCCATGGATGGAATACTCATTCTGCCAAAATTTTTGACCATGTCCATAACGGTTATAATCAAAGTCCGGCGTTCGGTGTTCAAATCGGCAAGCTGATTGCTGATAACGTTTCCTAACTCTTGTGCTTTAATTTTTGCAATCTCGGGCATTAAAGCCATTACCCGTTCGAACGCTTTTTTCAGGTGCAAGAGTTCGGTATTAAAACGTAGAAAAATAGCAACAATCTGACTTACGAACATGCAATACTCGCTGTTCCATAGGTGGGTAAGTCTGACACGAATAATAATGACTTTCATAAATAAGTTTTTAAAAAGGTTGTTATTTGAAAATAATTTATACAAAATTAGAAATTATTTTTTAAATAATGAATCAAAAAAATAAACTTTTTTTATGTAAAATGAAAAATATTTTAGCAACTTATCAGGCAAATTTCTACAACCCCCGTTAACAAAGGCTTTCCGCCTTGGGCGGAAACACAAAATTTTTTCAAAGCAACCATCCGCCCCGGGCGGAAAGGCAAATCAAAATGAAAGTAACCTTCCGCCCGGTGCGCAAGCATGAATTAAATTGAAAGGGAGGTTCCGCCCCGGACGGATGGGCAAAATGAATTCAAAGGGAGCTTCCGCCCCGGGCGGAAGCATGAATCTTAAAAAAGGGGGTTTCCGCCCGGGGCGGAGAGATAAAAAAACGGCTGAACTTCTGGTGGGAGAGGTTCAGCCGAGGAATTTATTTAATGATTATCTCTGTAGTTAATCTTTAATGCACCGGACTGAACAACCATATTCCCATGAAACAAGTCCATCACCTAAGTAGTTAATTTCATAGGAAATCCTCGTTATATAATTTCGATTGTCATACATTGCAGCAGAAGTAGTGGAAGTCCAAAAATAACAATCGCTACCTTGTAAAGTAAATCCATTAGAATTATCAGTAGTAATATAACGTATACCACTTGGCAAAGCAGTGAAACCTGAACTATTATTTTTATTCAAATCATAACCAACAGAACCAATGTCTGAAAATGTAAACCAGTTTGTACCAGCAGCTAAAGATTTTGCAATTTTATTGCTTGTTGTCGTACTATCATAATTATAACCATTGGCAATCAAGTAATTCTGTAACGTTGTCCACTCAGCTTGAGTTGGAATATGCCAACCTGTAGGTGCAATGTTTCTTGTATCTCTAATCGCATAGCCATTATAAAGATGTCCAAATTTTGTTGCATATACTGAGCTATTTCCGTAATCACACCATTTTCCACCAATCCCAGTCCAATACATAAAACCACGTGTTTCATTAGTAATAATTTCTCCATTACGGTATTTAGTTGTTTTTAGGTTTTCAAGCATCCATGTTTGAGTTCCTATTTTTACTGTATGATAGACATTACCGTCAATATCTGTAACGGTTTCGGGGTTTGGGGTTTTGTAGTTCTTAGAGAAAGTAACACTGTCAATTTCAATAACAGCTCGTTTACTAATTACTGCACCAGATTTATACACATAAAGAGTATCTTGTGCAATTGTCAAATTACAAACTAAAAATAATGCTAAAAGAATTGTTCCTATCGTTTTCATATTATATTCTCCTTTTGATTAGTTTTTTACAAATTTATTGATTTCAAGTTTATTACCGTGGATTAGCTGGCATAGATATAATCCTTTTTGAAAAGATTCTAATGGAATACTTAAATTATTTATTCCTGTTTGATTTGTCAAACGTTGTTGGTAGAGGATTTTTCCTTGAACGTTCATAATCTGAATTAGAACATTTTCTTCATTTGCTGATTCAAACTGAATGTTTAGTAAGTCAATTACAGGATTTGGGAAAAGTTTCAAGTTACTGTTTCTTGAGTCGCTCATTTCGTTAATTGCTGTCGTGTTTGTGAAGTTCAAATAACGAATGTTTATCAACGAAAAATCGCTGTTGTTGCCAGTCTTTTTAATTACTGTCATTTTATCTGAGCTAAAAATTAATTTGTTCAGACCGCTCAAAGCAAAGAGCGTTTGTGCCCCTAATTTTTCTTTTACATTTAGTAATGTTTGCGCTTGCAGCCCAGATAAGCCAATTGCAAAAAGAAAAACGATTAAACTGTTTACTGTTTTTTGTTTCGTAATATTCATTTTTTGTTTAAGATTTAAAAGCGAATTTGAATCGGGTCATATTCCGATTCTTCATTAATAAAGATTCAAAGATTAATAATATTGATAATAATTTATGTATACAAATTCGATTATAAAATCAAAAAGGCGTGGAACTAAACTTCCTCGCTTCTTAGGTACCGCCAAGCACCTTACTCGCAAATAAGAATAGCCCACGCCGTTTGGCGCGAGCGTATCACTTATTATTTTGCGAGTAATCTTTAAAATTGGCGGTTTTAAGAAGCAAAAATAAAAGCTAACGCTTTCGATATTATTTAATTCAATTGTCTCTACAATTGAATCTGTTTTTATTCAGTTGCAAATATACTACTTTATTTTACATAAATTTCAATTTGCATACAAATCTATGTAACTATAGAAACAAAAACAGCCAACTGCATTGTTGCAACCGGCTGTTTTTAGTTTTATTCTAATTAATACCCTCAATTGGTCAAACCTGTTTCTCTTTCATTCTCCCCAGATACACCATCACCACCAACGTCATCACTCCACTTAGTATAAACAGGTATTTAGCTCCCAGACTGTACCAGATAATGCCTGCCAGCGAACTGGCCACCATGGTGCAGAGGCTTTGCAGGGCAGAGAAAGTGCCGATAGCTGTGGCCGTATCTTTTTTGTCGGTGATATTGCTGATCCAGGCTTTGGAAACGCCTTCGGTAGCAGAAGCATAGAGTCCGTACATGAAAAACAAGGCAAGAAAAATATACAGATTGGTGTTTACGGAGAAGCCAAAGTAAACAATCGAAAACAATCCCAACCCGATAATAAACATGCGTTTTAGTCCGATTTTGTCGGCCAGCGACCCTACAGGAAAAGCAAACAGGGCGTAAACCATGTTGTAGAAAATATAAATGCCGATTACGTGCGTGTCGTTTAGTCCGGCATCTTTGGCTTTGAGCAGCAGAAACACATCCGAGCTGTTGAACAGAGTAAACAGCAGCAACCCGATTAATAATTGCCTGTAAGCGGCCGGGCTTTGTTTCCAGTATTTCAGAAACGAAAAGAACGAAACTTTTTCATGAGTAGGAGCGGGGCCGGTTTTCTTTTCTTTGAGTAAAAGGGTGGTAATAATGGCCAACAAACCCGGAATAAAGGCAATATAAAACAACGTGATGTATTTTCCGGGATTAAAATACAGGTAAACCAATGCCAGTGCCGGACCTATGGCAGCTCCAATCGTATCCATAGCCCGGTGAAACCCGAAAACCGTTCCTTTGGTTTCGGGTGTGGCTTCGTCGGAGAGAATGGCATCGCGTGCCCCGGTTCGTATGCCTTTGGCAAACCGGTCGGTGGTGCGGACAAAAAATATCCAAACCGGATGAGTAAAAAAAGCAGTAATGGGTTTGGCAATGGCACTCAGAATATATCCAACCTGAACAAAAGGAAGCCGTTTGCCGGTGGCGTCCGATAATTTTCCGAAATAACCTTTGCTTAATCCTGCTATAGCTTCAGCCAAACCTTCCAGAATTCCGATAACGACGATGGAAAATCCAATGCTCTTCAGGTAAATGGGCATTACCGGATAAAGCATTTCGCTGGCCACGTCGGTAAAGAGGCTAACTACCGATAATATCCAAACTACACGTGTAATTTTTCTGAACATAATTCTATTAATTCATAATTTAGAAAGCATAATTCATAATTTTCTGGCTTTTGGTATATCCATGTTGGAAAGAAAACTTGCTTTTTTCTTAATTATGCATTATGAATTATACATTATGAATTATTTTAATCAATCTCCAGTTGCAATCCGTTTTTCAGAATTTCTAATGCCGGATTTTGTTCAACCATCATTTTGTAGCGTTCTTCAGGCGAAATTGATTTCTGAACTTCGCTTTCTTCAGCGATTTTGATATTCATTCTTACGGTCGAATTTTGTAATTGATCGTGAATAAATTCCAGAATGTCGGGTTGAAGGCGCTTTAATTCTCTTTCCTGTAAAACATTGCTCACAGTTACTTCAAATTCACTTTCTGACGTTAATTGCGGATTGGTGCTCAGCATAAAACTCGTCATGCGTCCTTGTTCGGGAATGGTTTGGGCAAATTTACGCCAGGCAGTTCCCAATTCGGTTTCGTTAAACGGTTTATTGATGACTATTTGTTCAGCAACTTTTTCTTCGGGATACGTTTCCTGTGGGGTTGAGACTACCGGAGCAGCCGAAATTGAAATGCTGACGGGACGTTGAAATACAGGTTTTGTCCCCGAAACTACTTCTTTCGGTTTGTTGATTTCCGGTGTGGCAGGAATCTCTTTCTTATGAACATGAACCTGAGCAGGTTGATTTTGTGTTGGTTGAGGTGTTGTTAGAGTTGTTTGTGTGACCTTTTTAATCACTTCAGGCTTTTCATCAAATGCTATTGACTTTTTTTTTTCATCCGTAAGTTGACACATACGAATTAATGAAAGTTCAACCAGCAAGCGTTTGTTCTTACTTAGCCGGTAATCAATATCACAATCGTTGGCAAGTTTAAGTGCCTGAAAAATAAATTCTGGTGAGCAGCTTTGCGCCTGCGTTTTGTAGCGTTCGCCAATATCGTCACCAACTTCAAGTAAAGTTATGGTTTGAGGATCTTTACTAACCAGCAAATCGCGGAAATGCGAACTTAATCCGCTGATAAAATGATGTGCATCAAATCCTTTGTTTAATACTTCATTGAAAATAAGCAGAGATTGTGCAACTTCACCTTTCAGTAAAGCTTCAACCAATCTGAAATAATACTCGTAATCGAGCACATTTAAATTCTCAATAACACCCTGATAAGTAATAGTATTTCCACAGAAACTTACCAACTGGTCAAATATGGAAAGTGCATCACGCATCCCGCCGTCACTCTTTTGAGCCACAACGTTTAACCCGTTGACATCAACAGTAACACCTTCTTTTTCGGCAACCATTTGTAAGTGTTTCACGGTATCAGCCACAGTGATGCGGTTAAAGTCGTAAATCTGGCAACGTGATAGAATGGTTGGAATAATTTTATGTTTTTCGGTTGTTGCCAAAATAAAAATGGCATGTGCCGGCGGTTCTTCGAGCGTTTTCAGAAATGAGTTAAAAGCCGCGTTTGAAAGCATGTGAACCTCATCAACAATATAAACGCTGTATTTTCCTATTTGAGGTGGTATGCGAACCTGATCAATCAAAGATTTAATATCGTCGGTACCGTTGTTGGATGCAGCATCCAACTCATGAATGTTGTATGAGCGTTGTTCGTTAAACGAAACGCACGATTCACATTGGTTGCAAGCTTCAAAATCGGAAGTCAGATTCTGGCAATTTATGGTTTTTGCGAAAATACGGGCGCAGGTAGTTTTTCCAACTCCACGGGGACCACAAAATAAATAAGCATGTGCTAAATGATTGCTTTTTATTGCATTTTTGAGCGTGGTAGTCAGTGCTGATTGCCCTACAACCGAGTTGAAAGTCGACGGACGGTATTTACGTGCAGAAACTATGAAATTTTCCATAAATTGAAATCTTTTTGAGCTTTGGAATGCAAATATACTGAAAATTGATCGTTCATTTCATCAAAAAAAAAGATTTCTCAAAAAAAAGAAGGTTCATAAAAATTGCTTACCTTTGTCAGGAGTTTTGGGACAGATTGATTTGATACTTGTTGATTTGTTGAAATGTAAGCGCTTAATTAATTGTTATGGCAAATCCGGAAAATAAAAGCACTAAAATTAAGAAGATATTTTTAAATAAATATCTGATAGTTTTTGTCGTTTTTACTGTTTTTGTTACTTTTTTCGATGAGCACAACCTGATTCATCGCTGGCAATCGCATCAGCGAATCGTTCAAATGGAAAAAGAGATAAAGTTCTATCAGGACGAAATTAAAGCTACCCAACAAAAGAAAAATGAACTTCAGTCCAGCAAAGAAAATCTTGAGAAATTTGCCCGTGAGCATTATTACCTGAAAAAAGAAAATGAAGATATATTTATCATAAACGAATAATGAACGAACAAACAATCCGGACAACTTATATCACAGGAGCAGTATTAACCTTTATAGGTGCTATTTGTAAACTGTTTGAGTTGATTTATGCCCCGTATATTTTTTCTCTGGGAT
>Ga0302215_10001535_pt1 | contig 16407 bp, 9 predicted proteins | sample II_Fen_N3_1_FD_194580 | JGI IMG/M metagenome (GOLD analysis project Ga0302215, IMG submission 194580) | Peat permafrost microbial communities from Stordalen Mire near Abisko, Sweden - II_Fen_N3_1 | ecosystem: Environmental > Terrestrial > Soil > Wetlands > Permafrost | place: Sweden: Abisko...
ATTCTCTATGATAGCTCCGTAGCCTACCAATGTGGCTTTTTCGGGAGCTGTACGACCGTGAAAAATGATTATTTCTTTTGAAAAACTCTTAGGTATTGTCATATTCCATGAAAATTAGTTTTCAAATATAATGGAAAAATAGGTAATTTGACGGAATTTCAGGTAAAAATGCATATAAAAATGGAATTTCAGGTTGACAGAATTGGGTTTTTCAATGGAAAAATAGGTAAAATTAATTACAAATGTGGAATTACGAAATAATTACAAATTACGAATTACAATTTCCGGTGGCGTAATTCCTAATTAAAAATTCGTAATTATACAAACATTTGTTGCAACAACCCCTTTTTCCATCCTTCCATCTTCGTAATTCGTAATTCCACATTCGTAATTTTCTCATCAATAGCTGATAAGAAATTGGCGATTTTGGTTTGTTCGGGTAGAGAAGGTGTTGGTGTTTCGATCGTTCTTATATCTGTTCCACTGACTGCTGTAAATGTGCTGCCTTGTTCTAATCGTATCCATTTTAGTTCATAATCTAAAAGAAACTGGTACAAAAATTCGATATTACTAATTGAGTTATTCCGAATAGAACAAACACCTCTGCCGATACATGCATTATGACTGGACTTCGCAATTGCTCCAACGGGTGCTCTTACAGTAAGTATCAAATCGCCGACTTGACATTTTTTTGTTGGATCGCTTGTCCAATTTCGTGGATTTGATTTACGATTTTGAATATCTGCATTTCCTTGTATTAATGGCATACCAATTCCATCGGTATTGTAAGATTTAGAATCAGGCGATTGTCCCATATTAACATCTGCAACCTCACCCAACCTTTTTTCTTCCCACTCTGCAAAATCCTCTCCATTCTCATCCTTAAACCGCAACTCCTGCGAAAACAGCTTTTGCATAACTCCTTTTTTATATTGCTCCAATAGGCTTTTCTTCGTTTTTAGCTGGGTGAGTTTTTCATCCACTGCGCTCAGGAAGTTTGCTATTTTGGTTTGTTCGGTAGTATAGGGAATCAGTACTTCTGTTTCTCGTAGTGTTTTTAAAGACAGATTTTTAATTGTCGAGCCAGTCAATTCCGAAATAAATAAATTCTGAACTTTGTCGCTTCTCAACAAATGATAGTAAAAAGTACATTCTTGATTGAAAATATAATAACCAACACTTTTCCCCAGCATTACTTTTTCATTTGCATATCTTGAAACATTGCCAATTGTTCCATTTATTGAAATAAGCAAAGTATTTCCATTTAAACCTTTATTGTTTTTGGCATATGTCTCAAGGGCAACTCTTTTTGTCGTTTCGTTAGTTACGACTTTACCATCTACTAAGTTATTACCATTAATAAAGTATATATCTGAGCTTTCTGAATATACAGGTGTTCCGTGTAGTCCATCTCCAATTTTTATTGAAGCATCACCCAATTTTTTCTTTTCCCATTTACCCTCAAATTCAGGAAACCGCAATTTTGGTATGTTATTTTGTGATGTCATTGATTTGTTGTTCTGGTTGTATTTATAATTCCGTTTTTGTGTAGAGACGCGATTAATCGCGTTTCTACGTTCGTACCGTTCGCACCGTTCGCACCGTTCGCACCGTTCGCACCGTTGGTGTGTATATCATTCTCCACAAAATTTGTCATCTTTCCAATTTTTAGGATTATTAGCTATGTAATTCTGAATGCGTTCGAATGAATTTGCATCACGTATAATATTGTCGTAAAAACGTTCTTGCCAATCAAATCCTTTATATTCTTTGTGAATTTCAAACGTACAACGTCCTTTGTACCATCGTATTATACGTGAAATATTTTCGTGAAACATTGGATTGTTCATACCCGTAATACCACCGTTCTTTTTGATTGGTGACGCGGTTGGTAACGCGGTTGGTAAAGACGCGATTAATCGCGTCTCTACGACACCGTCCATACCGTTTCCACCAACCATATTTTTGATTTTGTATATTATCAAAATTCCGTGTATGTGGTTGGGCATCACAATATGATTACCCAATTCAATATAGGGGAAATGTTCCTGTATTTCCAACCAATATTTGTCCGCCATTTTTCCAATTTCGTTTAAATGCATTTCTTCATCCACAATTTCGCCAAAATAATGTTCTCTATTGTACGTGCAAATTGTAATAAAATAGGCTCCGTTTTGCCCATAATCATAGCCCAGTAATCGGGCAGAAGGTATGCGGAATTTATTTTGGAATTTATCTGCCATAATTGCATTTCTAATTATTAAAATGGCGTTGCAATTCCCAATTCCTTACAAAAACCGGTAATCGTTTTGTCGGTTTCAGCCATCAGTTTATTGAGTTCTACAAGCTCATTCGCCAATTGGTCAATATCGATACTATCTTCGGCTTCAAAGGTATCCACATAACGGGGAATGTTCAGGTTGTAGTCGTTTTCGGCAATAGAGGTAGAGATGCGATTAATTGCGTCTCTACCTGGATGAACGGGAATCCGTGCCGAATATTTGTGTATTTCTGTTCGGTTTCGGTAAGCATCTACTATACGGTCGATGTCTTCTTCCCGCAATACGTTTTGGGTTTTCACTTTGTCGAAATACTGACTGGCATCAATAAACAATACGTCTTCCGGTGTTTCACGGCATTTTTTGAATACCAAAATACAAGTTGGAATACTTGTACCGTAAAAGATATTGGCGGGCAAACCAATCACGGCATCCAGATAGTTACGGTCTTCAATTAAATAACGCCTGATTTGTAGTTCTGCACCACCCCGAAACAAAGCTCCGTGTGGAAGTACTACAGCCATAATACCGTTGTCAGCTAGTTGGTAAATCATGTGTTGCACAAAGGCAAAGTCGGCTTTGCTGCTCGGTGCAAGTTTACCGTATTGGCTAAAGCGGTCGTCTGTCATAAACAGCGGGCTTGCGCTCCAATTTGCTGAAAATGGTGGATTGGCAACCACTGCTTCAAATCGTTTGTCGAGGTGTTGCGGGTGTTCCAGCGTGTCTTCTTGTCGTATATCAAATTGACGGTAATGTACACCGTGCAAAATCATGTTCATACGGGCAAGGTTGTAGGTTGTACGGTTCATTTCCTGTCCGTAAAAATCGCTGACTTCCGATTCTTTGGATAACCGCAACAACAACGAAGCCGAACCACAAGTCGGGTCATAAGCTGATTTGAGTTTGGTTTTGCCAGTTGTCACAATCTTAGCCAGAATCTTACTCACTTCTTGCGGAGTGTAGAATTCACCCGCTTTTTTCCCTGCTCCACTGGCAAACTGTCCAATAAGGTATTCGTAAGCATCGCCAAGCACATCGGCTTTGCTATCTTCCAGTTTAAAATCTATCTGGTCGAGGTGGTAAAGTACCTTTGAAATCAATTCGTTCTTAGCCGATTCCGTCCGTCCCAGTTTGGTACTTGTCAAGTCGAGGTCTTCAAACAAGTTATCGAAGTCGTCTTCGCTGGCTGTTCCCATTGTTGACTGCTCAATGTTTGTAAGAATCTTGGCAAGGTCTTCCAAAATAAAGTTGTTTTCACCTTCTTTGTCAGAATTTCCACGTTTGGCAACTTCGCTGAATAGTTCGGACGGTTTCAAGAAGTAACCCAGCTTTTCCAGAGACTCTTCCCGAATTGCTTCAATGTACTCTTTGCCTGTTTCACTGTCTTCCTTAATATCTATGTACTTAATGCCGTCTTCCTTCAGGATTGAATCAGCATAAGTGTGCATTTTTTCCGATAGGTACTTATAGAAAATGAATCCCAGAATATAATCCCGAAATTCATCTGCATCCATTTTTCCCCGTAAGGTGTTGGCTATATTCCAAAGTTGTTGTTCGAGCTGTTTTTTCTGGTCTTCTGACATTGTGAGTATGTTATATTTTTTATTACCCACAAAAATACATATTTACTTTAACACAACAATTTATTTCTGTAAAATAAGAGCGTATCCCAGAGCTTAGACTTTTCAACTATAGGGATAAATTGACAATACATCCAATGCCGTAAAAATATTTATTTTTAACTACTCAGTATCCAACTGCTTTTGTAATTATTTTATTTACTTCATCCCCCAGTTGCGCTTCGCTTACTGGGGGTTATGTATATTTAGCCCCTATCGGGACAAAGACTTATTCGGCTATAAATCAATTAAATAAACTTATATTTACTCAAAAAAGATGCCGAGTAGTATCCATTATTTACTATAATAATCATCTTTTCTTTTATATTGGGATATTGCAGTTTCAACTTGTTTCGTGATTGATTCCTAATGCGTTGCAGGTAGATTCTAATTTAACTCAATGACCACGGAATGAATTCCGTGGGTTAAATGGAAAAGCAATAAATTGCTTTGTCGTTTATCCTGTCTAAAGACAGGGGTTTTCTTTTTCCGCCCTTTCAGGGCACGGAAAAATTCATCCGATAATTGAAAAATAAAATTATTATCCGTATAATGACCTGTTATGATACCTTGTAAATTTAGGAGCGTAGCTCTGATATCTTAGTAGCATTTACGGTAAGGGGATGATTGAAAAGCGTAGCTCTGATATCTTTATTTGGCTTAAATTGAAAGATGCCACCGCTAACGCGGCTTTATTTATCGAGAATATTCTTTACTACAAAGATTTCAGGACTACGTCCCTTAATATCAACCTTTACTTTGAATAATCTATAACAGTAGTTGTTTTGCGGATAATCATAAATAATTATCTCATTGTATCCTAGAATTGAATATCATGATGTTCATGCAGACTGAAAAGTGCAACTTATTTATCAAAATATGCACTATCAAAGAACATTATTCATATACTTTTGCACTATGTTACTTTAGTTTGACCATAATATGCATCTTATTGAAAAAGGAGTATGTGTTGTTACATTGTTATATATGCAAGAAATCAGGAAACAAAGACCCAAACCATTCGTTTGATATAATGAAATGATGTAATGAATTCTAATAAATAAGAGTATCTTGAAAATAATCACATGAAAATACAAATTGAAAATACACAAAAACTCACTTACTGCGAACCACAAATTAAGCGAATTAAGCTTGATAATGAGATATCACTGGCTCTTCAGTCTATACCGCCTTCAGGGCCAGAGGAGGGCTTGTTAATAGTACCGGAATATTTCAACAATGATCCGTTTAAAAGCAATATAATTTAGGATTTAATTAACTGTCAAATCTGATTTTCATGAAAATAAAATTACTTGTACTCTTTTCTGCACTATGTTTATTTTTTTCAATTTTATCAGCCCAAACAACCGTTACTTGGGCGTTGAGTACCGATAAGAATCCTTCGCAGGTATCAGGCACCGGATTTACAGCAAATGCACAGAGCTGTACATTGACTACTCCCAGCACAATTGATTACACAGCAAAGAAAATTGATGGAACCACTGGTGCTCAAAGAGCTAAAGGAACATATACTTCGTGTATTTTACCAACAGCATACGACCCAAATTCTTATTTGGAGTATAATTTAACGGCTACGAGCGGATATAATTTAACCGTAAGTGCTATCTCAATGAATTTAGGTGGAAGCGGAACAGCTAATATAAGATGTGCAATAGCATATTCAACAGATAACTTTAGCAATTCTTTTTGGTTGGGAGGTTATACCGATTTATTGCCTTTAACTCCGATAAGAAATGATGCCGCAACTTCAGCACCTTATTTATCCGCATTGTCTTTTAGCAGCTTTAATAGTTCATCGTATATTACAGTAACTGGAGGGTCATCGCTAAAAGTAAGAGTTTATCCCTGGATTACAACCGCTACTACTTCAAGTAAATATATTGTTTCGAGCAATGTACAAATAACATTTAATGCAACATCACAAAATCTACCTTTATTTAGCACACAACCAATTGACAATCAATCGGTATGTCAGGGATCGTCTGTTTCTTTAGGAACTGTAGTTGCTCAGCCGGTAACTGGCTATCAATGGTATTCAAATACTACTAAATCGAATATTGGAGGAAGCCTTATTGTTGGTGCAACCGGAACAAGTTATACTCCATCTGCATCTGTTTCGGGTACCTTCTATTATTACTGCGTTGCTTCTAATTCTGACGGTTCTACAGCCTCTGATCCGGTGCAGTTTACAGTGCAAAGTCTCCTTTCAGCCAATGCGGGTAATGATATATCAATAAATTTTCCAGCAGTCAGTTCAGCACTTGCAGCAAATGCTCCCGGTTTAGGTTCTGGAAGTTGGAGTATAGTCAGTGGCCCAAGCACAAGTTTGTCGCAGTTCTCGAGCCTATCATCACCTACTGCAACCTTCACGCCTATTGGAGGTGCCGGCAAATACATTTTACGCTGGACTACCATGGATGGTTGTAATTCATCAATATCGTTCGATGATATGAGTTTCACCTTATCATTAGTTCTTCCTACAATTCCAGCCAGAACTTATGATATTACATCGTATGGTGCAAGCGCTTCTTCCACGAATAATACAACAGCCATTCAAAATACAATTAATGCCTGCAATACAGCCGGAGGTGGAACAGTTGTAATTCCGGCAGGAACATTCCTTTGTGGACCTATTACAATGAAGAGTAATATAAATCTTCAAATTTCAGCAGGCGCAATTCTAAAATTGTTACCTTATGGCACTGGTAACGGCATTGTAACAGACTCATATCCGAATAATGGCACATTGGACTCTTATAGCAATTTTATTTTTGGAACAGGATTAAACAACATAAAAATCAGTGGAACAGGGATAATTGAAGGACAGGGAAGCGATTGGTGGACAGCATATGATGCTTGTCTGTGTATAGGACGGCCCTGCTTGATGCGATTCGAAAGTTGCAATTACATACAAATTGATGGAATCACACTACAAAATGCACCCAACGTACATATAACAATCGGTAGAACCTGTACAAATTCAACAATTTCGAATGTCAATATTAATTCTCCTTCCACCTCACCTAACACGGATGGAATTGATACATGGTCTCCTTTTGTTAATATATTTAATTGCAATATCACTTGTGGCGATGACAATATTGCCATGGATAGTGGGAGCCGTTACATCACAGTGAAAAACTGTACATTTGGTACAGGGCACGGATGCTCAATCGGTAGCTTTACTTCAACTATTGGAAATATTCTTGTAGATAGCTGCACATTCAATGGCACAGGAAATGGCGCACGACTTAAATCATCCCGCGACCGTGGAGGTATTGACGAGTATATTACTTATTCCAATTGTACAATGAATAATGTAGGAAATGCATTTTATTTGACCAGCTATTATCCAAAAGAACCTGCAATTCCTGATACTGCAAGTACAATGCCTATTACAGCAACTACCCCAAACTGGCGTCATATTACGTTTAAAAACATAAGTGTTAACAGCGCCACTTCAGCCGGACTTATTTGGGGATTGCCGGAGCAATATATATCTGATGTGGTGTTTGACAGCGTTAGAATTAATGCAACAGGTTACATGAAAGCTTATAATGTTAGCGGTTTGGTATTCAAAAACGGATCCACTATTTCGGTGGCAAATCGCAATACATCAGGAAATGTTATTGATACCTATTCGGCTGATATAACAGGAATGAATATGATAACCGGAAATGTTCCACCGGTTACGGCAACGACTTACTATTGGGTTGGAGGAGCAACCCCGGCAACTAACTTTAATGATGGAACTAACTGGAGTACTATGGGGACAGGTGGTGCTGCCGGTTCAAGCGGAAATATCGCATTTGCCAATACAGATGTTTTGATATTTGATGGGGCGGATATAAGTTCGGTAGCAGGCGCACAAACAGGTGCTGTCACTATTGCTACAGTGAATGTAACTCCAAATAATGTAGGTGGAATTATATTGAAAAACAGCGCTAATGTGACAATTACTGCCGGAACGACATGTAATTTTAATATATACAATATTGTTACTCCATTATCCGGGAATAATTTTTCAATAGAATCAGGGTCGACTTTCTCTGTTTACAATGTAATTTTAAATCTTTACAAAACATCTACAGGCATTGTAAATGGAGCTTTAGTACTTGGAAATGGCACTTACGATGGTAAAGTATTGTGTGCCGATTCGCTAGCTTTAAATGTTTTTGGAACTATTACGTACCAAATGGGCGGAAACGCAAATGTACCTTTTGGAAGCGCAACGACCAACAGTATCATATTTAAATCAGGATCAATGCTGATTGGAAAAAGAGGTGGTGATATTTTTAGTGGAAGTAAAAATGTTATCAAATTTGAACACGGTAGCACCTTCGACTTTCAGTTCCAGAATATGACTACAAATTTCCCGTTTGCTGTAGGTACTGCGCCACAGATATATGCGAATGTGGTTTTTAATTCACCAAAAGGGATTGGGGCATTGACAACCAACATAACTGTTGATAATTTAACGCTAGCTTCCGGTCAGACCGGAGGACAAACAATTGATTTAAAGACGAATTCGCTAACGATAAAAGGGAATATTGTCAACAATACACCTGCCGGAGCCCTTAAAACCCTAACAGTTAGCAATAATAGTGTAGCCGGAACCGGAACAATAAACTTTGCTGGCACTTCACCGCAATATATTTATTCAACAAATGGGGGTGGAATTACTTTTGGAGGGATAACCGCAGGTGACCTGACAGCAATTAACATCAACAATGACGTAGCCCTTGGCAATGAAGCAGGAACAAATACAGGAAATATCGGCATTGCAGCTCTGGGGATATTGAGTGTCAGCAGTGGGAGTTCATTGGATGCAGGAACGTCGGTGGTATCAGGTGCGGGTGCTTTTGTGCTCTCCGACGGTGGAACATTGAAAACAAAAATTGCAAGCGGCATACCCGGCAACATAACAACAGCTTCAAAGACATTTAATACAGGAGCGAGTTATGTGTTTAATACCGCAACAACTACACCATTTGGTTCATTGAGTATAAATACCCCTAAGGATTTGACGGTTAATGCAGCTATTACGTTAGATCAGAATCTGACATTGAGTGGTACTTTGAACCTAAGTTCAGGGCAACTGAATAATTCAACCAGATCATTGACACTTGGTAATGGAGCAACGGTCTTAAAAAGTGGAGGTTCACTTTCTATTTCACCATCTTTTGGAACATTGGTCAATCTTACTTATACCGGCTCATCGACAAAAGGGAATGAGTTTCCCGCAACTGACATTATAGGTGCTCTGACAGTAAACAATATAGCAGGCATTTCGCTGACAGATAACCGCTCATTGTCTAACTTGTCGGTTGGAAGTAGTTCGGCTGTGAGTATTGCTGCAGGCAAACAACTGACAGTTAACAGCTCATTTACAAATAATGGAATTCTTAATCTGTTATCAGATGCCACCGGTACGGCAACCATACTAACACCTGTTACCATGAGTGGTACAGGGAAAGCCAACGTTCAGCAATACCTAACCTCCGGGAGAAATTGGTATGTGTCAAGTCCGGTATCGGGTGCTTTGTCTTCATCTTTAAGCACCGGTTCATCCGTTGTGTACTATAATGAACCTACTGCCTCGTGGGTGACGGTAAGCGGAACTTATTTGTTGCCAATGAAAGGCTATATCTCTGTTTCTACAGGCTCAACAGGAACTGTTACATTTAATGGGACTTTAAATAATGGGTCACAAACTATCGGTTTAAAAAGAACTGACGGAGTGGCAAAAGAAGGTTTTAATCTGGTTGGCAATCCGTATCCGTCGTATGTAAACTGGGGCATGGCAACTAAAAGTAATCTGGAACCAAGTATGTGGTACCGTTCAAAAAATGCCGGAAATACAGCCTATGTGTTTGATACATATAATAGCTCTTCGAATATTGGAACAAGTAATAACGGTGTAACAGTTACTTCGTACATCCCACCAATGCAAGCATTTTGGGTACATGTAGTTCCGGGCGATTCAATTGGGTCACTTTCATTCAATAATTCAATGCGAAGCCATGCCAATGCATCGACGAATAAACTACGTGCACCAGCATTGAATATACAGTCTGTTTTAAGACTTCAGATTACAAATGGAACAAACTCCGATGAGGCGATTTTACTCTTTGACCCCAATGCATCTGATAACAGAGATGAGTATGATTCGCCTAAGATGAGTAATGGAAATGATCTTATACCCGAGATCTTTACTGTAATCGGAAATGAAGAATTGGTTATTAACGGGCTTAACTCCAACACGACAACAGCAGAACTTCCGCTCGGTTTTCGTACTGGTGAACAAAATAATTTTACGATAAAAGCAACAGAAATAAACAACTTCGATCAGACTCGTGTCATTTTAAAGGATAATTTACTCAATACAGAACTAGACATAACGGCCGGAGAGGCATATAACTTCAGTTCTACACCAACCAATTCTTTAGACAGGTTCTCTGTATTGTTTAAAACCAATTCGTTAACAACTGAAATGCAAGAGAATACCACAAGTTCAGTTCGGGTTTATAAAAATGAAAATAAACAGATTATTGTTAGCTGTTCAGATAAATTGGTAGGAAAAGGAACGATAACGCTTGTAAACTCTATGGGGCAATCGATAGTAAAAGTTCCTGTAAGTCAACCAAAAATAACTCTGAAAAACCAACTTACATCCGGTGTCTATATTGTCGTAATTAAATCCGATATTGAAACAATTTCACGTAAGATATTAATTGATTGAAAGATAAATAATCCTACACCATCTGTTCGGTATATGGCTCTATTCCAGTTACTTTCTGAAACGCAACTAAAGGAAAGCTCCTGTTTTAATGTGGAAGTCTTGAGACTTTCTTTTAGTTGCGTTCCCAAAAGCTATCGTTGACGAAAAGACGCTTCGCAAAACAACTCCGCAACGGACACCCAATAGAAATAATTAATAATCTAAATCATTCCCATTCTCACTGGATTTGGTCGCATAGTCATCTTGAAATTTACCCGAAAAAACAATTTTTCCGTTCGCATCGTATTGAGTGCCTGAGCCATTCCGTTTGCCATCTTTCCAATTACCTATATATTTCTCTCCTGTTGTGGAAGTATATGTTCCCTGACCATCAAACTGATTATCTTTCCAGTAGCCTTCATATTTTTTCCCGTAAGGCCAGGTATAAGTTCCATAACCGTTTTCTTTGCCATCTACATATTCTCCGTAATACATTTCACCAACTGTGTTGGCATACGTACCCTTACCATTCGGTTTGTTATCTTTAAAGTCACCAAAATACTTTTCACCATTTAAGGTTGTAAGCATTCCATAACCTGATTCAACACCATCAACAAAATCACCGTAATATACCGATCCATCATTGTATGTAAGTGTACCTTTGCCATTGGGCTTACCATCTTTCAACTCTCCTGTATATTTTTGACCATCGGGATAAATATAAATTCCCGGTTCATACGGTTTAAATTCGCCACAATACATGCCGACTTTCCAAAATCCTGCCTGTTTAGAACCATTTGCGTAATAATATGTTCCCTGACCATTGTATTTACCATCTTTCCATTCGCCAATATACTTATCGCCATTTACAATTGTATATGTTCCCTGACCATTAAATAATTCATCTTTCCACTCACCAACATATTTATTGCCATCTTTATAAAAATATGTTCCTTGTCCGTTGTATTTACTATCTTTCCATTCGCCAATATATTTATCGCCATTTGCATAATTAAATGTTCCCTGACCATTAAATTTACCGTCTGAAAAATCACCGACAAACGTTTCCCCATTTGTGTAATTAAAGGCTCCCTTACCATTAGTTTTACTATCTTTAAAGCTTCCAACATACTTACCTTTTACAGAAATGTGTGTTCCTTGTCCGTTAAATTTACCATTATTCGTATTCCCAATATAGGTATAAACTAATTTATCTTCTTCATAAACTTCACATTTACCTGGTCCATTTATGTAGCCACCAACACACGCACCATTCCATTTCATCGTTCGTGTGGAACTATTATTGAATGTATATGATTTACAACCGCTGTTCTTGTCAGTTATCCATCCTTCCTGTGCCAGGCAACAAACGGAGCCTGAAACTAAAATTGCTAAAAAAAGTGTTTTTGTTTTCATATCAAAAAGATTTAGTTGGTTTAATTCACTTATGAGCAAATTGAACTAAAGCTAATTAAGGTAAATAATTTGTTCATATTTATCTTGCTACTATTGGTATAAAGTGTTTAAATTCTGAATAACAGCTAAATAAATATTTGATTTTGTGTGGTTGTTGGGATTTTTTTTCATCCACTATTACTATCAGAATATAATCAGTTCTTAAAATCGAAAAATCCAGGCCAAACTATTTGTTCAATTAATCATCTAAGCATATCCAAAAAGACCCAGGACACTAATACACCAACTTAATACGTTCTGCACCAACGATTAACACATAAACACCTCGAGTAGGAAGATTGATCCTTGCTGTTTCAGCATCTGCTTGATGGTTGTAAACTGCTACACCTTGAATATTATACACTTTAATGGTTTCACCCACCATAACACCGCTTACTTCAAAGCACCCATTTTGTACACTTACTTTTATTTTATTGGCAGTTGCACTATTTAATGCTGTTGAAAAACCTTCTACAATATGAGTAAAGGCTTTCCATTGCACTGCAGTTGCATACATACCTTTTGATCCAACAGGCACATGTAGCACACAAGTAGTTGTATCAACACCCTTAAACACATCATTCGTTGATTCAGTAGCCGAACTTAAATCTACCGGCACTGTTGGATATGCATTTATAGTAGTCAAACCTGTACATCCGGAGAACATAAGGTCGCGGATTTTAGTTACGGATGCAGGGATCGTAACGGAAGTTAAGTTTAAACAGTTCATGAAAACATTTGATCTGACATAACTGACTGTAGAAGGAATAACATAACTGCTTCCCGATTTGGCAGGAGGGTAATATATAATTGTGGATAATCCTTTGTTAAACAGCACACCATCTACACTTTCATTATATTGATTTGCAGGATCTACCGTAACTGTAGTCATCCCTGCGCAATCATAAAATGGATTGTTGTTCAAAAAAGTAACTGAAGCAGGGATAAATACAGAATTTAAGCTATTACATTCGGTAAAAGCAGCATGGAAAATATAAACTACAGTTGAAGGAATGGTAATTGAAGTTAGATTTTTGCAATAACCAAAAGCATAAGCACCTATTGTATCGACAGATGAAGGGATAGTATAACTAACATCCAGTCTACCTGATGGGTATACAAGCAGAGTAGATTTGTCTTTATTATAGAGCACTCCACCCACGCTATTAAAATTGGTATTGGCGGCATCTGCGTTAATCTGTGATAATCCCGTACAGCCAAAAAACGCATAACTACCTATTTTTTTGATCGAGGCAGGAATGGCAATAGTTGTTAAATTTATACAGCCCCAGAAAGCACCATCATCTATTGAAGTGACTGAAGAAGAAATGTCAATAGAAGTTAAACTCGCACAACTCAAAAAAGCCCAAGTCCCGATCGAAGTAACAGAATAACTTATACTACCATAAGTAACTGAGGAAGGAATGGTTACTATACCAGAGTAACTATTGGCATTAGCAGTTGCATCTGTAACCGCCACCGTATAGGGAGAGGTGGAAGAGGTTATATTATAATAGATACCATTTACTGCAAAATCATACGCCCATGTACTTACTGTAATACAAAGGGTTGCAAAAAGTAAAATTATTTTTTTCATTGTATTGTTGTCAGAGTTTAAAGTGCTGACGCCGCACTTTTATTTCTATGTAAATATAATTCTTTTAATTTCAGAGAATTTATACAATCAAAATAAATAAGTACACAATCCAAACTTTTTCAAATGAAATCTGTCATTTGCTTATTAAAGTTACTCTTCTAGCGTTTCTTTTAGTTGAATATGAAACCTCTGTTCGGGCGCGTATAGCTCCAGCCTACATCGCTGCAAAAAAGGAAAGCTCCTGCATTCCATACTATAGATCAATAGGAAAGCAGGAGCTTTGTTTCTCACGCAACAATTCCGATACCCCGATAGCCATCGTGGGGAGGAAAGACGCTTTTTACAAAGAAGTTATAAAATCACCTTTTCAATCCTGTTACCAACTTTTACAATTACGATTCCATGTGCATTTACAGGAATTGTATTTAATCCCTGAACTGTCACTTTACTAAGTAGTTTTTGTCCTGCTGCTGTAAAAATTGAGACGGTTTCACCTTCAACTGCAGTAAGTACAACGTTGCCATTCGAAGAGTAAATTCCGGTATTACTTAATGTTTGATTAAGTCCGGTTATAGTAGTAGGGACTATATCAGCTGCAGTACGTGGAATTAAGTCAGCTTCGGTAGTACTGTATAGATTTACAACACCGGTAATATCTTGCTTTGCAGTAGGGATTGCAATTCCAACATAAGGTAAATCGCTATAGGCAACTCTCAAAAATCCGGCAGCACCATCATTGATAACCAGATATGTTGTTGAAGAGGTAGAAGCTACAAAATTCCCTGTTCCGGTAATGGCAACATTTTTCACTGTAACAAGTTGTCCCGGATAATTTAGAATATTAGCCAATGTAACAACAGTTGGAGTAACTGTATTTCCTGTAGAAACAGCAGCTCCCGGATCGGCAAAAGGTATTAATTCCAACATACCATTATACATTTGTAACGTACAATATAAATTGGATATCTTATCACCAATACTGTAAGGTGTCGTAATTTTATTTGGTCCGTCATAAATGACTATACCTGCAGTCGCATCCTGAATAAATTTAACTTTACCTACTATGTTATTCTGAAAAGTCAATAATGCCTGACCTGTAAATTTATAAAAACCGCTAGCCGATGAGGTTCTTAACGCACTGATTGTATTGACTTCAGTAGGGAAATTATAAATCCCTGTGGCAACAGTACTCGGATCAACACCCGTTGCATACGCAATAGCTTTAATTGTAGTTGTTGAACTTACCGATATTGGAGTCACTCCGTCATATAATGTTCCGTTTAACGGGCTATTGGATGGAGTTGTACCGTCAGTAGTATAATATATAGTAGCACCTGATGTTGCACACGACAATGTAACCGATTGAGTTGTTATTACATTACCCGGAGTAGCTGAAAAAGTAGGTGTAGCAGCTTTTGGATTTCCGGGTGCAGCACAAGCATCCGACCATACTGTACCGATTCTGAGTCCATCAACAATTAATCGTTGTGCAGCATTATATTGTCTTAGTGCGATACCACCAATTGCTGAAGCAGTTTCTGCAAAAGTTTGACTTGGAGTTCCAGGCTCTGTAGCTGAAAATGCATTTAAAACATACAAACTGGATACATGGTTAGTGAAATCATGTTTAACTACTACCAAAACCGGAGTTCCCGGAGTGATTGTGATATAAGCTGCAGGAGCACTTGAACCGCTGATTCCTATCCCATCTCCATTTGCATTTACCCATACTCTGCTGTAAAAAGTAGAAGAAACCGGAGAAGGACTTAGCATAAAAAAGTAGCCACTACTGTTAGGCGACGATGTTTGAAGCATAAAAGCTGCATAAACGGTACCGGCTGTTTGAGATGTAAATGTTTTATTTATATCCTGACCAGTATTACACACATTAGCTGCACCTCCAATTCCTGTTCCGGCGTAACCTGCAAAACTTAAACCACTTGTTACTGCTATATTAGTAGTTCCATTTCCACTATGCGCCAACCAACCGGTAGTAGGATCTGCAGTTGCAGTTGCAGTCAAAACAGTTCCGACGGTGTAATTAAAATCTTCAACCAAAAGTTGAGCTGAAACACTTACACTTACCAGCAAAATGGTGATTGCCAGCAACCATGTTCTAAAAAAAGTAATTCTTTTCATGTTGTTTTGTTTAATTATTCAATTTAAAAGTTTTTGATTTATTACAAAATAAGCACTTGAATTTATAAATGTATGCTTTTGTATATAAATGTTTAAGAACAAAGATAAATATAATTTTTAATATAAAACATCAAAATGATAATATTTCATATTATACCTCGTTCCTCGTAACATATACACTCATTTATTTGGTTATGGCTCTTGACTATATCGAGTTATACAATGCCATTCAGAGTTTATGCAGCTTTTTTGAATAACAGTACACTTGTAAAAAACACTTTATTTCTTTTACCGGTTTTTAATTCATTACTCCATAATAAATCGTGCTGATGTAAGTCCGGAAGGACTTCGGAGTTGAAGCATATAACCACCCGAAGGAAGTCCTTCTCTACAGAATATTAAGTTAGACATACCCATTATTAAAGGAATCTCGCGGACTTTAATGCCTTTAATATTGTAAATCAACAATGTAGAATTTTGTTGTAATGCCTGAGTAAAATAAATGGTTGCCTGCTCGTGAACTAAGGTCGGTGATATTCCGATAGAATTTTTCGTCGCATCAGTAGCATTCAGCGC